>ERZ808035.112-NODE-112-length-98744-cov-16.849686_pt1 | contig 98744 bp, 63 predicted proteins | sample MGYA00380189_ERZ808035 | MGnify/ENA primary metagenome ERZ808035 (study PRJEB31490, sample SAMN06133407) | mouse gut metagenome | isolation source: M5_1 | host: mice | place: China: Chengdu | collected 2015-05 ... | reverse complement strand
CCTTTCAACACTCTGGTTGAGGGTTTGTTATGCCTCATAATGTTTAATTTGGTTTAAATCCAAACACTCTCTAAGAAACTGTTTCTGAAATGGAGAATATTATACGATGCGTGGCAATTGACGACGAACCGCTCGCCCTCAACGTGATAGCGAAATTCTGCGAACGCCGGGGAGGAATCGAGCTGCGGACATTCTCCGATCCCGAGGAGGGTATGGCTGCCGTAGCCACTTCACGCCCCGACATACTCTTTCTCGACATAGAGATGGGGGATACCAGCGGCCTCTCGCTCGCATCGAAAATCCCGCCGGAGGTATGCCTGATTTTCACCACCGCCTATCTCCACTACGCGATCGAGGGGTTTAACCTCGACGCGGTCGACTACCTCCACAAGCCGTTCGCCTACAACCGCTTCGAGATAGCGATTTCCAAGGCCGTGCGCCGCATAAACGCCCACGCTCCCGCTCCGCATCCCCGCCGCGAGGGAAGCATCGTCGTAAAGCAGGACTATTCCAACGTCACCATCCCCCTCGACGATATTCTTTATGTCGAGGCCGTGGAACGATATTCGCGAATCTACCGCCAGTCGGGGGGCTGCACCGTGACCCGCGTCCTCCTCAAACAGCTCTCCGAAATGCTTCCCGCCGCCGACTTTCCCCGTATCCACCGCTCCTTCATCGTTTCCCGCTCGAAGGTAGCCAGCTACACCCGCCAGGAAATCCGTCTCACCTCCGGCGCCACCCTCCCCGTCGGCCGCCAATACGCCCCCGCCCTCCCCACCCTCCTCTCCCCCTCCTGACATTGGAGGATTTTGGCGGGGTTTTGGTGTAAATGGGGAGGTTTTTCGACTAATGGGAGAAAATAAGCGGGGGATTCTGCGTAACTTCGCGTTTTCAATCGGATTAGGTTCCGATATATAGACCAAGCTACTATGAAGAGAATTGCTATGTGGGCCGCGGTGGCGGCGGTTGTTGTCGGGATGGTTTCCTGCAAGGGGAGCGCCGACAGGGAAAAAGAGGCGGTTGTGCATAACGTGTTCCTGGTTGAGCCGCAGAACGCCGACGGGGCTTCCGTCAGAGAGTTCGCCGGCCGGGTCGAGGAGGCCAAATCGGTTTCCGCAGCCTTCAAGACCGCCGGGCAGATCGAGAAAATTTATGTTAAGGAGGGTGACCGCGTGCGCCGCGGGCAGCTTCTCGCCGTGCTTGATTCGGCCGATTATGTCCTGGGGGTAAACCAGCTACGCATACAGAACGCCCAGATTGCCTCCGAAACAGCCCGCCATGCCAAACTCCACGCCTCGGGAGGCCTTAGCGACAACGACTTCGAGAAGGCCACCGCCGGAGCAAAACAGCTCGCCTACCAGCTTGCCCTCAACGAGAAAAAAATCGAATACTGCCGCCTGACCGCGCCCACCGACGGAGTGGTGACGAGTGTCAATTTCGAGCGCGGGGAGATGGTCGACGCCGGTACCCCCGTCATAGACCTTATGGATAACACCCATCTTGAAGTGGTCGTTGACCTTCCCGTCGGCGAATACCTCCGCCGCGACGAGTTCGCCGGATTCACGGGACGCTCCCCGCAGTTGCCGGGTCGCTCGTTCCCGTTGCAGATGCTCAGCCTCACTCCGCGCGCCGACAACAACCAGCTCTACCAGCTAAAACTCAACGTAGCCGGAAACGGCGCTACCCTTACCCCCGGAATGAACGTAGCCGTGGCAATCGCGACCGGAGGCAACGGCAACGGCGGGGTAACCGTCCCCTCCTCTGCCGTATTCGACAACGGAGGAAAAGCCGCCGTGTTCGTCTACAATCCTGCCGATTCGACAATCACCGCCACCCCGGTCACTCTCAGTGGCACAGGGAACGCCGACGGTACGCTGACAGTCACCTCCGGGCTTGACGCATCGCAAAGCATCGTGCGCGCCGGAGTCCACCACCTCCGCGACGGAGAAAAAGTCAACGTGATTGCTCCAGCATCAACAACTAACGCCGGAAACTTGCTCTGATGGACAGGATTACTAAATTCTTCATGCAGCGCCGGACGCTGTTCTGGGCGCTGATGGCCGGCATACTGATGCTGGGCGTGCTGAGCTACCTCCGCATGCCGAAGCTCGAAGACCCCGCGATAGCGGTGAAACAGGCGTCTGTGGTTCTCGTTTATCCCGGCGCCGACGCGCACCAGGTTGAAATCGAGGCCGCCCAGCCGGTAGAGGACGCACTCCGCACCCTGCCGGATATCAAGAAAATCAAGACAGAGTGCCGCCCGGGACAGGCGCTTATCAACGTCGAGTTCGTGATGGAGCTACCCGTCGAGGAGCTTGAACAGCGCTTCGACCTCATACGGCGCAAGACTTCCGACGTCGCCATGACCCTTCCCCAGGGGTGTATGGAGCCGATTGTCGTCGACGACATGGTCGATGTTTACGGACTTCTTTTCACACTTACGGGAGACGGCTACGACTATCCCGAAATGGAGCGCTACGCCAAGCTGCTGCGCCGGGAACTGCTGACAATACCGGGCGTGCGCCGCGTGAATATCGGCGGAGTGCCGTCCGAGGTCCTGACGGTGGAGTTCACCCCCGAGCAGCTTTCACGCAACGGACTGATGCCGACGCAGGTAATGATGGCGTTGCAGTCGGCAGCCAAGACCGTCGACGCCGGAGCGTTCAGCAACGCCGGAGACCGCGTCGCGATTAACGTCAGCGAGGCCGTGGTCACCGAAAAAGACCTTTCCAACCTGCTGATCGACACCCCCGAAGGGAAGAAGGTGCGGCTCGCAGACATTGCCAAAATCACCCGTACGCAGGGAACGCCGAAACGCAACCAGATTTTCGTTAACAGCGAACCCGCGCTGACTATCGCCGTCACGCTTGAAAGCTCCGCCATTGTGCCCGATGTCGGCAAGGAGGTTGACTCGAAAGTAGCGGAAGTAATGCGCTCGATGCCTGCCGGAATGGTACTGCAAAAGGTATTCTACCAGCCCGACAAGGTAAGCGACGCTGTTGAGGGCTTCATGCTCAACCTGCTGGAGTCGGTGCTGATTGTCATTATAGTGCTGATGTTCTCGATGGGATGGCGCTCAGGCGTAATCATCGGCTTCGGGCTGATACTGACCGTCGCGCTCTCCTTCCCGATTCTCGCCAATCTCGGGACGACCCTCCAGCGCATCTCCCTCGGAGCGTTCATCGTCGCAATGGGAATGTTGGTTGACAACGCCGTAGTAATCATGGACGGCATCCTCGTAGACAAGCAGCGCGGACTACGCCCCGAAACCTATCTCTACCGTATCGGCCGCAACACCGCGCTCCCCCTCCTCGGGGCGACAGTAATCGCCGCATGCACCTTCCTCCCGATTTATCTTACTCCCGGCTCTGTCGGGGAGTTCGCCGGCGACCTGTTCCTCGTAATCTGCGTCAGCCTGCTGGTTAGCTGGGTTCTGGCGTTGATACAGGTGCCAGTATGCGCCGCAGCGTGGCTTGGCGACAAGAATCCCGGGAAGGCTGTCGCCGAGATTGAGAAATCGGCTCCAAAACCCAACGTATTCAACCGCGTGGTTGAGAAACTGCTGCGCTGGCTGATCGGCCATAAGGCAGTCTCCCTTACCTGCGCCCTCGCGATTCTGTTGGGCGCTGTTGCCGGAATGACGCGTGTACGACAGGTGTTCTTCCCGGATTTTGACTACAAGCAGTTCGTCGTAGAGTGCTATTTCCAGCCGGAGGCCCATCCCGAGGCGGTAGCCGACAGGATTCTCGCCCTGGCCGACAGCGCCAAGGTTTTCCCCGGCGTTGAACGGGTCGTAGTAAGCACCGGGGGCGCACCCGCCCGTTACACGCTCGTGCGCCCGATGCCGGCCGGAGGGGACAACTACGCCGAAATGATTGTCGACTGCGCCGACTTCAAGACCATGCAGCGCGTGCAGAACGAGCTGCGCGAACATCTCCGCGACATAGCGCCCGACGCCTATATCCGAACCCGCAAATACAACTTCTCCATCACCTCGTCGCATACGGTGGAGATTGAGTTCGCCGGACCGGATCCCGCCGTCCTGCGCCGCCTGAGTGCCGAGGCCGAGAACCTTATGCGCGAATGTCCGCTGGTCGATCCCTATTCCGTGCAAAACAACTGGATGCCCCGCGGCCGACAGATTACATTCAACTATTCCCAGGCCGACGCCCAGCGGGCCGGAGTCAACCGCTCCGACGTGGCCAACGCCCTTCAGGCCGCGGGAGACGGAATGGCTGTCGGCGTGGTAGCCGACGGCGACAAGCAGGTACCGGTCTACGTCACCATGCGCCGCTCCGACGGCTCCCGCGTGACTGACCTCGCCAACATTCCCGTCTGGTCTACCGCCAATCTCAGCGTCGACCAGTCGAAACTCGCGGGCCTCGCGACGGGCGCGACCTCGGCCGACGACCTCCGCAAAAACATGTTCCGCTCGACGATGCTCTCCGCCGTAACCGACTCTGCTACCCTCGGTTGGAGCGAAATGTACATAACCCGCCTGAACGGACGGCGCGTGATCGAGGCCGAATGTGATCCCGACCCGCTGAACCCCGACGCCACTCCGGCGAAAGTCGAGGCCTGGCTCAAGGACCATCTCGACCGGATTCAAATTCCCGAAGGCTACGAGACCCGTTTCGTCGGGGAGAGCGAACTGAGCGGCGAGGCTATCGAGAAGCTCGTAGGGTTTATGCCTACGATACTGCTGATTGTGTTCGTGGTTCTTCTCTGCCTGTTCAATAACTGGAAGAAGCTCTTCGTGGTACTCGTCAGCTTCCCGTTCGTCCTGTGCGGTATCGTGCCCCTGCTGCTGTTGACCGACACTCCGTTTACCTTCATCGCCATCCTCGGATTCATGGGCCTGATAGGTATGATGGTGAAAAATGCCATAGTGCTCGTAGACGAAATAACGCGCCTCAGCACAGAGGAGGGGCAACACCTCTTCCACGCCGTCATAAACGCGACCTTAAGCCGCGTGCGCCCGGTGATGCTTGCCTCCTTCACGACGATTGTCGGCATGATTCCGCTGATTTCCGACCCGATGTACGGCTCGCTCGCGGTTGTCGTAATCGGCGGCCTGTTTGTTGGCACGATTGTAACCCTCCTTCTCCTCCCCCTATTTTATTCGCTCCTGTTCAAAGTGAAAAAGCCCGATGAATAAACTACTGTCACTCGCTATATCCCTGGCCGCGGGTCTCTGCGCCCAGGCCATAACCCTCGACTCGCGGCAATGCGTCGCCATGGCCCTGGAAAGCAGCGCCGACCTCAAAGTGGCGGAAAACTCCCTGGAACAGGCGCGCCTGCAACGGGGAGTTGCCCGGACGGCCTACCTCCCCAACTTCGCCGGATCGGCTATGCTCAACAGCCTTCTGCCGGACATGGAGACAATGGGGATGACGCTGAACATGAAGGCGATGTGGCTTGCCGGAATCAACGTGACCCAGCCGATTTTTGCCGGCGGCAAAATCATCGCCTCCAACAAACTCGCCCGAATCGGGGTGAAAGCCGCCGAACAGCAGCGCAGGATGACCCGCGCTGAGGTCAGCGCCGACGCGCAGAACTCCTACTGGACCTATGTCGCGGTGCTCGCCAAAGTCAGGATGATGCACAGCTATGTAGCCCAGATTGATTCGGCATATAATCTTACCAAGGCATCCCTCGAGGCGGGAATGGTGACCCGCAACGACCTCCAGCGTATCGAGGCCCGGCGCGCGCAGGTACTCTACCAGCTCGGCCAGGTTGAAAACGGCGCCAACCTCAGCCGCATGAACCTCTGCCATACGATAGGAGTGGATACCGAGACCGATATAATCCCGGCTGACGAGGAGGTTGAAATCGAGCTCCCCTCCAACCTCGGCGACTATTCGATACTCGACCGCCCGGAGGCCGCCCTCCTTCAGCTCGACATTGACGCCAAACGCCAGCAGGTCAACGTAACACGCGCGGACTATCTCCCGACTGTGGCGCTGATGGCCGGATGGACCGCCTACGGCAATATCCGCATGAGCAGCATGCAGATGGGCCCTGACGGCAACTATTATCCCTACAACTCCACGACAAACGACAATATCTGGAACATAATGGTCTCCCTCCGCGTGCCCCTCTGGCACTGGGGCGAAGGCATAAAGAAAGTCAAGCACGCCAAAATCGAGGCCGAAAGCGCCGAAATTATCCGAGAAGACCGCCTCAAGCTGATGTCTCTGGAAGTGAGACAGGCGATCGACAACGTCAATTCCGGCTCGCAGCTTCTCGACGCCGCCCGTCTCGCAATGACCCAGGCCGATACCAACCTCGCCAACATAACCCAGGCCTATGAACTCGGCCTCTCCTCCCTGACGGACCTCCTCGATGCCCAGAGCCAATGGCATTCCACCTCCTCCGACCTGATCGAAGCCTCCACCCAGCTCCGCATCTACTGCGTTGACTACCTGCGCGTCACCGGCCGCCTCTGACCCCGGCGTCCATTCCGCATTCGAAAAAACATTTCAACCGATTTGGCTGTTTGGATTAAAAGAACTAACTTTGCGGCAGAAGATGCGGGCGTTTGACAAGAAATGTTAAACGCAGCATTGAAACCCCTAAACAACTCCAAAATGAGCGTCACATTATATAACAGCATCATGCGGAACTCTATGGCGGCTGCCATGGAGTCGATGATGATGGGTATGATGATGCGCTGCCGACGGAGCCGGGGGTGAGTTCTCGCATATACCTGCAACGACATAACACCGGCTCCCAGTCCTGGGGGCCGGTGTTTTGTTTGACAAACCTACCCAGCGAATATCCGAAAACAACCGCCATTCTAAAAACAAAAACATCAAACACCATCATAAAATGAAAAATCTTCGTTTCGCAACACGCCAGATTCACGCCGGGCTCCGCCCCGACGAAGCGACCGGTTCCCGCGGTGTCGCCATCTATCCCACTGCCGCCTACCGCTTCAAATCGTGCGACTATGCGGCAAACCTCTTCGAGCTGTCGGAGCCGGGGAATATCTATACCCGCCTCCAGAACCCCACGACCTCGGCCTACGAGGAGCGCGTGGCGGCTCTTTACGGAGGCGTGGGAGCGCTCGCCGTTGCTTCCGGCATGTCAGGCATACTGATTGCCGTCACCGCCCTGGCATCCGCCGGAGACAACATCGTGGCCTCTCCCCTCCTTTACGGCGGGACCTACAATCTTTTCCGCCACTCGCTGCGCCGCCTCGGCATCGAAGTGCGCATCGCCTCATCGGAGGACCCGGCGGAATACGCGGCGCTCGTAGACGACCGCACGCGCTGTCTGTTCGCCGAGAGTATGGGCAACCCGACCTGCGGGGTCGCCGACATCGAAGGGCTTGCGAAAATAGCCCATGCCGCCGGGGTTCCGCTGATTATCGACAATACTTTCGGAGCGGGCGGCTACCTCTGCAACCCGTTCGACTGGGGCGCGGACATAGTGGTCGACTCCGCGACGAAATGGATTAACGGCCACGGAACCGCGATGGGTGGCATCATCGTTGACAGCGGAAAATTCGACTGGGGCAATGGCAAGTTTCCCGGCATAGACGGCCCGTCGGAAGGGTACCACGGGCTGAACCTGTGGGAGCGCTTCGGCAACGCGGCGTTTATCGTGAAATGCCGCGTCGACGGTCTGCGCGACTTCGGCGCGTCCCCTTCAGCGTTTGACAGCTACCTGATGCTCCTCGGACTCGAAACGCTGTCTCTCAGGGTGAAGCACCAGGTGGAATCCACGCGGTGCCTGGCGGAATGGCTGCGCGGCAATCCCGACGTGCGCAAGGTCAGCTTCGTCGGTTTTCCCGACCATCCCGGCTACGAGAAGGCGCAAAAATACTTCCGTTTCGGCTCATCCGCCGTGCTGACCGCCGAACTGGAAGGTTCGCTGGAAACGACTGTGAAATTCGTCGAGGCGCTGAAACTCGCCGCCCATATGACGATGATCGGCGACTCGATAACGGTTGTGACCCATCCCGCCTCGACCACCCACAAACAGTTGTCGGAATCCGATCTCGCGGCAGCCGGGGTTACCCCGACGCTTCTCCGCATATCCCTCGGACTGGAGGATGTGGAGGATATAATTGATGACTTCCAACAGGCAATCGAGGCTTCAAAGAAATGAGTGTCAAGTATTACAACCACCCCGCGCCGTTCCGGCTTGAGCAGGGCGGAGAGCTGCGCGAACTAACGATAGCCTACCATACCTATGGCCGGCTGAACGAGGATGGTAGCAACGCCGTATGGGTATGCCACGCGCTGACGGCCAACAGCGATGTCGCCGACTGGTGGCCCCACACGGTCGAGGCGGGAGCGTTCCTCGACCCGGAGCGCTACTTCATCGTGTGCGCCAACATACTCGGCTCCCACTACGGCACTACCGGCCCGCTGAGTGTCAACCCCGCTACCGGGAAGCCATACTATGCCGATTTCCCAAAACTCACAATCCGCGACATGGCACGAGCCCACAGGCTGCTTGCCGACGCTCTCGGCATAGACCGCGTCCACGCTCTCGTCGGAAGCTCCGTCGGCGGCTTCCAGGCCCTTGAATGGGCCGCGGAAGAGCCGGAGCGTTTTAAGAAGCTAATACTCATCGCGACCGACGCGAAGGCATCCCCCTGGACCATCGCGATAGACCAAACCCAGCGCATGGCGATATTCGCCGACGCGACTTTCGGGGAGCCGCGACCCGACGCGGGGATGGCCGGAATGGCCGCGGCCCGCGCGATCGGCCTCCTCTCCTACCGCGGCCCGGAGGGATACAACGCCACGCAGCAGGACGCCCCCGATACTCCTCCCGGCTCGCTCAAACGGGCCTGCACATACCAGCTCCACCAAGGGAAGAAACTCTGCCGCCGCTATAACGCTTACTCCTACGTCGCGATTCTCGACGCGTTCGACACCCACGACATAGGCCGCGGCCGCGGCGGACTCGAAGCGGCACTCTCCCGCCTGACTATGCCCTTGATTCTCATAGGGCTTACCACTGACATAGTCTTCACCCCCGCCGAGATGCGCGCCCTCGCGGCTTCGCTCCCGAACTGCGAGTACCGCGAAATCGCCTCCCCACTCGGCCACGACGGATTCCTTACGGAACACCGCCAGCTAAACAACATTCTAAACCCGTTTATCAATGAATAACGACAAGATACAAATCGGCCTGTTCGGCTTCGGAACCGTAGGACAGAGCCTGTATACCGTAATCGGCCGCGCCCGCAACGCGCATGCCGAAATACGCCGCATCGCTGTCCGCGACAAGTCGAAACCGCGCGCGGTCGAGGCCGATCCGGCCCTCTTTACCGAAAATCCGGATGACCTCCTGGATGACCCCGAAATAAGCCTCATTGTCGAGGTGATCGACAACGCGGAAGCCGCCTGGCATATCGTCAGCGAGGCGCTGCGTCGCGGAAAGACCGTTGTCAGCGGCAACAAGGCGATGATCGCGCGCCATCTACCCGAACTGGTGGAGCTGCAGCGTCAGACAGGGGCCGCACTCCTTTACGACGCGTCGTCCTGCGGCTCGATACCCGTCATACGCAACCTCGAGGAATACTACGACAACGACCTTCTGCTTGAGGTCAAGGGGATTCTAAACGGCTCCTCCAACTACATCCTTTCCCGGGTGTTCGACCACGGCGAGGAATATGCCGCCGCGCTCCGCCGGGCGCAGGAACTCGGCTTCGCCGAGAGCGACCCCTCGAACGACATCGAAGGGCGCGACTCGCTGTACAAGCTGATAATCATAACGATGCACGCTCTCGGCGTCTACGTCGCCCCGGAGGAAATCTTTACTTACGGCATCTCGACAATCCACGAGAGCGACATACGCTATGCCCGCGAGAAACGCTTCAAAATCAAGCTGGTCGCACAGGTAGCGAAGGTTGCCGACGACCGTTTCACAATGTTCGTGATGCCCGAGCTCGTAGACAAGAGCAAGTACATCTACTCCGTCGACGACGAGTATAACGGCGTTGTCATCCGCGGCGAATGTTACGACCGCCAGTTCATGTTTGGAAAAGGCGCCGGAGGACTTCCTACCGCTTCGTCGCTGCTGAGCGACATAATGGCGCGCCGCTACGACTACCGCTACGAGTATAAGAAAACCCGTTTCCGCGGACGCCCGGAATACACCACCGACGTGTTGCTGCGCGTTTATGTCCGTTACGCCGACACCGACATCCCCGCCATCCTCCCCTTCCGGGAAATCCGCGAGAAGTACACCTCGCCCGACTACCGCTATATCATCGGCGACATACGCCTCGCCGACCTGCTCGAACGCCGCCCCCTCCTCTCGGCCCCGGACGTGTTCCTCTGCAATATTCCACTCTTCTTCACCGACAAAGACTAATGAGGGTGTATCATAACGGCCCATCTGGGTCGTCGCTTGAAGGCTCGGCCTCGGTCACAATCTTCAGATTGCTCCCATCGGCCTCACCTCCAAGCTCCTACCATCTGGACCGTTCTGATAGCACCCTCCCATCCGGGTACAAATAAAGGGCGTATCGGAATTTTGATACACCATCATAGGCTCCTCTAAGATGCGTGGGTGAAGCTGCGGTAGTGGGACGGCGCGAGGTTGAGCTTGCCGGAGGCGCGGAGCATCTTGCGGAGCGAGGTTACGAACTCCTGGCTCTCCTGCAGGAGGTTCAGATAGACATAGTCGACGGCGAGGTCGTCGCGGTTGCCGTTCTGGATGTACTCGTAGACATTCCGGGCGCTGTCAGTCAGGCTTCCCTTCATCGCCTCGCAGCGTCGGCGCAGGCTGTCTATTGCTTCAGGGTTGCTCTCCTCGATCGCGGTTGCCGAGTCGAGCAGAAGCCGGTGGATTTTATCGCGTGTAGCGGCGAACGAGTCGCGGAACGGCTGCGGCAAGGGTCGGAAGTTGTTGTCGACATGCTCCTTGCAAGCCTCGTTGATACGGCGCAGGTTATAGCTCATCGACATCGCCATATTGTTGCTCAGATGGAACCAGGTACTCTTCTCCATCGCCGTCTCAGGATCCGCACGGCGTAGGCAGAGAGTGAGCTTGCGGCGCTGCGATTTCAGCACGTCCTTCTCCTTTACCAGCCCTTTCTCGGCCCTGGACAACAGCTTGACATTGTCATCCATAAACCCGTTGGCGACATCGGCAAACGTGGCGGCTGCGAAATCGAGGAACATCTTCTGCTTCTCGTTGATATAGATTCTCAGCAGAGGCCATACCTCGTCGCGGTTCTCGGTGTTGAGAATTGTCTGGAAGAGGGTATCGGCCTTTACCTCCGTTTGTTTCTTGCGGAACTTGATGTTGCTTCGTATCAAGAGGAACAGGGCGATTAAGCCTCCGGCAATCATTACCGGGACTCCGCCCATATGCATCAGGCAGACAACGATTCCGGCCCCGATAAACGCCACTCCGGCGGTAACGAACCATCCGCCTATGACGGAAATCACACCCGTTATGCGGAACACGGCGCTCTCGCGGCCCCATGCCCGGTCGGCAAGCGACGTACCCATCGCCACCATAAAGGTCACGAACGTGGTCGACAGGGGGAGCTTCATCGAGGTTCCGAAGGCAATAAGCATAGCGGCCAGCATCAGATTGACAGAACCGCGTACGAGGTCGAAAGCCGCACCCTCCTCAGGCTGCGTGAACGACGAATCCATACGCTTGGCAATCCATCGCTTCGCGCGCTGGGGCGTGTGGTCGCTTACCCAGGATATCGCGTTGAGCGAAACACGAACAAGCTTGCGGCCGATACGGGAGGAGCCGAACATCTCGTCCCCCTGTGCCTGGGCACTGAGGCCGACGGTCGTCTGCGTCACCTGCCTGGCCTTTCTCGAGGTCGCGAGGGACACAACCATTATAACCCCGGCACCGACAAGGAAATAAAAAGGCGTGTCGGCCGAACCGTTGAGGCTGTTCATCATAAACCCGCGGACATCCCCCGCGCCGTTTGCCGTATAGTCTTGGAAGGCAGAAAGAGAGGTAAGCGGCACTCCGATAAAGTTCACCAGGTCATTCCCGGCAAACGCCATAGCCAGGGAGAATGTACCGAGAAGCACCACGACCTTGAACACGTTTACCTTGCACCAGTGGAGTACCTGCATCAGCAACGTGAATCCCACCAGGCATATGCCGATAATCTCTGCTGAGTGTGTGGCAATCCAGCCCTTCATCTCTGGAGTCACGACATTTATGTCCTTTATCCCCTTGATAAGCATGAAGTACACAATCGCCGTACAGGCGATGCCTCCGAACAGCCCGACCTTCCATTTCAGGCGGCTTTTGTACTCGAAAGTGAAAATCAGACGGGCGAGGAACTGCACGATTGTTCCGAACACAAACGCGATCGCGACCGACAGGAATATGCCGATAATCACTGCCAGGGCCTTCTCCGTGTTTACCAGCTCACCCATCGAGAGGGTGCTGGCCGGATCCGCGATTTTGAACAGGGCGACCACGAATGTCGCTCCCAGCAGCTCGAATACGAGGGACACGGTCGTTGAGGTAGGCATTCCGAGGGTGTTGAATATATCCAGCAGGATTATATCCGTCACCATTACAGCCATAAATATGGCGATAACGTCGTAGAACGAGAGATTTTCGGGGCGGAAAATCCCGTGTCGCGCGACATCCATCATCCCATTCGACATTGCCGCGCCGACAAACACCCCAATCGCGGCCACAAGAACAATCCTCTTGAACGACGCTGCCCGCGACCCGACCGCGGAACTAAGGAAATTCACGGCGTCGTTACTCACGCCTACCGACAGGTCAAATACCGCCAGCAGGAACAGGAAAATCACAATTCCAAGGAAAACAAAGTCCATATAATTCCAAATCTGATGAATATTCCGTCAGCGTTTCAGCGACAGACGGGCCTTATATTAGCGAAACAAATTTCAGAATTATATGTTAAGGCTCTGTTTCCTTTTTATTGCGTTTTTGTTAAATAACTGGGAGCTTGATGTCGAACGTCAGGCCGGGAGTGTTAGAAACTGAAATCGAGCCTCCGTGGGCAATTACGGCGTTGCGCACGATTGACAGCCCGAGTCCGGTTCCGCCGGCGGTACGCGAGCGCCCCTTGTCGACGCGGTAGAACCGCTCGAAAAGCCGGGGCAGATGCTCGGGGGCGACTCCCCTCCCATTGTCCGACAGACGTATATTACCCTCCCGGTCGGCCACTATGTTTATTTCGGTTCCCCCGCTGTAAGCTGTGGCGTTATCTATAAGGTTGCGGAAAACGGATTCCAGCAGTTGCCTGTTGCCGTTGACAACCAGCGATTCCGGCACACTCACTCTGATTTCCAACGGCGAGCGCAAACGGCACTCAGCCGCGACATCCCCAATTACCTCTACAAGGTCAACCGGCTCCTTCTCGATAACTCTGGCGCCTTCGTCGAGCCGGGTGATAGTCGAGACATCCCGCAGAAGCGCGTCGAGGCGGTTGGCATTTGCCGCAAGGCGGTCGAGCAGCTCGCGGCGTTTCTCCTCGGGCAATTCGGGATGGTCCCTTAGCAGCTCCGCGCATACAAGCATCGATGCCGCCGGGGTCTTCAGCTCGTGGTTGATGTTGTTAGTCAGCTCTTTCTTTATCCTCGTCTTTTCCTGTTGCTCGCGAAGCGCGTCGCGGTGACGGTTGTCACGCTCAACATAAAGGCGCACTATATCGGAGGCGATGCTCCCCAGCTCGTCGTCGGGAAACGCCTCGTCGTTGTAAATAGGCTCTCCACGCCTGGCTTTGGCGGCGAAACGGCTCAGGCGCGAGATGCTTTGCGACAACCTCCGGGTAACGACATACGCTATAAAACTCATTGCGAGCGTCATCAGGCACATAACCCATATCAGCGAACCGTCGACCCGCAGAAACTCGCGAAGAGTATGGGTGTAAGGAGCGGCTGTCCTGACGACAGTCCCGTCCTCACCCAGGCGGGCAGAATAGAAATAGTCTATGTCGTCGCTTTCGGAGTGGCGCTCTACCGCGTAACCCTTCCCATGGGCACGGGCGGCGACCACCTCAGGCCGAGAATTATGGTTGGTAACCGGGAAGGGGGTCATGGAGTTATTGTCGAAAATAACTTTTCCACCGCGGTCTATAACCGTAAGTCGAAGAGGGCCGTCGTATGTTACCGAATCACCCTCCTCTATCTCGCGCAGCACCTGCCCGTTGACCATCTGCATCTCGGTGTCGAGCAACTGCGCCTTGAACTCTTTCTCGCGGCGGTACTGAAACACCATGAATGTCGCGACGAACACCCAGCATAGCAGAAGTACCGTCAGGAATACCCGGGTATGGAACGAAACCCTAATCCTGCCAGCCATAACCGTAGCCCGAACGGGTTATTATATGTTTGCCGTAGGGTGCGATTTTCCCTCTGAGGCGGGTAATGTGTACGTCAACGGAACGGTCGACCACCACTACCTTTTCAGGCCATATGCGGCTTAGAAGCTCCTCGCGGGTAAACACCCTTCCGGGATTCTCCATAAGGAGCGCGAGAATCTCGAACTCCTTCCTGGGGAGCCGGACTTCGTTGCCGTCAACTTTGCAGAGCAGCGACGCGCGGTCAATCTCGATACCTCTTGCCCGCGACGGAGCCGCGGATGGCGCGGAGGAGCGCCGCAAGACAGCCTCGATACGCGCCTGCACGTTACGCAAAGAGAAGGGCTTTGAGATATAGTCGTCGGCTCCGAGGCGCAGACCGGCAACCATGTCGTCGTCGGAGTCCCGCGCCGTAAGGAAGATAATCGGAACTGATGAAGTCCGCGGATCCAACTTTACGACCGAGGCCATATCCGTGCCGCTCATCCCGTCCATCATTATGTCGAGAATCAGAAGGTCATAACCGGCAACCCCGGCCGACACAGCCTCTTCGGCAGACGCGGCCGTGTCAACCGCGTATCCTTCAAGTTCGAGATAGGTGCGCAACCCCTCCCGGATGTCTGCCTCGTCGTCAACAACCAGTATTTTAGCCTTGCCTGCCATATGATGAATGAAGAATGTTTAAGCGTGTCGGCGTGAAAACAGCCTGATCAACTCCCCGATCCAAAGAACCATGGAAGTCGAGCCGATGATTATCAGCCAGTCGGTAAAGCCCAGCGGAACGGCGTTGAAGAAATCGGGGTTTATCGCGCCTACGAGCTGCACGATAGCAATCTGCCCGAACAGGATGGCAGCCGCGATCAGCAGGAACTCGCCGCACCCCTTGAAATGGAATGCCGACCGTCCCGTAGCGAAAGCGCGGGCATTGAACATATTCCAGAATTGCAGGAACACGAAAACCGTTAAGAACACCGACAGCTCGTAAGGGGAAAGCCCCGTATTGCCGTGCATCGGGGCGCTCCCGATTTGCGTCAGCGAGGTTATGGAGGTGTGCTCGAGATAGTAAAGGAACCCGAGGAGCAGCATGAAGAACAGGCCGCCGACCCATCCGATACTACGCCACATCGCCTTGTTTATTATGAAGGCTGTCCGGGGACGCGGCTTCTCCGACATTACAGACTCCGTCGGCGGAAGCGACGCAAGCGCCATAGCGGCGAAGGTGTCCATAATCAGGTTCACCCAAAGCATCTGGGTGACGGTCAGCGGCGACTGCATCCCCATAAAGGAACCGAACAGCACAATAAGGCTTGCCGCGACGTTAACCGTCATCTGGAATAGGATGAAACGCTGGATATTGCGGTAAAGCGAGCGACCCCACATCACGGCCCGACCGATTGACGCGAAGGAGTTGTCGACAATTGTTATGTCGGATGCCTCTTTCGCCACGGAGGTGCCGTCGCCCATCGAAAGCCCGACGTGGGCCGCTTTCAGAGCCGGAGCGTCATTCGTCCCGTCGCCGGTAACGGCGACAACCTCGTTGCGCTTCTGCAACGCCTCGACAAGCCGTTTCTTATCCATCGGCCTGGCGCGGGCGATAATTTTCAGGTCACCTACCCGATCGACCAGCTCGTCGTCAGAGAGCGCGGCGAACTCGGTACCGGTGATAATCCCGCGGGGGGAGTCCGCGTCGTCGTTCCACAAGCCGATCTGGCGCCCGATTTCCTTCGCGGTTCCGGGAGTGTCGCCGGTAACGATTTTGACCTTGATTCCGGCGTTGATTACCTGGCGCACGGCATCCGGGACGTCGGCGCGCACCGGGTCGGAAATAGCCACGATTCCGAGGAATGTCAGCCGCCCGGCAACGACCCTGCTGTCGGCAATGGTCGCGTCCCCGTCTTCGAGTACCTGGTATGCGAACCCGAGAGTGCGCATCGCCTGGTTCTGATACTCGAGCAACCTCGCGTCAAGCTCCTTGCGGGAGACACCCGCCGCGTCGGAACACATTCCGAACACTATCTCCGGCGCACCTTTGACATACAGCACCCTCCGCCCGTCAGCCTCTCTGACAACGGTCGCCATATACTTGCGCTCTGTTGAGAAAGGAAGCTCCTCCACGCGCTCCGAGCGGCCCCTGAGAGCGGTATAGTCTATTCCGCGGTCGGCGAGCCAGAGCAGCAGCGCCCCTTCGGTCGGATTTCCAAGCACCTGGGGCTTCTCCCCGCTCAAATCGAGCTGCGCGGTTGAATTAACGGCGATACCCCCATAGAGCACGTCGTCTGACGGATTGCCGAAAAAGTCGGCCTTGTAGACCTGCATGCGGTTCTGGGTGAGAGTCCCGGTCTTGTCTGTGCAGATAACGGTCGTGGCTCCCATAGTCTCGCAGGCGTGCAACTTGCGGACGAGATTGTTCGTTTTCAGCATCCTCCTCATCGAATACGCCAGCGAAAGCGTCACCGCCATCGGAAGCCCCTCCGGCACGGACACCACCACCAGCGTAACGGCTACCATAAGCGTCTGCAGCAGGAACGCCAGGAAGGAAATCCACTCGAAATCGACATTTACGAAATACATCACTATACGCCCCACGACGATTGCTGCGGCAAATATGTACGCGATGCGGGTAATCAGCTTGCCGAGGCCGTCGAGCTGTTCGTTAAGGGGGGTCTTGACGCTGTCGTCAATCTGGGCGGCCTCGAATACCTTGCCGTTCTCGGTAGCGTCGCCGACGGCGAGCACCCTCATTATTCCGTGCCCCTCCATAACCTTCGTGCCGCGCATTACGCGGTCGGAAGGGAATGTGGCGTCGGGGTCAAACTGCTCCGGATCGGTTGTCTTGGCGCATACAGGCTCGCCGGTAAGCGTCGACTCGTCGACGTTGAGCCGCACAGCCTCCAGCAGGACGCCGTCGGCAGGAATCTCCTCGCCGGTGTTCAGTATAACGATGTCCCCAACAACTACGTCGCGGCGGGGCACCTGGACGGGCGCTCCGTCGCGGATTACCTGCACCGGCTCGTCGTCGTTGACCCGGTTAAGCAGGTCGAACTCGCGGCCGGCCTTCAGCTCGAACACGAACGCCAGCCCGGTTGCCAGCAGGATAGCCATAAAGATGCCTATCGGCTCGAAAAAAACGGTCATACCCTGGCCGAGACCGTAATACTCATAAAACGAGATGCCAACCGAGAGAACCCCGGCGACAAGCAGGATAATAATCAGAGGATCGGAAAATTTCTCCAAAAACAGCTTCCAAAGCGGGGCCTTGGCCGGCGGAGTCAGCACATTGGCTCCGTTTTTTTCACGACTGGCGAGTACTTCGGCCTGCGTCAGGCCCTTATATTTCTGTGTCATTAACCTTGGTAATATTTTCTGCAAAAGTATAAAAAAACCGACATTGAGCCAACTCGCGACACATCCCGGCGTTATAGTTCACAAAAAGTTAACAATTAAAACAGGCGAAAAGGCGGAGTTATGTTGGAAAATAGTACCTTCGCGTATAATCTGAAAACTTAAAATGAGAAAATCTATATTCGGCCTCGTTGCCGCCGCGATGCTCGCCCCGCTGATGTGGGCCGAGGAACTGGTTATAATACAGACCAACGACACCCACAGCCAGCTTGACCCCACAGACAAGGGACTGGGAGGGATACAGCGCCGGAAGGTACTGATTGACAGTATCAAATCAGAACACGACAACGTGCTTGTAACCGACGCGGGGGATGCCGTGCAGGGCACGCTCTTCTTCACGCTCTACGGAGGCCGGGCTGAAATGGCGGCGATGAACGCCCTCGGCTATGACCTGGCGATTCTCGGAAACCACGATTTTGACAACGGCGTTGACTCGCTGGCCCGCAACGTGGCCCTAAGCGACGCCCGCTGGCTCTCGACAAACTACGATTTCTCGCAACGAGCCGACCTCGACTCGCTTTTCGCACCATATAAGATTTATGACTTCGGAGGTAAAAAGGTGGCATTCATCGGGCTTAACCTCGACCCCAAGGGTATGATCGCGGAAGGGAACTACGACGGGGTTCGCTATCTCGACGTCATAAAGGCCGCCAATTCGACAGCCTGGGTACTGAAAAACCTCGAAGGGGTCGACCTCGTAGTGGCTCTTTCCCACCTCGGCTACGCCGATATGCCGAACCCCTCCGACGAGGACATAGCCAAATCGTCGGAGAATATCGACATAATCCTCGGAGGCCATTCCCATACTACGGTTGTACCGGGAAGCGGCAACGAATGGATTATGAACGCGGCCGGGAAGCCGGTTCTCGTCACGCAGAACGGCAAGAGCGGGACAAAGGTAACGGAAGTCATCGTCAATCTTGACAGCATCGGTTCGGCGCTCCCCGCATATCGGCAGCACACAATCGACAGCCGCCTCGACCGGACCTCCGACCCCGCAATCGAGGCTCTTCTGGCACCTTACCGCAAAGGGGTTGACGAACTGATGGGTGTCAAAATCGGCCGCACGGCGAAGGCCCTTGACAACACGGAACCCGCCCTGCTCAACTTCGTATCTGACTTCTGCCGCGACCGGGGCGCCCAGCTCCTCGGCAAGCCTGTCGACCTCGCCCTTATGAACAAAGGAAGCCTCCGCCGCTCCCTCCCCAAAGGAACCATCACGCAGGGTGAAATAATTTCGATGCAGCCTTTCGCCAACAGGGTGCTTGTTCTCGAAATCAAGGGGAAAGACCTCCTGGAGGCTTTCGACGTCATGGCCTCCCGCGGAGGCGACGGCGTAAGTTCCGAAGTTTCCGCGACCTTCGAGCCGACTACCCGCCGCTGCTCATCGGTACTCCTCAACGGCAAACCCGTCAACCCTGAAGCGACATACAATGTCGCTACCATCGACTACCTCGCCAACGGTGGCGACTACATGGCCCCGCTCACCCGCGGAAAAGTCATCGCCACCTCCGACGCGATTGTCTACAACGACCTCATAAACTATATCAAATCGCTCCGCAACAAACCGATCAACCCTTCCCCCGCGCCCCGCATGGTCGCGATGTAAACCCTTATAGGTTCCCGATACGCAGAATGTCGGCCTCGAATGATTCGCGGTTAATTGCCCTGTTGCGCAGGCGGTTGCGGTAGGCGTAGACGGTATTTACGCTGAAATTCAGAATCTGCGCCACGCGGTTGGCGTCGTCGATTCCGAGACGCATGAAAGCGAGGATGCGGAGGTCGGAGTTCATCAGCTCCCCTTCGGCGAGGACAATCTGCTGGTCGGAGCGCAGGAGGCTGTTGATTTCCTCAACGAAATCGGGATACAGATGCAGGAAAGCGTCGTCGAAAACGGAATAAAACTCGCGGCTCTGCTCGTCGATGAATTTCGGCGACTTCACCATTTTAAGAAGCTCGTCGGTCTGCCCCGCCGTAATCTTGCGGTTCGCCAGTTTGCAGAATTGCTTCAGCTTATCCATATATATGGAGGATAGAGCCATGAAACGGCTGAGGTAGACATCCTTTGTGCGCCCCGCTTCCTGCAGGCTGGCCCGGAGCGCCTGTACGCGTTTTAGCTGGCGTCGCAGATAGAAAATCGTCACCACCAGCGCCAGGAGCGTCAGCACGAGTATCGCCATAATGACATTGGTCGACATACGCCAACGCTCGATCTGGGCAAGATGGTCGCTTTCGACAACGTTCAGAAGCTCCGTTGTCTGCATCATGCGCACCGACGCCCGGCTCTCGACGGCATTTTTCATCGCGGCCATAAGGTACTCGTGGGCGCGCCCCGACTGCCCCATCTCGAAAAGCACGCCTCCAAGTTCCTGCAACGACACGACCTCCATCGTGGCGCGGCGAAGGTCAGTCATTGCCGATTTCGCCAGATAATAGAGGTACTCGTTGCGGTCGCCCCTCGCGTTCGCTATGCTCGCGAGAATATGGCACGCGATCGCATGGGCCGAAGTTTCCGGATCAATATCCGCGACAAGCGCGGTCAGCAGGTTGCGGCTCTTGGTATATTCGCGACAGCGGAAATAATACTCTCCGAGATTCAGCCTGTACTCCGGGGTTGCCGGGTCAAGCAGCTCGAGCAACCGTTTCTGCGCCTGGAGCGAACGGTTGTTCCAGTAATCGGAAGTCGACTCGAACCCTTCGTAATAGAAACCCATATAGGAGTACATCTGACGGATAGAGGAATAGTACACGCGCTTCATCCGTACAGACATGGCCGTCGTGTCAATCTGCGCTATTTCGTTCAGGGCGTCGCTCATATAGCCGCTAAGGGAAAGATATGTGGCGCGACGGACGCGGAACTCTGCCGCCACGGTGTCGTTCCCCAGCGCGAGCGCCCTCGTCAGCCCCTTGGTATAGTAGACCAGCGCCGAATCATTGTTGAAGGCATTATACTCGATCGCGATTTCCATAGTCCGTTCCAGCCATCGGCCATCATCCCGCCCTACTGCCGGACAGGACTTTTTCAGCGAGTCGATGCGGTCAGACCGCTTTGCCTTGTAGAAATCGCGCCTTACAAGCTCCTTGTCAAGCCCTCGCAGAAGACTCTCGACATCGTTTTCAGAATACAGCGAAGAGCTTGCCGCCGGGGGCAAAACCAGCGAGACGACGAGGATAAGGGACAATATTACGATTCTGGTATTCAATTCAAGGAAACTCGTTGTTTCTGCAAAATTAGTTGTTTTCGCCAAAACGGGCAATAGCGCCGCGACCGGGAACAAGATTTTCAGCGCAAAGCCGGTAAAAGACACTCGACACCGACTTTCCGCGACGCTCCGGAAAACCGAATAATTATAAATACGCATATCGAATATGCCTTTGACAAGCTCTGAAGGGCATCTGAGGGGGATTGCGTGGAAAAATGCCATAAATTTTCCGATTTCGCTTGCATAATTATTGAAAGTATCTTAAATTTGTGGCGCGGTGATAAAGCGAATCACTAACCGATGCCAATTATTTATACACAATCAATACCTCTTATGAAAAATTTTACCTCGAAGTCGCTCCTCTGCGGAATAGCGCTGACCATTACGGGCTTCACGGCCTCATCACAAGGGCTGCTCAAAACCCTGTTCTACGACGGCGTATATTACGAACAGACCGACGAGCTGCGGGTGAAACTCGTGGCTTCCCCTGGCGAAAAGTACTCCGGGACCCTCTCGATTCCGAATTTCTTCAACATCACGACGGTTGACGCTGAAGGGACCCCGATGGTTACCAGCTATTTCGTGACGGAAGTTGCCGAGGGCGCTTTCGAAGGGTGCGACGCTCTTACAAGCATCACTTTCAACGGCGCTACCGTCAAGTTCGGCAAGAACGCCTTCAAGGGTTGTACCCGCCTGCGCAAGTTCGACTTCCCGACTTCCTTCGCCGCCGACACTGAAATCGGCGAGAGCGCTTTCGAAGGGTGCGAGTCGCTCGGCGAAATCACCTTCGGCAACCGCGTGGCCGCGATTCCCGCCAAAGCGTTCGCCGGATGCACCGACCTGACCGACATCACGATCGCCGACCCGGAACCCCCGACGCTCGCCGCCGACGCTTTCGACGCGGCTACCGTGAAACAGGCGGTCGTTTATGTGCCCAAGAGCGCCATGGGCGCCTACAAGGCTGCTGACGGCTGGAAAGGCTTCAAGGCTATCGACGTCATTTCAGAATACAGTTTCAAGAAGGACGGGGTTTATTACCTCATCGACGACATGAACTCCAAGAAATGCAAGGTAACGCTCGACGGTTACGGCAGCTACTCCGGGGAAGTCACAATACCCGAATATGTTACCCACGAGGGTGTTACCTACACAGTAGCCGAAATTGGCAAGGATGCTTTCCGCGGTAGCGCTGAGCTGACCAAGGTGACTCTCCCCGAATCGGTCTACAACCTCGGCATCAACGCTTTCCAGGGTTGCTCCTCGCTTGAGAGCATAACCCTCCCCGACGCCGTAGGCTCCCTTCCCGACGAGCTGTTCCGCGACTGTACCTCCCTTAAAACATTCAAATGCCCGGCAACCCTTGGCGCGATACGCCAGAACGTGTTCCGCGGCTGCACCTCGCTCGAAAGCGTTGAATTCGGCCCCGAGGTTTACATTATCGGCGCCTACGCTTTCGCCGACTGCGTGAGCCTCAAGAAGTTCGTGGCTCCCGAGAAGATGCAGTTTATCGGTGATTTCGCATTCCAGAATTGCACGGCCCTTGAGGAAATCATCAGCGTTCCCGGCTGGAGCTACTGGTATGCGAAAGGCAGCTTCGCCGGATGCGACAATATCCGATACATCACCATCCCCCTCCAGGAGCCTCCCCGCTGCCCGAACGAGAATATGTTTACCCAGGAGGTCTACGACAATGCGACCCTGATTGTGCCGGAAGGCTCCGTAGAGGCTTACCGCGCAAGCGTTCACGGCGACAATAACACTCCCGACGTATGGCAGCGTTTCCAGCACATTGTCGGCGCTGAGGCTGGCATTGAGGCGATTGCTCCCTCCACGGAAGAGACCGCTCCGGCCCTGTTCTACAACCTCCAGGGTGTCCGCGTCGACAATCCCGCGAAGGGACAGCTCTACATCCGCTCGCAGGGTGGTCGCACGGCTAAGGTCATACTCTAATACTCACTCTCTTTCCCACACAATATGAGTAATCGCTTTATTTCAATCTCCCTACTGCTCGCAACGGCACTGGCTCCCCTCGGGGGCGGTGCCACCGAGTATGTCGTCGACGGAATCCGCTACGACTGTACCGGGTCGGGGAACTCGGCAAAAGCTACTATTCTCCCGGCCACAGCCTCCGACTCCCCCTATGCCGGGGATATAACCATCCCCGCCTCCATCGACGCGAACGGGAAGACCTACAATGTGAAAGCCGCCAAACGAGAGGCTTTCGCCAACAGCGCCGAGCTAACCTCCGTCGCGCTCCCCGCCGGGATGACCGACCTCGGCATGAGCTGCTTCGAGGGGTGCCCGAAACTCACCTCCGTGACGCTCCCGACCGAAGCGTCGATGCTCCCGCAGTACCTGTTCAAGGACTGCGCGGCGCTCGAATCAATCATTATTCCCGACAACTTTTCAACCTTGCAGGGTAACGTTTTCGAGGGGTGCACATCGCTCAAATCGGTTACCCTGTCGAAAACGAGCTACCTCTTAGGCGCTAATTTCTTCAAAGGATGCACCGCTCTGGAATCCGTCGAGATTCCCGACAATTATACCCTCCTCGGAGTCAATGTATTCGAGGGGTGTACCGCCTTGAAGGAAGCGACCATACCTCAGGCGATGACCTCGCTCCCCGACAATTTCTTCAAAGACTGCTCAGCGCTGGAAACGTATGTACTACCCGCGGCGCTGAAAACAGTTGGGAAGACCGCTTTTGCCGGGTGCGCCGCTCTAAAATGGGTCGAGTTCACGAATCCGAAAGCCGCGACCTTAAAGGATGGCGCTTTCGACCAGGCGTTTATGGAGACCGGCTTCTTCTATGTGCCTGACGACGCTGTCGACGCTTACAAAGCATCCCTGACGGGCGCTGTAAACGTACTCCCCGTTTCCGAAAGGAAAGAGGAGCCTGTTGAGCCTGTCGAGGAGTGGATTTCCCGCGGCGAGGCTACGTTCTTCGACCCCTGGATTTGCTCCGTATTCAAGGAGCCGCGCTATTCCTGGAAGGTCGAGGTTGAGGAAAGCTCGACCCGTCCCGGCTACTTCCGCATGAAGAATCCGTACCTCAACGGCAAGTGCCCGATGTTCATGGCCCCCACCCACGAGGGTAACGACGTCTACATCAACGCCTGCGACCCCAAGGGTGTCTTTATCGAGTCGCAGGGGCTCGGATTCACCCCCAACTCATCCGTCGCGCCGGAGTTCCTGATTTCATCCGTCGCCGGCCGTCACCAGGAGAACGGGTTCCAGAGCCTTGAAGAGGATAAGAAGCAGGGGCTCACCGGATTCTACAACGAGGGGATAATCCAGATTCCGGCAGCCGGAATGCTTTGGTCCTTCCCTCCCTACACCGACGAGGACTATTATTGGTGCAAGTACGACTTCGAGCTGCGTTTCCCCGAAGCCATTGTCTACGAGATTTCGAGCGAGGTGCTCTGCCTTGACGAATATTATCTGAATCTGTGGAAGGAGTGTCTGAAACCCGGCGAGGCCGTCCCTGTCGAAGTTACCGCTCCCGACTGCGTGGCCCAGATCAAGTACGGCGTGATACCCGGAGTAGAGATGCCGACCGCCGCCGAGCTGGCAGCCATAGCCGCCGGAGACAAAGTTGCCCAGAAGGGACGCAACGACTTCTCCGTTCCCGACAACTATGTCGGCCGCATGTCGCTGATATTCGCGGCTCTCGATGCCGAGGGTAACGTGCGCGCGACATGCCGCTCTCTCTTCGACGTTATCAACGAAGACCTCTACGGCCCTTGGAAAAGCCTCGGATGGACGCGCTTCGCCGACGTCGTAATCCTCGCCAATTATGGCGCTCAGACCGAGCCTTACGCTGTCGAAGTCGAGGAAAGCACTACTTCTCCGGGCCTCTACCGAGTGAAGAACGCCTACTCGACCCGCGGCTACTGGACTTCGAGCGAGGGGAACCTCCACCACCACGACGACGAGAACCACTATCTCTACATCAACGCCGAGGATCCCGACGCAGTATATGTGATGCCGAGCCCGGTAGGTTTCAAGTCAAACGAAGGTTCGATGCTGATAACCTCACCAGTCGCGGTGAACCTCTCGTACGGCTATACCCTCGACGAGCTTAAACAGCTATCGGCCGATATGTTAGGCACCCTCCGCGAAGGAGTAATAACCATCCCCGACGGAGCGATTTACGCCTCTGAGACCCGTTACAACGGCGGCGAATACTATCCCGGCAACCCCGGCCTCGAGTTTAGGATGACCCTTCCCGGCTATGTCGCTATCGAGACTGTCGACGCAGAGTCCGGCGAAACCCCGGCCCGCTACTTCAACCTGCAGGGCGCTGAAATCGCCAACCCGGCCCCCGGCACCCCCGTAATCGAACTCCGCGGCAACCGCGCCACCAAGATAATCCGCTGACCCCCATACCGCTAATCCACATGGCGCTGTGTCAAAATATATGACACAGCGCTTTTCGTACCCGGATGGGAGGGCGCTATCAGAACGATCCAGATGGTAGGAGCTTGGAGGCGAGGCCGATGGGAGCAATCTGAAGATTGTGACCGAGGCCGAACCTTCAAGCGACGACCCAGATGGGCCGTTATGATACGCCCTCTACGCCCTCTACTTAATTTTAGGCATTGTTAACGCGGTATATTCCGCTAAAAGGCGTAACTTTGCGTGTTAATTAACTAATTTAAGCGCTCTGTGAAACTCCGTTCACTTTCAATATCAATACTTGCCGGGGCCGCCGCGCTCGCCGCTTTCGCCGCGAACAACAACATCGTCGAGGAAGTAGCGTGGATGGTCGGCGACCAGCCTATCTACAAAAGCGAAATCGAAGAAGCCTACCAGCAGGCACTTTACGAGAAGACCCCTATCAAGGGGGACCCGTACTGCGTGATTCCCGAGCAGCTCGCCGTAGAGAAGCTCTTCCTCCACCAGGCCGACATTGACACCGTCGAAGTTTCCGAGTCGATGGTCAGCCTCTCCGTCGAACAGCGTATCAACTACCTGGTCAACAACCTGGGGAGCAAGGAGAAAGTCGAGGAGTATTTCCGCAAGCCGATGCCGGAGTTCCGCCAGCAGATGGCCGACATGATGCGCAACAACTACCGCGTGCAGGAGGTGCAGCGCTCGCTGACCGCCGACCTCAAGGTAACCCCCTCCGACGTGCGCAAATATTTCTCCGAGCTGCCCGCGGACTCCATTCCCTACGTCCCCCTGCAGGTCGAGGCTGAAATCATCACCGTCAACCCCCGCATCCCCCAGCAGGAAATCGACGACGTCAAAGCCCGTCTGCGCGAGTTTTCCGACCAGGTAACCCGCGGCGAGAGCTCCTTCTCGACCCTGGCGATTCTCTATTCCGAAGACCCCGGTTCCAGCGTGCGAGGCGGCGAAATCGGATTCATGGGGCGCGGCCACCTCGAGCCGGAATACGCGGCTGTGGCCTTCAACCTCAACGACCCCAAGAAAGTATCGAAAATCGTAGAAACCCAATACGGCTACCATATCATCCAGCTTATCGAGAAGCGCGGCGACCGGGTGAACACCCGCCATATCCTCCTGCGCCCCAAAGTATCTACCGAAGAACTGGAATTGGCCCTGACGCGTCTCGACTCCGTGCGCTCCGACATTGTGAAGCACAACAAGTTCACTTTTGAACAGGCTGCCGAAGTGATTTCGCAGGACAAGGACACCCGCAACAACAAGGGGCGCATGGTAAACACGGAGAACAACTCCACCCTCTTTGAAATGAGCCAGCTCCCGCAGGAGGTCGCCCGCCGGATCAACGACATGCAGGTAGGCGACATCTCCGAGCCTTTCATTATGAAAGACCCCAAGCGCGACCGCGACATAGTGGCGATGGTGAAGCTCACAAACCGCGTCCCGGCCCACCAGGCCAATCTTTCCGACGACTACCAGGCTATCAAGGGAATGTACGAGGCCGCGGCCAAGCAGAAGATGGTCAAGGAGTGGCTCGAAAAGAAAATCAAGGACACCTACGTCAAAATCGAAGACGGATGGAACGACTGCGAGTTTGAGCACAAGGGGTGGCTGAAGATACGCAAATGAGCCCCCGTAAAACCACAAAAGGGCTGCGCGGGGCGTTCCTGCTCCTCGCCGCCGCGGTAATCGCCGGGGCCGGAATCAGCGCGCAGAAACGCGACACTACCCCTATCCGCCCGGCGATTCCGAAAGCCGACCGCCACGCCCCCAACCGAGTGTTCCTCGAACGGGCCGACGAGCTGCGAAAGGAACGCTACGACAGCTTCCAGATTGTCGTGGGAGACGTTATGTTCCGCCAGGGGGATATGTTCATGTACTGCGACAGCGCCCATTTCTACGAGGACCCCGGAGCGATCCAGGCATTCGGCAACGTGCGCATGGAGCAGGGTGACACCCTCTTCGTGTTCGCCGACCGCCTCGACTACTCCGACACTACCGAACTCGCCATACTCTACGCCGACCCGGGCAACAAGGTGCGTCTGATCAACAAGGACGTGACCCTGACAACCGACATCTTCAACTACGACCTCGCGATCGAGCTCGGCTTCTACGAGGTCGGGGGAACGCTGACCGACAAGGACAACCGCCTGACATCCTGGTACGGCGAATATTCCCCCTCCACAAAGGACGCGCTTTTCAAAGACCAGGTCGTGCTCCACTCGCTCCGCGAAAAAGACACCCTCGACATCTATACCGAGGAGATGCTCTACAATACCGGCACCCGCATAGCCATACTCGACACGACCTCGACAATCATTTCCGCCGACGGCACCATCCACACCACCAACGGGGTGTACAACACCGACACCCACAAAGCCGACCTCTACGACCGCTCGCTGGTCGTGGCAAAGAACGGCAACACTCTGACCGGCGACACCCTCTTCTATAACCAGGACACCGGCTTCGGCGAGGCGTTCGGCAACATCGAGCTGACCGACACCACCAACAAGGTGATTCTCAACGGCGACTACGGCCTCTACTTTGAATACAACGACTCGGCCCGCGTTACCGGCCGCGCCCTCGCACGCGAGTACTCGCAGAAGGACACCCTCTACCTCCACGCCGATACAATACGCACTTTCAAGAAGATAACCCCGGAACATTTCGTTGATGACACCGTAAAGGTCGAAGCCGACACCACCCATTACCTCATCGCCGAGCCCCGCGTCCGCTTCTACCGCATTGACCTCCAAGGAATCTGCGATTCGCTGACCGCCGTGCAGCGCGACTCGATGCTCTGGATGCACAACCACCCGGTAGTATGGAACGGCGAACGGCAGATTTTCGGCAACGTGATCCAGGTGCATTTCAAGGATTCCGTGGCCGACTGGGCGAAGCTCCCCGAGTTCGGCTTTATGGCTGAATGGATTGACGAGAATTTCTACAACCAGCTTACGGGCAAGGAAATGACGGCTTACTTCCAGGACCGCGACCTGCGCCATCTCGACGTAAGCGGCAACGTCCAGGCCATCATGCTCCCGATGGAGAACGATTCGACCTACAACAAAATCGCCAACATCGAAAGCTCGTTCCTCGCCGCCGATTTCAAGGACCGCACGGTCGAGCGTATGAAACTATGGCCTGAGACTTCGGGCACCATGACGCCCCTTTACCTGGCCAAGAAAAGCCTCTTCTTCCTCCCGGCGTTCCGTTGGTTCGAGCCTCTGCGCCCGACATCCCCCGAAGATGTTTTCAACATCCCCAACGAGATGCTCGACCTCTTCAACGAGCCCCCCTTCGGCGGCCGCTCGGCCCCGACCCGGGAATAACAAACTTAATACGCTAAGCCCATGAATCCCTCGACAGCCTCCCTCCTCGAATTTCTCGACAACTCCCCCTGCAACTTCCTCGCGGCAGCCAATGTGGCAGCAGCCCTCGACAATGCGGGATTCACCCGCCTGCTTATGTCTGACAGTTGGGCACTCGAGCCCGGCGGACGCTACTATGTGGTCCAGAACGATTCCGCGGTGTTCGCTTTCGTACCCGGCATCGCAGCGCCGGAGTATGGATTCAAAATCGTTTGCGCCCACAGCGACTCCCCCGGCTTCCGCATCAAGCCCTCCCCGGAGATGGTAGGGAAAAGCCCGATACTGAAACTCAACACGGAGGTTTACGGAGGCCCGATACTCTACACCTGGTTTGACCGCCCGCTGAGCATTTCCGGCAGGGTTATCCTCCGCACCGACAACCCTCTGCGCCCCGAAACCAGACTGGTCAACTTCCGCCGTCCCCTCCTGACAATCCCGCACCTCGCGATCCACTACAACCGCTCGGTAAACGAGGGTAACCCTCTTTCCAGGCAGAAAGACATGCTCCCGGTGCTGGCGATTCTGCGCGACAAGGCGGAGGCCGACGGCTACCTGCTACGCCTGGTAGCGGAAGAGCTGGGAGTCGCCCCGGAAGAAATCCTCGACTTCGACCTCACCCTCTACGATACCACCCCCGCCTGCCTTTTCGGCCCCTCGGAAGAGTTCATATCCTCCGGCCGCATCGACGACCTGGAGATGGTCCACGCCGGACTGACCGCCCTGACTGCCTCGCTTGATACCGACAGCGCGATGACACGCGTCCTGGCTGTATTCGACAACGAGGAGACCGGCTCGGGCACGAAGCAGGGAGCCGCCTCCCCCATCCTCCGCGACATTCTGCGCCGCGTCGCCGACTCCCTCGGAGGGGACGGAGAGGAGAGCTTCATCCGCGCGGTAGCCAACTCCTTCATGATTTCGGCTGACAACGGCCACGCCCTCCATCCCAACTACGAGGAGAAGCAGGATCCCACGAACCTCCCCGCCCTCGGAGGTGGCCCGGTAGTAAAAATCAACGCCAACTGCAAGTATATGACCGACGCAGACTCCGCCGCGGTATTCCGCGCGATATGTCAGAAAGCCGGAGTCCCCGTCCAGACATTCGTGAACCACAGCGACGTTGCCGGCGGCTCGACCCTCGGCAACATCCTGACCTCGCAGATGCCCCTCCGCGGCGTCGACATGGGCGCTCCCCAGTGGGCGATGCACTCCTGCCGCGAAACCGCAGCCGTCGCCGACCATCTCTCCACCATCGCCACCTTCTCAACCTTCTACCGCCTCTGATTCCGGCCCCAGGCGACTGTGGCGAGGCATAAGCCGGGCTTCCCTATTCTCCCAAAGAAACAAAAGCGGGAGCGGCCAACCGCCGCTCCCGCTCAATATTTCAAGCCTTTATTCTCAGAATTTGAAGCTCTTGCCTCCGAAACGAACGATTACCGGGGTCGCGGGAACCTCGACAACGGCCTCTCCGTCGACAACAGCGTCAGCCACAAGCGCCCCCGAGAGAGTATATACCTTCGCGGAGCCGCTGCCTAACAGACGGATAGCGGATGCCGATTCGCGGTAAGCCGCCGTTGAAACCTCGCCGGCAGCAACATCCTCGACCCCGGAAGTAGAGGTAAAGACAAGCGGGAGAGCAACAACGATCTCCTTGCCGTTGGAGTTAACCTTTATATTCGCGATACCGTTCCCCTTCGCGCCGGAGGTCGGACGGACGGTCAGCATGCCGTGCTTTACCTCCATCTCTCCCAACTCGGGATTGGGGTTATCCTGAAGAGATTTAACCATCAGCGCGTTGTGGGAGTCAGCGTCGGTAGCGACACCCTTGAGGTCGATAACGGTCTGCGGCTGGTCAGTATCAACCGCGAACGGTTTCTCGAAAGTAGCGGCTACAGGCGCGGCGTTGTCGGGGAACAGCGGGAGCGTCGGGAACCAATACTCCTCGTTCATAGGATAAGTCGCGACCACTTCGCCGGAAGCATTGAGGCGCGCCATTGTCGAAGCGTTGGTATAGGCGTTCTTCCCGGTATTGTAAACCAGGTAAATATCTCCGCCAACGGGGTTTACGCGCATCGCCGAGCCATAGAGGAACTGGTCCTCGGCGAACTCGTAAAACTTTGAGAACTCGCCTGACTCAATGTCGTAGGCGAACAGCATCTTGTTGCTGGCGAAAGAGGACGCGCCGCCGTTCCAGTAGAGAACCGGGGCGACAGGGGAAGCGCAGAACGCGTCGGGGGTCCAGGTGTACCAACTGTTGGCCGGAGCGTAAATCTCTTCGGGGATGTTGATTACGGCGGTCTCGATCTGCGACGCGTCAGTATCTGACTGCGTAATCTTTACCAGGAACGGGAGGGTTCCTCCGTTAGCGTTTGAGGCGACCGATGCCCACATCGAGCCGTCAGACGCGACCACGAACGAGGCGGCCTTGGCCTTCTCGTTGCCGGTAATCCCGGCTATGTCGAGCGTCTGGACAATAGCGTCTGTCGCAGGGTCTACCACATAGATGAACGGCGACTTTGTCGCGATAAACACGCGGTCGTTCAGACGGACCATGTTACCGCACTCGACCTCCTTTCCCGTATCGTTGAGAATCCCCTCGATCGTGCCGACAACCGAAAGGTCGTCAAGTTTGACAACGGCGACCCCTTTGGAAGTGCCGAGATACCCCTTTTGAGTGTCAACCGCCAGAAAGGCTCGCCCCTGCGCGCCGGTTCCGAAACCGATCTCGCTTGTCGAGGCCTTCATGACCAATGTCGCGGCATCGGCCTTGGTAAGAATCGCCCCGGTCTTGTTGGCCTGCTTGGAAACGAGATAGATATTGTCGCCATAAATCTGGGCGAAAGAACCCGTGTTGCCGAGGGTCGTCTCCCCGTTAGCAGCGGCGAAAGCCCGGTCGGTCCATACTCCTTCGGAAGACAGATGGCATACAGAGCCCGGAGTACCGTAATTCCCCTCATTAAGAAGGATGACACCCGAGGTAAAGTCAGCGGCCGAAGCCCCGAACGCGATCGCGGCGGCCATAGCGGCGGCAAATACCTTTGTAAAGTCGCTCATAATATTTCTAAACTACAAATGATTGGTTTCACTTAAAAACAATAACGCGAAGATACTCTTTTTATCTCTCCCGCGCAACCATTCTGCCCGCGCTACCCGGCAGGACACCGTGGACACCGTGGACACTGTGGACACCGTGGACACTGTGGACACCGTGGACAGTGTGGACAGTGTGGACAGTTTTATTACCTCCGGGGAGGGGAATGTTGCATTATCGCATACGCCTCGGCATAGCCGCGCGCTAACTTCGCGTTGCGGCATGACCCCCGTAGGAATACGGGAGGAGGGAGCGTATTTATTTTTTACAGGTAAAAAAATAAACCCTTGCTATATACCAACATTTATATACCGACCTTTACTATTAACAACTATTAAATTAACTTTCTAACAACTATGGGAGACCTGATTTCAACTACCGGGAAGATTATCCGGGTACCGAGACTAAGCGACGTTAGCGAAGCGATCGAACGAGAGGAGAGAGAGCGGCAGGAATATCTCGACGACCTCGAGAGGGCAAGCATCTGCGACGGCCTGTTCGTCTGCCGCCCGGCCGGGGAATGGATCGACCGTGCCAGGAAACGCCCCGACCCGGTCGAGCTGTGGAAGACGCTGTGGCACGAGCGGGAGGTGTCGTGCCTCTTCGCCGACTCGAACATGGGCAAGTCGATTTACGCCGTGCAGATCGCGGAGCATATCGCCCGCCGGGGACACAAGGTGCTGTATTTCGACTTCGAGCTGGCCGACAAGCAGTTCCAGCTCCGCTACACCGACCCCTCGGGGGAGAGCTGCTACCATTTCAGCCCCAACCTTATGCGCGTGGAGTTCGGCGACCGGAAGATGCCTGAGACGCTTGCCGCGATGGTCGGGCAGATTGAGCTGGCAGCGAGGCAGACGGGGAGCAAGATTCTGATAATCGACAACCTGACCTGGATTTGCAACAATTCCGAGCAGGGGGATGCCGCGGGCGAGCTGATGCAGGCGCTGGTGACGCTCAAGCGCTCAATGGGGCTGTCGATTCTCTGCCTGGCACACACTCCCAAGCGGGCGGCCTCCTCGCCGCTGACGCAGAACTCGCTCGCCGGGTCGAAGCGCATCGCCAACTTCATGGACTCGATGTTCGCCATCGGCAAGGACATGACCTGCCAGCCGGAAGGGCGCTACGTCAAGCAGATAAAGGTGCGCTCCGCCGAATGTCTCTACGGCGAAGAGCACGTCATCCGCTACCGCCTCGAGCGGGAAGGAGAGATGCTCAAATTCGTCGAGAACGGCTTCGGCCGCGAGGCCGACCTGCTGATTGCCGAGGATGACGATGGATGCCAGGCACGCGACCGACGCATAGCGGAGCTGGCCCGGCGTGGAATGTCGCAGCGCCAGATTGCCGCCGAGATGGGGGTTTCCAAGTCCCTGGTCTGCAAAGTGATGAATAAAACGGACGGCTTGTTCTCCCCCGATGCCGCCTGACAACTGTCCACGTTGTCCACGCTGTCCACACTGTCCACGCTGTCCACGCTGTCCACACTGTCCACACTGTCCACACTGTCCACACCCTGGACAATGTGGACACCGTGGACAGCCCGGACAGTAGGGCGCGAAAAGCGGGGGACGGGAGGGGCGGAATGTCGGAGATTTTTGCTAATTTCGCGTATTAGAATAACAAGCGCCTTAAACGCGCCGTTAGTTCCAAACAAAACCAACACTCTCAACAATGTATATGAAAAGAATCTTATCGTTAACGATTTTGATAGCCGGAATCCTGTTCGCCGCGGCGGCCCAGGAGCCGGAAAAGCCCGTAAGCTGGCGCGTCACCGCCAAAATGACCTCGCCGACAGAGGGGGTCGTCACCCTGCGCCCGGTATGCGGCGAGGGATGGCACATCTACGGCACGGAAGAGGTCAAGAACGGCCCTATCCCTACCTCCTTCTCCTTTGAAGGCTCGCAGGGGGTGGAATACCTCGGCGGGGTGCGCCCCTCCGTCGCCCCTGTCAGGAAGTATCAGGAAATGTTCGGCACGGAGCTGACCTACTGGGAGGGAGCCGTCAGCTTCACCCGCAAGTTCAAGGTCACCGACGCGGCAAAGGCAAAAATCACCGGAACGGTACGCTACATGGGGTGCAACGACACCCGGTGCATGCCCCCGCAGACCCATTCCTTCTCCGTAGCCCCGAAACCTTTCAAAAAGAAGTAACCGATGAAAAAACTTACCATATCGCTCCTACTGCTGCTCGGGCTGTTCTCGACGGCCCTCGCCCAGCGCCTCGACCCGATTACCTGGCAGGCTACCGTCGAGGATAACACGGCGGAAAGCGCCGTCATCCACCTTTCGGCGAAAATCGAAAAGGGATGGCATCTCTACGGTCTCGACCTCCCCGCCGACGGCCCGAACGCGACCGCTATCAGCTTCGAGCTTCCCGCCGGAGTGGAACTTGACGGCGCTCTGACCCCCTCCCGCGCCCCGATTGAGAAATACGACCCGATTTTCTCCCTGAAGCTCTCCTGGTGGGACACCGACGTCGCCTTCACCCAGCATCTCAGAATAACCGACGGCAAAAGCCACAACATCCCCGTAAAGATTTTCTTCCAGGGATGCAACGACCAGACCTGCATCGCCCCCCAGCGCCTGACGCTCGACGTCACAGCCGGAACCGGGGCCGCTGCCGCCGAGGAAACCCCGGCTGACAGCGCGGAAGCCGCCCTGACAGCTCCAGCGGCCACCGCCAACGTCCCCGCGGCCCGCGCCATTGACAGTTCAGGCTGGTGGGAGCCGGTAGACCCCGAAATGCTTGACCCGGAGAGCGCCGACAGCGCCGCCCTTATCGGCAGCTCCCCCTGGTGGCTGATATTCATCTGGGGCTTCGGGGGCGGACTTCTCGCCCTGCTGACCCCCTGCGTGTGGCCGATGATTCCGATGACCGTCAGCTTCTTCCTTAAAAAGAGCGGGAGCCGGGCCAAGAGCGTCCGCGACGCGATGATCTACGGTCTGAGCATCATCGTTATCTACCTCGCCTTAGGGCTGGCCGTCACGGCCCTTTTCGGCGCGAGCACCCTCAACGAGCTGTCGACCAACGCCTGGTTCAACCTCGCGTTCTTCCTGCTGCTCCTCCTTTTCGCGATTTCCTTCTTCGGAGGGTTCGACATAAAGCTCCCCTCGAAGTGGAGCAACAGCGTCGACAACAAGGCCGAGACCACTTCCGGCCTGGTCAGCATCTTCTTCATGGCCTTCACGCTCGCCCTGGTGTCCTTCTCCTGCACCGGCCCGATTATCGGGACGCTCCTTGTCGAAGCCGCCACAATGGGCAACATGACAGGCCCGGCAATCGGAATGGGTGGCTTCGCCCTGGCGCTCGCCCTCCCCTTCTCCCTGTTCGCGATGTTCCCCTCCTGGCTCAAGGGCGCGCCCCGCTCGGGAGGATGGCTCAACTCCGTCAAGGTAGTGCTCGGCTTCCTGGAGCTCGCCCTCGCGCTGAAATTCCTGTCGGTGGCCGACCTGGCCTACGGCTGGGGGATTCTCGACCGCGAGGTGTTCATCTGCCTTTGGGTAGTGATTTTCGCCATGCTCGGTTTCTACCTTCTCGGCAAGCTACGATTCAGCCACGACGCGCCGGTAGAGACCGTCGGCATAGGGCGCTTCTTCCTGTCGCTCGTGTCGCTGAGTTTCGCCCTCTACCTCGTCCCCGGCCTGTGGGGGGCCCCTCTGAAAGGGGTCAGCGCCTTCGTGCCGCCGCTTTACACCCAGGACTTCAACCTCTATGCCGGAGGGCAGTTCGAGGAATTTGACGACTACGACGAGGGTATGGCCTACGCCGCTGAGCACGGGCGCCCCGTCCTGATTGACTTCTCCGGCTACGGCTGCGTCAACTGCCGCAAGATGGAGGGGGCCGTGTTCGACACCCAGGCTGTAAGCTCGGTAATCAAGGAAAATTTCGTCCTGATCAAGCTGATGGTCGACGACAAGACTAAACTTTCATCGCCCGTCTCAGTCGAAGAAAACGGGAAGAAGGTCGTGCTCGAAACCGTCGGCGACCGCTGGAGCTACCTGCAGCGCTACAAGTTCGGGGCCAACTCGCAGCCCTACTACATAGTGCTCGACAACAGCGGCCGTCCCCTGACTGCGCCGGCCTACTACGACGAAAACGTCAGCAAGTTCGTGGCGTGGCTCGAAAGCGGCCTGAAAGCCTACGCAGAAGAAACCAAGTAATAAGAAATGGAAGATTTCAAGCAACATACGCGCGAGGAGAAACTCGCGGCCCTCGGGAGAGTGATCGACGTGCTCGACACCCTCCGCGTCAAATGTCCCTGGGATGCCAAGCAGACCAACGAGTCGCTGCGCCCCAACACGGTCGAAGAGGTGTTCGAGCTTTGCGACGCCCTGATTCGCGAGGATAACGCCGAGATACGCAAGGAGCTTGGCGACGTGCTGCTCCACGTTCTCTTCTACGCCCGTATCGGCGAGGAGAAGGGAGCGTTTGACATCGCGACGGTCTGCGACTCGCTCGCCGAGAAACTGATTTTCCGCCATCCCCACGTCTACGGGGAGGTCCACGCCGACACTGCCAAACAGGTATCCGAAAACTGGGAGCAGCTCAAACTCCGCGAAAAAGGGGGCAACCGCTCCGTGCTCGCCGGGGTTCCCGGCTCGCTTCCGGCCCTCATAAAGGCCTACCGCATCCAGGAGAAAGCCGCCAACGCCGGATTCGACTGGGAGGAGCCGCGCCAGGTATGGGACAAGGTAAAGGAGGAAATCGCCGAGTTCGAAGCCGAGCTTGACAGTATGGACTCCGACAAAATGGAGGCCGAAATGGGCGACATCTTCTTCTCGCTCGTCAACGCCGCCCGCCTCTACAAGATTATCCCGGAGAACGCCCTCGAAAAGACCAACAAGAAGTTCATCGCCCGCTTCAACTACCTGGAAACCAAAGCACGGGAGATGGGCAAAAAACTGGGCGACATGACCCTCTCCGAGATGGATGCCATCTGGGAGGAGGCGAAGAAGCAGCATTAACCTTAGAGGGTGTATCATAACGGCCCATCTGGGTCGTCGCTTGAAGGATTCTGCCTCGGTCACAATCTTCAGATTGCTCCCTCGGCCTCACCTCCAAGCTCCTACCATCTGGACCATTCTGATAGCACCCTCCCATCCGGGTACAAATAAAATTGTATCATAGTTTTAATTTTCAGAAGATATGAAGGCTTTTAAGAGCATCAGAAACATACTGGCGGCCGCCGCGCTCGCGGCCACGGCGGCTTTCGGAGCCGGGGCGCAGACTCCCGACCCGGGGTTCAACGTCATCTCCGACAAGGTGCAGCCGACCGACGAGGGGATACGCATAACCCTCTGCCTGGTAGGAATCCCCTCTACCTCGCAGCGCATCGACAGCATCGACCTGGTGAACGGCAAGGATGTGATTCCCGCCAACGACATCGACGGCGTCGACTTCAAGCGCTACTTCCAGTTCGAGGACACCGGGGTGCAGGTAATCGAGGTCGACTTCCCGTTCAAGGGTGAGCTTCCCAAGAGCGCCGGCCTCATATTCCATACCGAAAAGGGGGACGTTAAAGCCCAGGCCCGACAGTGATCCTCTGCGTTACCGAGAAACCGAGCGTGGCTTCCGACATCGCGAAAATCCTCGGCGCTACCGTGCGCCGCGACGGATATTTCGAGGGTGCCGGCTACTGCGTCACATGGACTTACGGCCACCTCTGCGAGCTGAAAGAGCCGGCCGACTATACCGATATGTGGAAACGCTGGTCGCTCGGCTCGCTGCCGATGATTCCCCAGCGCTTCGGCATACGGCTGATTGACAACCAACGCTACCGCCAGCAGTTCGGCGTGATAGAGACCCTCATAAAGCAGGCCGACGAGCTGATTAACTGCGGCGACGCGGGGCAGGAAGGAGAGCTGATCCAGCGCTGGGTGATGCAGAAAGCGGAGACGAAATGCCCCGTCAAGCGCCTGTGGATTTCGTCGCTGACCGACGACGCCATACGGGAGGGGTTCGCCTCGCTGCGTCCCGGGGCCGACTTCGACAACCTCTATTACGCGGGGCTGTCGCGCGCCATCGGCGACTGGATTCTCGGGATGAACGCCACGCGCCTCTACTCCCTTAAATACGGCGAGCCGGGTAAACCCCTCTCGATCGGACGCGTGCAGACCCCCACCCTGTCGCTCATCGTGCAGCGCCACCACGAAATCGCCAACTTCAAGCCGGAAGACTTCTGGGAGCTGCAGACCCTCTATCGCGGGGTGACGTTCAACGCAGCCTCCGGCAGATTCAAGGAGGAAGCCAAAGCCCTGGCAGTCATCGAGGAAATCAAGGCCCTCCCCTTCGTAATCAAGTCGGTAGAGGAGAAAAAAGGGCGCGAGGCTCCCCCTAGGCTCTTCGACCTCACCTCCCTGCAGGTAGAGTGCAACAAGCGTTGGGGATGGACTGCCGACGAATCGCTCGCCCTGATACAGACCCTCTACGAGAAGAAGGTTACCACCTACCCGCGTGTAGACACGACCTATCTGTCGGAGGACATATACCCCAAAGTCCCCGACATCCTGCGCCGTATGACCCCCTACGCAGCGCTGACGGCCCCGATACTCGCCCGGAAGCTCCCCAAGAGCAAGAAGGTGTTCGACAACTCGAAAGTGACCGACCACCACGCCATAATTCCTACCGGGCAGTCGCCGCAGACGCTCGTGGGTAACGAGCGCCTGATGTACCACCTCATCGCCCAGCGGTTTATCGCCGCCTTCTACCCCGACTGCGAGTTTTTGCAGACCAACGTTGTGGGAGCCGCCGGAGAGACCGAGTTCAAAGCCTCCGGCAAAGTGATTTCCAGCCAGGGGTGGCGAGCCGTGTTCGCCTCGCAGAACGACAGGAAGGAACAGGATGGCGCGTCGTCCGACGACAAAATCCTCCCCCCCTTCACCGTCGGAGAAAGCGGCCCTCACGAGCCGTCGCTGGCGAAAAAGACAACCCAGCCGCCGAAATACTATACCGAGGGTACGCTCCTGCGGGCCATGGAGTCGGCAGGAAAGACCGTCGACGACGAGGAGCTGCGCGAAGCGATGAAGGAGAACGGCATCGGGCGCCCCTCGACCCGCGCCGCGATTATCGAAACCCTCTTCCGCCGGGGCTACATCTACCGCCAGCGCAAGAACATAATGGCCTCACAGGCAGGAATCGACCTGATTGCAACGATTAAGGAGGAGCTGCTGAAGAGCGCCAAGCTGACCGGAATCTGGGAGAACAAACTGCGCCGGATAGAGCGCGGCGACTATTCCGCCGCCGAATTTATCGACGAGCTGAAACAGCAGATTTCGGAGATTGTGCTCGCCGTGCTCAGCGACAACTCGCAGCGCAAAATCGTTGTTGAAACAGATGCCGCGACGACCAAAGGGAAAAACGCCGGTTCGCCGACGGAAGCGGCACCGGCCGACAAGCCGAAAGCCCCTGCGAAAAAACGCGCCCCGGCTGTAAAATCGCTCGAGCAGATTACATGCCCCCTTTGCGGTAAAGGCACACTGCTGAAAGGGCGCGCCGCCTATGGCTGCAGCGAATTCCGTTCAGGGTGCGCCCTGCGCCTCCCTTTCGAGGAATACCCCGCCGACCTTACCCCGGCCAAACTGAACGCCGCCATCAAAAAGAACTTCAAAAACAGGAAAACAAATTAGATTCCGCTTTCCATAAATATCTTCTCTCTTGGAACTCAACGACATAATTCAATGGACCTGCGTGGCGGTAATCGTCGTGATCGCCATAGCCGCCGCGGTCAGGGGTATTGTGCGGCTCCTCCGCATGCGCCGCGGCGACAACTCCGGGGGGTGTCCCGGTTGCGGATGCAGCGGCTGCTCCCTCTCCGCCAACTGCGACTCCCGCGACCGCTCAAACCGTCGCCACAAGCGACACTAAGAGCTTGTCCAATAATAAACGGCAATGGGCAGGCATCTGCTATTCATATTGATAGCCATTCTCTCCATATCAGATATGGAGGGGCGCGGCTATGCGGTAATAGCCGATTCGGTCAGCCGCATGCCGTTGCCGAGCGCGTCAGTGTTCGACAGGAACGGGAAAGCAATCGGCATGACAGACAACAAAGGCCGACTCCCATACATATCCCCGAACGACCTTCCCGTGACCCTCCGCTATCTCGGATTCAGAGAGAAAACGATAAACCGGATTCCGACAGATACCGTTTTCCTGGCAGAAAGCGCGAATGAGCTACAGGAGGTCGTTATCGAATCGAAACGCCACAAAATCCTGCACGTCCTGGCTTATGTCAGGGAATATTCGACGCTAAGCACGTATACCGACACTGTCTTCCTGTTCCGCGAGAAGATGGTCGACTATATGGTTACGCCCGATAAGAAGGTGCGTTACCGGGAACGGTTGATTCCGAGAGTATTAAAAAGCGAGTCGTACTACCGCTTCACCAACGCCGACGGGCTTGACAGCGTCAGCAGCAAATGCAACAACCATTTCTCCTGGTCCGACTGGATGGGGCTCGTCCCCTCGCCGGAAATCCCTTCTGCGCTAAAAGGGCTCGAATATGGGACCGACACAATCCGAGGCAAGTACAGCCCTACGGAGATATGGATGAGGAGCGGCGACAGGATGATAGTCGACGTCAACGTGCTGGCCGACACCGCGAGCCGGAAATGGGTTCCCAACCTTTCCCTGTTTTTCCGCGACCGGCTTGACTTCGAGCATTTCAGAGTGCGGTTCAATTACACGAACCTCGCCGGCGACACCATATCGCCGACCGACATCGCCGGGTACACCTTCAATATCGAATCCAACGGCCGCGGGCACGATATGTTCCGCTTCAACAGAAAGGACGAGCCCTTCTTCGTCAGCACGTTCGGGGAAGTCCATATCCTTGACAAGGAATATATTACCGTGAAGGAAGCGAAAAAATGGGACAAGATGAAACTCGACACCGAAAATATCGAGATTATCGAACCGGCTGACGCTCCCGAAATACAACCGGCTGTCAAAGAGCTAATTGCCCGCGTGAACTCTATCGACCATGACGACGCGCGGCTTGGATTAGTGCTCGACAAACGGATGCTGGTCGGCCCCACAGCGCGCCGACAGAAACAGCACTTCGGCCAAAGAGCCTTCACCCTCCTTAAGGACCTCACCGGAATCACCTCATACAAGGCGCGCAGAAACCTTAACAAACAGTGGAATACCTTCCGCAAAAGCCAGATTCAGAAGAACCAGGAAAACATCGGGGAATAGCAATCCCAGTATTCCACCGAGAGCACAAAACCGCCGCACGGACCGCTACGCCGGCAGAGGCTGCGGAATCCTGCAAAAGACAACGAAAAAACTACTGAGCGCATAGGGTATGATTGACGGTATCACACAATTTCTGAGCGCATAGGATGGGATTGGCGGTATCGCGCAATCTCGGAGCGCCCGGAGGGCGCGAGTCCGTGAGTAACACCGTGTCGAGCCTCGGAGAGGCGAGGCGCGGTGGTAGCGCGTGTCTCTCGGCGGAGCGCCCGGAGGGTGCGGGTCTGTGGTATCAGCATAGGATATATATGTGTCGTAGCCTCGGGGCTGACATATTACCACGGGCCCGCACCCTACGGGCGCTCCGATAGTGCGTTAATTCAATTTTTACTCCTTTCTCGATATTAACGGCTTATGATAACGGAAAGGATGCTAATCATGCCACTGAAGAGTTTATAATGGCGGGAATCCGGGAGGGACGGTGGCATCGGCTATCTTCCACCGGCCATCGGTGTACAGCATTTTGAATGTTGTGGACCCTTTATGCCCCATATCAGTCCAATGCACAATGACTGTGTTATCTTCTCCCGGTTCAATAGAGATAACTTTAGAAGGAGAGTCATCCCCGTCCTGCATTCCGGATCTTAAAAGCCACATCGCATAGCCTTTCGTATCGTAGTCGTTTGCTTTTTCCAAACGTTCGAGAAAATCGGCAGTGCAAAGATCAGATATTTTGAAATCAGGGTCTTTTGCCGTGCCAAACACCTCATTCTCATACAGCTGCCTGATTTTTTCCGCTACATCCGAAAAACTGTAAGTTTGAGCGGACATACCCAATGCCTGAACGAGAAGCAAAAAGAGTATCAGAAGGTTTTTCATAATACGATAAATTAATATGATTCAGAGGGTTATGGCAAAATCGTCAGCATCGTTGCCGAAAGGGAGCGAGGAGCGTATTTTGCGCAGACGTGAGAGTGAGAGGTCAGCGCTGACTATCCCGCAGTCCGTCCCAGCGTCACGGGCCGGATCAAAAACTCCGACAGGCTGCCCCATAGCGTCATAAATCTCCGTCATACCGTCGTATGTCCCGTAAGCGTCGGTCCCCGAGCGGTTAGCGCCTACTACGATAGCCTGGTTCTCGATAGCGCGGGCAATCAGCAGGTGGCTCCACGCGTATCGCCGGGCCTGCGGCCAGTTGGCCGGAATGAGCAGAACATCATACCGTTGCCCGCGGTTGCGGCACCAGGCAGGGAAACGCAGGTCATAACAGATGGCAAGGGCGATATTCCACCCCTTGTAATGAGCCACGGGCATCTCCCCGCGCCCTCCGCGGAACAGTCTCGCCTCCGGACTCAGGCAGAACAGATGCCTTTTGTCGTATAACACCACTTCTCCAGCAGGCGTAACGAAAAAACCGCGGTTAATATAGTCCCCCTCCCCAGCACACAGGTAACTCCCCGCGATGGCGATTCCGCTGTCAGCCGCAAGCGCCCGGATTGCCGCCAAAGTCTCCCCTTCGGGAGCCTCGGCCACGTCGCGCAATATGTCGGAATCAGCTACGAAAGAGGTCGTGAACAATTCCGGGAAAACCGCTATATCGGTATCGGAAGAGAGATTGCCGACAGCTCGCGCGGCAAACTCCAGGTTTCCCCTGACATCGGCGTAGCGTATATCAAGGGGTATGGCCGCGATTCTGAGCGTCTCCTTCGCGGCATCTTCGCTGATTGAGTTCAGTCGGTCAGGCATTGATCGGGGAATTTACCCGTGTACGAACGGTAGAAACGCTTCACGGCAGCCATATCGGCCTCCATGTCGCCGGTAGGTATGAAAATCTCGGTCGCCGTAATCCTCTTCGACGGATAATCGAGCGCGGCGAGACAAACAGGCACGTCGGCCTCGCGGGCGATGCGTAGAAAGCCGGTATGCCAGTCGCTGGTACCCTGGCGGGTCCCTTCGGGCGTTATGGCGAGGCGCAGAGCGTTTTCTGTGCGGAATTTTTCAACAATGATTTCCGTCAGCGACTGTTTCTTGTTCTTACGCTCTACCGGAATACCGCCGAGAGCCCGGAAAAGCGCTCCGAGAGGGAAGAAAAACCAGCTCGATTTCATAAGGAACCCCGCCGTTCGTCCGACTGAATGTATGGCCAGCTCGCAGAGCAGGAAATCCCAGTTGGAAGTATGGGGGGCGACACAGTAGATCATCTTCGGATAATCCGGCACGGTCACCTCCACACTCCAGCCGGCGAGGCGGAGAATCGTTTTGCAAATATTCATAGGTCACGCTGAATCCCGCCGGGGCCGCTCCGAAAGCGGCACCCCGGCGATGATTATACCCATATGGAAGAGGGATGTGTAGGGACGCGGCGTGCCGCGTCATATTTTATATTTCAATGACCTGACGCGGCACGCCGCGTCCCTACACACTATCACTCAAACCATCAAGGCATTATTTCTTCTTGTTGGCGTCCTTGACCTCCTGCGGCAGGGCGGCGTTCATCTCGCGCACGATGTCGGTGACGTGTCCCTCGAACTTCTCGCGGAACGACTTGTAGGCCTTCTTGAAGTACGCGCGGCGGCCGGCGCGGTATTCGCGGCCGGAGGCGAAGTCAGAAGGAATTTTGTCGAAGCTGAAAGTGATGCGGCTAAGGGCGGTTTCCTGCAGCGCGGCGATATCGCCTACGATTTCCTCCATACGCTCGCGGTCAACCCCCTTGATGAAGGTGCGGGCCATCAGACATTCGGCGGCGAGGTCGCCGCACACGTATCTTACTTCTTTCTTTAAGTCGCGGATGTTAGCCATGTCGGTTTTAACTTTTAGTGTTGGTGTATGTGTTGAGCACCCTCTGTAGGGCGCTTTGTGTAGCAGGTATTTTCTCTACCCGGAAGGGCTGGCGCCCTCCCGACTGCTGGTCGGAGCGGGAGAGCTGTGGCCGGATGCCGAGCACTCCTTCGACAGCGTCGGCGAAAAGGCCCGGCGCCGCTCCCGCGAGCGCGATTCCCGTCTCTCCGGGGCGCAGCGAGAAGTCGAGGGCGCGGAACGCCGCCGCTCCCTGCGGTTCGAGTATGTATCCCGTGGAGTCGTAGACCCCGCGCATCGTGCGGGCAATCTGGTCGTCGGTGAGCGAGCATCCGTCGACATCTCCGCGGAGACGCTCGAGACACCCGTCATAGAGGTCGATGATACGGGCGATGTTCGACGGGTTGCCGACATCCATCGCCCTGGCGAGCGTCATCAGCGCCTTGCGCGGCTTGAACCCTCCGGTTCTCAGATATTCAACAAACTCGTCGTTGGCATTGTTGGCGGCGACGAAGCGCTTTACCGGCAACCCCATCTTTTTTGCCATCAGCCCGGCCGACAAGTTGCCGAGATTGCCGCACGGCACGCTTATCACGACCCCCTCGGTGTCGGGATTCTCTCGGAGGGCGCTGGCGTAGGCGTGGAAATAATAGATTATCGATGGGAGCTGGCGGGCCGGATTGACGGAGTTGCCAGACGTCAGGCGCGGCCGCGACGGGTCGCGGAGCGATTCGCCGAGAGCCTCGAGGGCGAGCGACTGGCAGTCGTCGAAATTCCCGTCGACCTCGACGGCGACGACGTTGCGCAGGGTCGCGAAAAGCCCTACCTGGCCGCGGGTCAGAATCCCTTTCGGGAAGAGCACGAACACCCGGGTAGACGCGGCGCGCCGGAACCCGTCGGCAACCGCCCCGCCGCTGTCGCCGGAGGTCGCCACTATGATGTTACTTCCCGCTGTCCCGTCGGACGAGACAAGCGGGAGAAGCCCAGCCATGAAACGGCTGCCGACATCCTTGAATGAGTGAGTCGGCCCGTGGAACAGCTCCAAGACAAATCTACCCTCCGACACCGGAACCAGCGGAATCGGAAAGTCGAGAGCGTCGTCGACCACCCGCTTCAGGTCGCCCGATGAGGCCAGGTCGCCGAACAGCGTGTTGGCGACAACATATGCGATTTCCCTCAGCGACATTTCCGAAATGTTGTTGAAGAAGGCTTTCGGAAGCCTCGGAAGCGAGTCGGGCAGATACAGACCGCCGTCGGGGGCGATTCCGCCGGCCGCGGCCTGCGGCAGGGTCACCTGCGGAGCGCTTCTGTTCGTGCTATGTAGAATCATTTCGTGTTCTTGTCCGGTTGCCGGGCCCCGCCGCGGGAGGCGGAAAGGGCCGTCGTATGGGAGAGAGCGTCAGCGGAGAGGGAATACAAAGTTAACGCTTATCGCCCGAAAAAGCAAGCCGGGAGGTCAAAATCACCCCCTCCTGGCCGTATGTTGCATAACATATCGCCGTAAGTATGCGGTCTGCATATTATTCATTAATTTTGCGAATATCATACGGCCCGGCACCCCTTTCGCCCCGGAGCCGCATCTTTTGACCTTAACAACGCATGAAGACTAAAAAACTCCTCCTTGGCGACGAGGCTTTCGCCCTCGGCGCGATCCGCGCCGGACTGTCGGGAGCTTACGCCTATCCCGGCACTCCGTCGACCGAAATCCTGGAATTTGTACAGACCGACCCGGAGGCCCGGCGCCGCGGTATCCACTCCCACTGGTCCTCCAACGAGAAAACCGCCGTGGAGGAAGCCCTCGGAATGAGCTTCTGCGGCAAACGCGCGATCGCAGCGATGAAGCACGTCGGGGTCAACGTCGCCGCCGACCCCTTCGTCAACTCGGCGATGACGGGCGCTAACGGCGGGATGATCGTCGTAGCAGCCGACGACCCCTCGATGCACTCCTCGCAGAACGAGCAGGACTCGCGATTCTACGCCGACTTCGCGATGCTACCGGCCCTCGAGCCCTCCTCGCAGCAGGAGGCTTACGATATGGCTGGCTATGGATTCGACCTTTCAGAGAGGCTGGGGCTCCCGGTGATGTTCCGAATCGTGACGCGCCTGGCCCACTCCCGCGGCGTCGTGGAGACCGACGAGGAGAACCGCCCCGAGAACGAGCTGCGCTACCCGGCCAACCCCTCGCAGTGGGTGCTCATGCCCGGCAACTCGCGCCGCCGCTACGCCGAACTGGTGTCGCGCCGCCCGGAAGTGCTCGCCGAGTCGGAAAAATCCCCCTTCAACCGATATATCCCCGGCGGAGACCATTCCCTCGGAATCATAGCCTCCGGCATAGCGTATAACTATGTTATGGAGGCTTATCCCGCGGGATGCCCCTTCCCCATCGTAAAAATATCGCAGTACCCCCTGCCGCTTGAAACAATAGGCCGGCTCTTCGACCAGTGCGAGACTGTCCTCGTTGTCGAGGAGGGGCAACCCGTGATCGAACAGTCGCTGCGCGGCGCCCTCGACTCCAACCCGAAGGTGCGCGGAAAACTCGACGGATACCTCCCCCGCACCGGGGAACTTACCCCCGACAGCGTGCGCTCGGCCCTCGGAGCGCTCGCGCCAGACACCGTCGCCCCGCTCCCCCCGGTTCCGGAACCCCACCCCCTCGTGGCGCCACGTCCCCCGGCCCTCTGCCAGGGATGCTCCCACCGCGACGTCTACGCCGCCCTAAACGCCGCCCTGGAGGAATACGACAGCCCGAAAGTGTTCGGCGATATCGGCTGCTACACCCTCGGCTGGCTCGCCCCCTTCAACGCTATCGACACGACCGTCGACATGGGGGCCTCGATCACTATGGCCAAAGGCGCCGCCGACGCGGGTCAGCATCCGGCCGTGGCTGTCATCGGTGACTCCACCTTTACCCACTCGGGAATGACCGGGCTGCTCGACGCCATCAATGAAGACTCCCCAATCACGGTAATCATTTCCGACAACCTGACGACCGGCATGACCGGTGGCCAGGACTCGCAGGGAACCGGCAAGATAGAGCAGATCTGCGTCGGCCTCGGCGCCGACCCGGCCCATGTCAGGACTATCGACACCCTCCCCCGCAAGGTCGAGGAGATGAAGGAACTCTTCCGCGAAGAGTTCGACCACAAGGGGCTTTCCGTAGTCGTAGCCCGCCGCGAGTGCATACAGACCGCCCGCCGCCACGCCGCCAAGAAGCCCTCCTGACAGACTAACCACAGTAAAGCGCCAACAAGATGAAAACAGACATAATACTCGCCGGTGTCGGCGGACAGGGTATCCTCTCGATCGCCACAATCCTCGGAGCCGCCGCCCTGGCGGAAAACCTCCATCTGAAACAGGCCGAAGTCCACGGTATGAGCCAGCGCGGGGGCGACGTCATGTCGTGCCTCCGCCTCAGCTCCGACCCGATTGCCTCCGACCTCATCCCCCGCGGCGGGGCCGACCTCATCGTGTCGCTCGAACCGATGGAGGCGCTCCGCTACCTCCCCTACCTCGCCCCCGGCGGAAGGATAATCAGCAACACCGTCCCGTTCGAGAACATAGCCCCCTACCCTCCCCGCGAAGAGCTGCTGAAAGAGCTTGAGGCTGTTCCCGGCACCGTGGCTTTCGACATGGACGCTGTCGCGAAGGAGGTCGCAACCGCCCGCTCGTCGAACATGGTGCTCCTCGGAGCCTGCGCCCCATTCGTCGGCATCGCCCCTGAAGCTGTCGAGCAGGGAATCCGTACCGTCTTCGGCCCGAAAGGAGAGAAAATCGTAGACGCCAACCTCGCCGCGTTCCAGGCGGGAATGGCAAAGGCGGAAGCATGAGCCTCCGCATCGACCAAATCAGAGGAAGAAGAAAACCAAGCACCGCAAATATGAACCCGGTATCAGAAAGCATATTCCGATCTCACCTCGAAGCGATGCACATACCGAGCATCGCCTCCGCGACAATACGACAGATCATGGCCCTCGCCGCCCGCCTCGAAGGGGAAATGGGAGAGCCGTTCGTCCACCTCGAAATGGGGAATCCCGGACTCCCGCCGCAGACCATCGGCATCGAGGCTGAACGCGAGGCCCTAAGGCAGGGGGTCGCCGGCGTGTACCCCAACATCGCCGGAATCCCGCAGCTCAAGCAGGCAGGTTCCGAATTTCTAAAGGCGTTCCTTAACGTAGACATCCCACCGCGCTGCATAGTGCCGACAGTCGGCTCGATGCAGGCTACCTTCACCCTCTTCCTCCTGATGGGGCAGCGTCTCCCCGGGCGCGACACAATCCTGTTCCTCGACCCCGGCTTTCCCGCACAGCACAACCAGGTCAAACTCCTCGGGCTGCAGTCTGCCTCGGTCGACATCTACGACTGCCGCGGCGCCGCCCTTGAGGCGCGGCTCGAAGAGGCTACCGCCTCCGGGAAGGTATCGGCAATAATATATAGCTGCCCCAACAACCCGGCGTGGACCAACTTCACCGACGAGGAGTTCCGCATCATCGCCCGAGTGGCCGAAAAGCGCGACATAATAGTAATCGAAGACCTGGCGTATCTCGGGATGGACTTCCGCCAGCGGTTCGGATACCCCTACTGCGAGCCATACGTCCCGACGATTTCCCGCTACACCTCCAACTGCGTCGTGCTCGTATCCTCCTCCAAGATTTTCAGTTATGCCGGGCAGCGCATCGCGATGGTATGCGTTCCCGAGCCGACCGCCGACCGCCGCTACGAGTTTTTCGAGAAATTCTACGAGATGCCGACGCTGCTCGACGCGTACATCTACGGAGTTCTTTACTGCGCGTCCTCCGGCACGGCCCATTCCGCGCAGCACGCCTTCGCCGCGATGCTGAAAGCCGCGACCCGCGGGCAGCTTGACTTCGTCGCCGAGTGTCGCGAATACGGCCGGAGGGCCAACCGGGCCAAGGCCCTTTTCGACGCGAACGGGTTCCACCTGGTCTACGCCAAGGATGGTGACCAGCCCGTGTCCGACGGCTTCTTCTTCACCACCGGCTATCCCGGGATGACCGGCGACCACCTACAGAGCGAGCTCCTGCGCTACGGTATCGCCACCATATCCCTCCCCTCGACCGGAAGCCGCCAGCAGGGAGTGCGCGTCTGCGTCTCCATGCTCTCCTCTGAAAAAGATTTCGAACGCCTGGCGCGCCGCCTGGAGCAGTTCCGCCGCGACCACCCCGTAAACGACCCCACATGAACGTAGAGATTCCCAATCTGATGACGGCCGACGAGGCCGTGCGCATGATAAAGTCCGGCGACCACGTCTATATCCAAGGTAGCACCTCCATCCCCGAGACCCTTGTCGATGCGATGACCCGCCGCGGCGGCGAGCTGCGGGGGGTAGTGCTCCATTCCGGCTTCTCCGTAGCGTCGAGAGAGGCCCCCTACTGCAAGGAGGAATACAAGGACTCCTTCATCGTCGATACCTGCTTCGTTTCCAACAACGTGCGCCGATGGATTGCCGAGGGATACGGGACCACCACCCCTATGTTCCTCGGCGAGGTGCCGTCGCTGTTCCGCGACGGGCGCTGGCCCTGCGACGCCGTGCTGCTGAACTGCTCGATGCCCGACGAGAACGGCAACGTCAGCTACGGAGTGTCGGCCGACCTGGCAGTCTCCGCGACCGAGTGCGCCAAGAAGGTAATCGCCCAGATTAATCCGCACATGCCCTTCAGCTACGGCGACCCGGTAATCCACGTTTCGGAAATCGACGCCGCGGTGATGGTCGACGACCCGTTGGTAGAGGTCCCCACCCCGGTTCCAGGCCCGATTGACATAGCGATCGGCCGAGCCATAGCCGAAATCATACCCGACGGGGCTACCCTGCAGATCGGTGTCGGGGGGATTCCCAACGCCGTCCTGCAGGCTCTCGGCGACCATCGTCACCTCGGGCTGCATACCGAGGCCATGACCGACGGCGTGCTCCCCCTGATTGAGAAGGGGATAATCGACAACTCCATGAAAAAGGTGTCGCCGGGGCGCTCGGTCGCCTGCCTGGCCCTCGGCTCCCGCCGCCTTTACGACCTTATGGACCACAACCGCGAGATGGAGTTCCGCGACGTGGCCTGGACCAACGACCCATTCATTATCTCGCAGAACCCGAAGGTCGTGTCAATCAACTCCTGCCTCGAAATCGACCTGACAGGGCAGATTTGCGCCGACTCTATCGGCACCCGTATCTTCTCCGGCGTCGGCGGCCAGCACGATTTCGTCTACGGAGCGTCGCGCAGCCTGGGGGGAATGTCGGTGCTCGCCATGCCGTCGGTCACCTCGAAGGGTGTCGGGAAAATCAAGCCTGTGCTGACCCCCGGGGCCGGGGTCGTCACAACCCGCTTCCAGACTAACTTCATCGTTACGGAGCATGGCCGTGTCGACCTCCGGGGCAAGTCGCTTGCCGAGCGGGCAAAGCTGCTGATTTCGATTGCCAACCCCGCCGACCGCGACGACCTCGCCCGCGCCGCCCGCGAGCGTTTCGGCCACGTTTTCTCCCGCATCTACTGACACCCTTAAAGCCCCATATGAAAAAAGTCTCCCTGATACGGAGACTTTTTTTATTTGCCGGGATACGATAATTGCGGCTGTTTTTGTAAATTCGCGCCGAAAAATCACTTATTTGCTGAACATGTTTAAATCTCCAAGGAATTATGTGCGGAATAGTAGGATATATAGGCACCCGTACCGCCTATGACGTGCTCGTCAAGGGTTTGCACCGTCTCGAATACCGAGGCTACGACAGCGCCGGGGTAGCGATGATTTCCCCTGACGGAAAACTCAACGTCTACAAGACCCAGGGCAAGGTCGAAGACCTCGAACGTTTCTGCGACAGCAAGGACACCGCCGGAACCATCGGCATCGCCCACACCCGCTGGGCAACCCACGGCGAACCCAACGACATCAACGCCCACCCGCATATGGCCCCCGGCGGCCGCATCGCCCTGGTCCATAACGGCACAATCGAGAACTACGGCGTACTCCGCGAGGCCCTCGAGCGCGAAGGCCGCGTGTTCCGCAGCGAGACCGACACCGAGGTGCTCGTCCAACTGATTGAATATATCAAGGAGACCAGCGGATGCTCGACCCTCGACGCCGTGCGCGAGGCGCTCCGCGAAGTCGTCGGAGCCTATGCCATCGCCGTTGTCGACCTCGACAACCCCGGAACACTCATCGGCGCCCGCAAGAGCTCCCCCCTCGTAATCGGCCTCGGCGAAGAGGAGACTTTTCTCGCTTCCGACGCGACCCCCATTGTCGAGTACACCGACAAGGTCGTCTATCTCAACGACGACGAAATCGCGATTATCTCCCGCGGCGAGCCGCTGAAAATAATCACCACCGACAACCAGCCCTCGCAGATTGACATCAAGACGCTCCGCATGTCGGTCAGCGAGCTTGAAAAGGGAGGTTACCCCCACTTCATGCTCAAGGAAATCTTCGAGCAGCCCCGCACGATCAACGACTGCGTGCGCGGCCGTATCGGCAACTCCGGCTCGCAGGTGACGCTCTCCGGGGTAATCGAGAACAAGGATAAGTTCCTCAACGCCCGCCGGATTGTCATCGTGGCGTGTGGCACCTCCTGGCACGCCGGCCTGATCGGCAAGCGCCTCCTCCAGGAAATCGGGCGCATACCCGTCGAAGTGGAGTACGCCAGCGAGTTCCGTTACAGCAACCCGATTCTCGACGAGCGCGACATAGTAATCGCCATATCCCAGTCGGGAGAGACCGCCGACACCCTGGCCGCGATACAGATAGCGAAGGAGCGCGGGGCGTTCGTCTACGGCGTCTGCAACGTCGTCGGCTCCTCCATTGCCCGCGCCACCGACAGCGGCACCTACATCCACGTAGGCCCCGAAATCGGTGTCGCCTCAACCAAGGCTTTCACCGGCCAGGTAACCGTCCTCGCGATGCTCGCCCTGGCTGTCGGCTCCATCAAGGGCACGATTGACAAGCAGGTGAAGGCCGACGTCGTAAAGGGGCTGCGCAACCTCCCGTCGCTGATTACCAAGACCCTGAAACTCAACGACCAGATTGAGCGGCTGTCGGCCACATACACCTACGCCAAGAACTTCCTCTACCTCGGACGCGGCTACAACTTCCCGGCCGCCCTCGAAGGGGCGCTGAAGCTCAAGGAAATCAGCTACATCCACGCCGAGGGGTATCCCGCCGCCGAGATGAAGCACGGCCCGATCGCCCTGATTGACCGCGAGCTCCCGACCGTCGTAATCGCCCCGGATGACGAGATGCACGAGAAAATCATCTCAAACATCCAGCAGGTTAAAGCCCGCGGAGGAAGCGTCATCGCGGTGATTACCAAGGGGGACGAGACAATCCGCGAAATCGCCGACCATGTCCTCGAGATTCCCCAGGTCCCCGAATGTCTCTCTGCGATCATAACCTCCATCCCCCTGCAGCTACTGGCCTACCACATCGCCATCAAGAAGGGGTGCGACGTCGACATGCCGCGCAACCTGGCCAAGTCCGTCACTGTTGAATAATCGGAGGATATTTCGTATCTTCGCGGATTATATAGCCCACAACGAATGAAGAATATCAGGAATTTCTGCATCATAGCCCACATCGACCACGGTAAGAGCACCCTGGCCGACCGTCTGCTCGAATATACCAACACCGTGGCCGGAAAGGACCTCCAGGCCCAGGTACTCGACGACATGGACCTCGAAAGAGAGCGCGGCATCACAATCAAGAGCCACGCCATCCAGATGGACTACACGCAGGACGGGACGAAATACGCCCTGAACCTGATTGACACTCCGGGGCACGTCGACTTCTCCTACGAGGTCTCCCGCTCAATCGCCGCCTGCGAGGGCGCGCTCCTCATCGTCGACGCCACCCAGGGAATCCAGGCCCAGACAATCTCCAACCTCTATATGGCGATTGACTCCGACCTGGAAATAATCCCCGTAATCAACAAGGTAGACCTCGAAAGCGCCAAGCCCGACGAGGTGGAGGACCAGATTGTCGACCTCCTCGGCTGCTCACGCGACGAGATTATCCGCGCCAGCGGAAAGACCGGCGAAGGGGTCCCGGAAATCCTCCGCGCCATCATCGAACGCGTGCCCGCTCCCGTAGGGGATCCCGAGGCACCGCTCCAGGCCCTGATTTTCGACTCCGTGTTCAACCCCTTCCGCGGAATCATCGCCTACTTCAAAATCGAGAACGGCACGATTTCCAAGGACGACTTCGTGAAGTTCGTGGCTACCGGCAAGGAGTACCACGCCGACGAAGTCGGAATCCTCAAGCTCGACCTCCAGCCCTGCAAGACCCTCTCGGCCGGAAACGTGGGCTATATCATCTCCGGCATCAAGAGCTCCAAGGAAGTAAAGGTCGGCGACACAATCACCCATGTCGACCGCCCCGCCCCAGCGATCGCAGGATTCGAGGAGGTGAAGCCGATGGTGTTCGCCGGAGTCTACCCTATCGAGGCGGAGGATTTCGAGAACCTTCGCTCCTCGCTTGAGAAACTGCAGCTCAACGACGCGTCGCTGACCTTCCAGCCGGAGTCATCCATGGCCCTCGGCTTCGGTTTCCGATGCGGCTTCCTCGGACTGCTACATATGGAAATCATCCAGGAACGCCTCAGCCGCGAGTTCAACATGGAGGTGATTACGACCGTCCCCAACGTTTCCTACAAAGTCTACGACAAGAAAGGGAACGAGACCGAGGTCCACAACCCCTCCGGCCTCCCCGACGTCACCCTGATCGACCATATAGAGGAACCCTACATCCGCTCTTCGATAATCACCACGACCGACTTCATCGGCCCGATCATGACCCTCTGCCTCGGAAAGCGCGGCGAGCTGATCAAGCAGGAGTTCATCTCCGGCAACCGCGTGGAGCTGACGTTCGACATCCCCCTGGGGGAAATCGTCATCGACTTCTACGACAAGCTGAAATCCATCTCCAAGGGTTACGCGTCGTTTGACTACCACCTCCACGATTTCCGCCCCTCGAAGCTCGTAAAGCTCGACGTGCTGCTCAACGGAGAGAGCGTCGACGCCCTTTCGACCCTCACCCATGCCGACAACGCCGTGCAGTTCGGCCGCCGGATGTGCGAGAAGCTCAAAGAGCTGATTCCCCGCCACCAGTTCGACATCGCGGTGCAGGCCGCCATCGGCGCTAAGATTATCGCCCGCGAGACCATCAAGGCGGTGCGCAAGGACGTTACCGCGAAATGCTACGGCGGCGACGTTTCCCGAAAGCGCAAGCTCCTCGAGAAGCAGAAAGCCGGCAAGAAACGAATGAAGCAGATCGGCTCCGTACAGGTACCGCAGAAAGCGTTCCTGGCTGTTCTCAAACTGGATTAAGACAGGAGCGCTAATTAATCTCGAATTTATTTAAGCTCGCCTTACGGCTCGCCACAGTGGCGAGCCGTAAGGCGAGCTTCCCTCTTTCTCTCCCGGCCCTTCTCCCAGCCTTCCCGGCCCTCCCAAAACTCCCAGTCTTCCCGCCCCTCCCAGTCTTCCCATCCCTCTCAAATATCCCTCCCTTCCCGCGAAACCTTTTTTTGGTTAAAAAAAGGCGCCGGTGTCGCCAGAAGGGCCACAGAAAGGGATGAGTTAAAATAAAACGTTAATTATATAAAATTTGATTCCCGAATGTTTGGCAGTTTGGAATCGTTGTAGTAATTTTGTGGAGAAAATGACAACAAAGTTGTAATAAATACCACTTTGTTAAAGCGCTGAGGCGCTCGCCCCCAAAGTCCCCTCACGGAACCCAACCCGGCCGGGGAATCCTCTCTCGTTCGACCGCGTGTCCTACCTACCTTCCACTCAGCTTTTCCGCACTGTTCCACCTCTCTCGCACTCGCAATTATTAACCAGGTATCTTTCCACGTTAAACCTCCTCTTTTTAAAGAAAGCCTCTTAACCAATACCTGTTTTCCGCGTTTCCCCAACCAATCTTCCATCACTTCCTGCCGGCGGGAAGCCGCTATTCCAGCACACCGGAATCATTATACAATCGACATTATAGCCAAAGGCGCCATTTAACAGCCGCAGGCCCCCCATACCATATACAAGACACAGTAATCCACCCCCCTCATTCTCTCTCCGCATACTCCTTACATTAAGATATGACCCGTTCCACTGCTTTTCTGAAACAGATTGCCGGAGGCTGGCGTTCTACGCTGGCGGCGCTCGTGCTTTGCGTGGCGGGCGGAATGGGCGTCGCCGCCAGGGCCGACGAGATAATCCGCACGGAAATCTCCGTCGAGTTCCCGATCAACGAGTGGCACGTCAAACCTGACTTTTCCGAAAACTCCCGCAACCTCAAGGCAATCACCGACCTCCTGGAGGCCGTGAAGGCCGACTCCATGCTGGTGGTCGACGAGCTGTCGTTCTACGGGGCGGCGTCGCCCGACGGCGGCAACCGCATCAACAACCCCCTTTCCGAAAAACGAATGAACTCGCTGAGGAAGTGGGTGATGGAGCGTTCCGACCTCCCAGACAGCATCGTCACCTCCCGCCGCAGCGAGGTACCCTGGAACACATTCCGCAAGATGCTCTCCGAGAGCGACTGGGAATGGGCCGGGCGCGTCCTCGAAGTAATCAACGAGGGGGACGACAACAATTCCGCGACTGTCAACCGCCGCCTGCTCAACCTCCGCTATATGGACGCCGGGCGCGTATGGCGCAAGCTCTGCCGCGACTATTTCCCGCGGCTGCGCATGGCCTACGTCGTCTTCGTCAGCGTCCGCCGGGTAGTCCCCGAGCCGGAGCCTCCCGTCGAGGAGCTGCCCGCCCCGGAGCCGGAAGCGGTAGAGGAAATTGTTCCGCCGGCGGAACAAGAAGCGGCGCCAGCCGCTTCTGAGGAGCCTCAGGAACCTGAGCAGCCCGCGTGCGGCCGCGAATGGTACCTGCGCACCAACATCCCCGCCTGGGGCATGGCGATGGGCAACCTCTCCGGCGAATACCGCTTCGCGTGCCGCTGGTCGGTAGGGCTATCCCTCTACTATTCCGCCTGGAACTACGGCAAGGTAACCCGCAAGTTCCGCACCTTCAGCTTCCGCCCCGAAGCCCGCTATTATTTCCGCGACGGCGGCAACGGCCTCTTCCTCGAAGGGCACCTGGCCATGACCTCGTTCAACTTCGCGTTCACCGGCGGCAAGTACCGCTACCAGGACCGCGGAGGCGACCATCCCGCCCTCGGCGGAGGCATCGGCATCGGCTACCGCCTCCCCCTGAGCCGCGACGGGCGCTGGCGCGCCGAGGCCGCGGTAGGGGCCGGAGTCTACCATCTCGACTACGACAAGTACCTCAACCGCGACAACGGCCCCTGGGCCGGGCGCGAGAAGCGCACATACGTCGGCCTGGACTACGCGTCGCTGTCGGTAGTGTTCACCTTTAACGCCGGAGGAGGGAGGTAAGCGCTATGAGAAAGACACTTGCATCAATCCTTAATACCGCGCTCAAGCCGCTTGCCGCGGCCCTGGCGTGCTGCGCGGCGCTGCTGCTCGGCGGATGCGACGTCCACGAGTTCCCCTCCGAGGAGCCGAAGGCCCCCGAAGTTGTCGGGCGCTTCATGCTCCACCTGCGCTACGACACCAACATGCCCCTCCACAAGGAAATCGAGTACGAGAACGGCACCACCGTCGACGCGACCTCGAAGAAACCATCCCGCGACCCGAACTCGTTCCTCGTGCGTCACATTATTAATGTGTACCCCGCGGTCCGCTCCGGCGAATACTCCCGCTCCAGCCAGATTACCATCGAGCGCCACCACCCCGTAACCGAGACCCTCGACGCGGACATCGAGTTCGACCTCCCGCAGGGCGACTACCGCATCCTCGTCTGGACCGACTACATCGGCGACGGCGCTCCCGGAGGATTCTTCCACGATGCCTCGGACTTCAACGAGATCATCTACGCCGGCAAGGAGACATACATCGGCGACACCGACTTCCGAGACGCCTTCCGCGGCCAGACCGACGTCATCGTCGACTACGGCCCGGACTACAATCCCAACCGAGCCGAGGAGATAGTCGTTGAGACCACGGTCGACATGGTGCGACCCTTGGCGAAATACCGCTTCATAACGACCGACCTCGGGAAGTTCATCGACCAGCAAGTCCAGTCGAAGCTCCTCGAGATGCAGAAGCAGGGGCTGGCCCTCCCCGAGGCGGAAGAGTCGCGCGACCCCTCGCGCTACGTCGACCTCTCGCAGTACCGCGTCCGCTTCCGCTACCCGCAGTACATGCCCTGCTCCTTCAACATGTTCACCAACCGCCCGGCCGACTCCTGGACCGGTATGAGCTACGACGCCGAAATCCGGCAGATGTCGGCCAAAGAGGCTGAAATCGGTTTCGACTACGTGTTTGTCAACGGCGTGGAGTCGTCGGTGGCCGTCGCGGTCGACGTGCTTGACAAAGACGGCAAGCTGATAGGCTCGGTCCCGACGGTCAACGTCCCCCTCAAACGCTCCAAGCTGACTGAGGTGCGCGGCGAGTTCCTGACCACAAAGGCGGGAGGCTCCGTGGGCATCGACCCCGGCTATGCCGGACCCGACTACAACATCTTCATTCCCTGAACGATAAAGTAATTTCATATTCAATACAAAACCAACCAACCTATGAAGAAAGTATTTTTCGCTTTTCTCGCAATCGGGGCTATGACCCTCGCGTCCTGCTCCAACGAGGAGATGGACGTCAAGCCCGCGGGCGCCGAAGGGACTGTGACGTTCACCGCGTCGCTCCCCGCCTCCGTGCAGAGCCGTGACTATTCCGACGGCACAACCGCCAAGAACCTGACCTATGCCATCTACGAGGCTGGCCAGGGTGACGCCGAGCAGACCCCGCTCATCACCGGCACCGCCACCTTCAACAATCTGAAGGCCACCGTGACCACCACCCTCGCCACCGGCAAGACCTACGACATCATCTTCTGGGCGCAGGCCGACAACGCTCCCTACGCGTTCGACACCGCCAAAAAGACCGTGACCGCCACCTACGACGGCATCACCGCCAACAACGAGAGCCTCGACGCCTTCTTCTGGGCTGAGAAAGACCTCACAGTCACCGGTCCCGTCAGCAAGACCATCACCCTCACCCGTCCGTTCGCGCAGGTGAATGTCGGCACCAACGACTTCGCCCTCGCTGAAAAGGCCGGCCTCAAGGTGACCCAGTCCTCCCTCTCCTTCTCGACCAACGTGGCCAACGCCATCAACCTCTACTCCGGCGCCGTTTCCGGCGAGGCAGAGGTGACCTTCGGCCTGGCGAACATCCCCGCCGGCGAGACTTTCCCGGTTGCGAACTACGACTACCTGGCAATGGCATACGTGCTCGTAGCTGCTGAGAAGCAGACCCTCGACGTTACCCTCGCGACCGACGGCACCCCCAACAAGCCCGTCTTCGCTTCCGTTCCCGTGCAGCGCAACTACCGCACCAACATCTACGGCGCGCTCCTGACCAATCCCGCCGTCTTCAACGTAGAAATCAACCCCGACTACGAGCAGCCCGACTACAAGTATGAAGTTGTAGCCAAGACCCCTGAAGATGTCACAGACGCTTTCAACAAAGGTTTCGACATCACAGTTCCCGAAAACACCGAGATCGACCTCTCCGGCGTTCCTTCCGACAAGCTCGTGGCTGACGACGAAATGACTATCACAATCGCTCCCGACTCGAAGCTTATCCTCGCTGACGACGCATTTATCACCGCCAACAACGGCCTCACCATCAAGGGTGGCAGTTCCGTGACTTCCCGCAGCGGCGAAACCATCGTCCTCGCCAACGGCATCCTCACCAACAAGGCCGACACAAAACCCGGCCCCGGTTACTACAAGAATCTCATCAAGGTTTACGGCGGTGAGCTGATTATCGAGAATATGACCCTGATTAACGACCCCGATTGGCATTATCACGGTAACGCCGCAGAAGGCCGTCCGTTCAACAGCGCCGCGATCATGTACTGGAACGACGCGAAAATCACCATCACCAACTCCCGCGTCATCTCCGGCGAGTTCGCTCTTTGCGGAATGGGCCGCGGCGGAGTCAACACCGCTGTTGTCAACCTGAAAGACAGCTACTTCGAGTCGACCTCCTCTAATACGCATGGGACTGGCAACTGGGCTTACTGCATGCGCATATTCGGCTCTTCCGCAACCCTCGAAAACTGCGAGGTCAAGGGCATCCAGGGCGGCTTTTCTGCCGAGGAAAATGATAATGTTGTGATTAAGGGGAGCAAGACCAAGTTCTACACCGTTAACACCGAAGGCAAAAAGGACGCTTGGTATCCCGTTTACGTTTCCAGCAACGCCTGCGTTACAATTGAAGATGGCGAGTTCATTGGTGCCAATGACTGGTCCGGCGGTCTCGCTGAAGGCACAAGCTGCCTCGTTAGCGGCGACAATGACGTAAACTACCCCTCCGGCAACATCATCGTAAAGGGAGGCAAGTTCTCCGGCAAAGCCTATAACCACGAAACCAACACCGTTTACCAGCCCGATAGCTGGGTAGCGCTCGACGAGAGCGAGGCTCCCCTCCTCTGGACCGTAAAGGCTGAATAAACCCAACCCCGGAGGGGAACAATCCCCCTCTGATTCCGAAAGGAATAGCGCGGGGCGGCGAGAGCCTCCCCGCGCCCCCAAAACGTTAAAACTATATACCAATCTTTAATCTATCCCGCAATGAAGAAGTATCTATTCGCTTCAATCGCGCTCGGAGCCTTGGCGCTCGCGTCCTGCTCCAACGAGGAGTTCGACGTTAAGCCCGCGGGCGGCGAAGGGAACGTGACGTTCACCGCGTCGCTCCCCGCCTCGGTCGCAAGCCGCGCCTTCTCCAACGGCCAGACGGCCACGAACCTTCAGTACGCGGTCTATGCTCAAGGCACACAGACCCCGCTGATTACCGGCACAGCTACTTTCGAGAACCTGAAGGCGACAGTCAACACCACCCTCGCCACCGGCAAGACCTACGACATCCTCTTCTGGGCACAGGCCGCCGACGCTCCCTACACCTTCGACAACACTACCCAGAAGGTGACCGTCGACTACGACGGAATCACCGCCAACAACGAGAGCCTCGACGCCTTCTTCTGGGCTGAGAAAGACCTGACCGTCAACGGCCCCGTCAGCAAGACCGTCACCCTCACCCGCCCCTTCGCGCAGGTTAATGTCGGCACAAACGACTTCGAGCTGGCAAGCAAAGCCGGCCTCGACGTAAAGCAGTCGTCCCTCACCTTCTCGGCCTATGTCGCCAACACCCTCGACCTCTACTCGGGCGATGTTACCGGCGACGCTGAAGTGACATTCGGCCTGGCCGACATCCCCGCCGGCGAAACCTTCCCCGTTGACGATTACAAGTACCTGGCAATGGCATACGTCCTCGTTCCCGCCGACAAGCAGACCCTCGACGTGACCCTCGCGACCGACGGCACTCCCAACAAGCCCGTCTTCGCCTCCGTTCCCGTGCAGCGCAACTACCGCACCAACATCTACGGAGCGCTCCTGACCGACCCCGCCGTCTTCAACGTCGAAATCAACCCCGACTACCTCAAGCCTGACCTCGACAAGGAGATTCTCCCCGAAGGCACAATCCAGCTCGGCACGCAGAAGTTCAACACCCTTGCCGAAGCAGTCGCCGCCGCCACCAACGACAACAACGTAATCCTCCTGGGCGACGGCTCCTACACCACCGCGGGCCTCCGCGGACTGAAAGCCAAGGGCCTGACGCTGAAAAGCGCCGGCGGCAGCGTAGTTCTCCAGATGAACGGCGCCATCACCCTGGCCGACAAGGATATGGTATTCGACGGCATCACCCTCGAGACCCCCAACCAGAACTATACCGGCTTCCAGCACGTCAACACCGTAAAATACAGCGGCTGCACGATCAAGAACATGCTCTTCCTCTACGGCAACGAGGAGACCTTCGACAACTGCAAGTTTGTCAACAACAACGACTACCACGTATGGACCTACGGAGCGAAAAACGTCACATTCAACAACTGCCAGTTCGGCGACTACGGCAAGTCCCTCCTCGTCTACAACGAAGCCAAAGACCTGAACCAGACAGTCAACATCAACAACTGCTCCTTCAAAGGCACATCCGTCTTTGGCAAAGCCGCTGTTGAAATCGACGCCAGCCTCCTCGCGGTCGGCCAGGGCTTCTACACCATCAACATCAACAACTCCACCGTTGACGGTTTCGCCTCCGGCAGCGTAAGCAAAAACAACCTCTGGAACGCCAAGAAAGGCGACCAGTACGCCGTTTATGTCGACGGAGTTAAGTTCTCCGCTCCTCTCCAGGCCACTACCAACGGCTACAACATCAACTCCGCCGACGGCTTAAAGGCTATGGCCGCCCTGACCGACACGCAGTACGCGGGCAAGACATTCACCCTTACCGGCGACATCGACCTCGCGGGCCAGGCTATGCCTATGATCAGACTCTGGAGCCCCGAAAACACTCCGACCTTTGACGGCGGAGGCCACACCATCAGCAACGTAGCCTTCAACAACGATACCCCGGCTCTAATCAGCTCTCTTACAGGCACTATCAAGAACCTCAATATCAAGGGAATGACCGGCTCGGTAAAGCAACGTTTCTCCGGGCTTGTAGCCAACTTCTACGGCACGATGGAAAACGTGCATGTCGAGGATGTTGAAATTTCTTCTATCGAAGGCCGCGTCGGCACTCTCGTCGGCATCCATAACGGCGGCAAACTCGTCAACTGCTCCGTCAAGAACGCCACGCTGACTGGCGCGTGGTCGGTAGGCGGCCTCGTTGGAGCTACCAATGAGGATGCCATATCCTACATTGGCTGCACGGTTGATAACGTAGAGGTAATTTTCAATGGTCAAGGCTACGGCGGTGTCTACGACAAGATGTTCGGCGTTATGACCGGAAATATCAACAAGGAAGGTATCACGTTCACAGATTGCGAAATCATCAACTGCGGCGACATCACTCTCCCGATAAACAACACATACAACAGCTACCTCTGGAACGGCACCGAAATCCAGCCCGACATCGACGAAGACACCGGCAATCCTCTTTAAACCCAATTCAACCCCGGAGGGTAAGCGAACTTGCGTAGGGACGCGGCGTGCCGCGTACACCCTGGCAACTTCCCCTCTGATTCCGAAAGGAATAGCGCGGGGCGGCGAGAGCCTCCCCGCGCCCCAAAACTCAAACATCCAATCTTATATCACACCATCTCCCCACCCATGAACAAGCTGATACTCGCGACCATCGCTCTCGGAGCCGCTATGACCCTCGCCTCATGCTCCGGCGAGGAGTTCGACGTGAAGCCCACGGGGGCTGAAGGGAACGTGACTTTCACCGCGTCGCTCCCAGCCTCCGTAGCCAGCCGCGCCTACTCTGACGGCTCCGCAGCCAAGAACCTCGCCTACGCCATCTACCTTACCGGCGAAAAGACCCCGCTGCTGACCGGCACCGCCACTTTCAACCAACTCAAGGCGACCGTCAGCACCACTCTCGCTACCGGAAAGACCTACGACGTAATCTTCTGGGCCCAGGCCGACGGCGCTCCCTACACTTTCGACAACACGACCCAGAAGGTAACCGTAAACTACGACGGCATCAAGGCCAACAACGAGAGCCTCGACGCCTTCTTCCACTCGGAGACTCTGACAGTCAACGGCCCCGTCAACAAGCCTGTAACCCTGCTGCGCCCCTTCGCGCAGGTCAACGTCGGGACTAACGACCTCAAGAAGGCCGCCGACGCGGGAGCGAAGGTCACAACCTCCTCCATCGCCCTGAAGACCTACACGACCCTCGACCTGATTTCGGGAGAAGTAACCGGCGAGACCACCGCCCCGGTTACCTTCGCCAAGGCCGCCATCCCCTCCGGCGAGAGCTTCCCGGTTGACAATTACGACTACCTGGCAATGGCCTACGTGCTCGTGGGTGCCGACAAGCAGCTCGTCGACATCACCCTCGGCATCGACGCCACGACCAACGAGCCGGTATTCGCCGGCGTTCCCGTGCAGCGCAACTACCGCACAAACATCTACGGCGCCCTGCTGACGAATCCCGCCATCTTCAACGTCGAAATCAACCCCGACTTCGGGGGCGGCGACATCGACGTGCCGGTAGCCCCGTGGGACGGCACCTCCGTCAAAATGCCGATAATCAACGAGGAAGCGAAGACCGTCGCTGTCGGCGCTCCCGCCGAGCTTCAGGGTCTCGCGCAGCTTGTCAACGGAGCTAACGGCCAGCAGCCCAACGATTTCGAGGGTTATACCGTTACCCTCGGAAGCGACATCGACTTCGGAGGGCACGAAATCCTCCCGATTGCCGACGGTTCCGTCCGTTCGGGGAGCAACACCTCCGGGCCGGCCTTCCGCGGCGTGCTCGACGGCCAGGGACACATAATCTCCAATTTCAAGATTACCAACACCGCAAATGACGCCAACACCGGTTTCATTGCCAACCTCGCCGGCGCGACCGCCGAAGTCAAAAACCTCAAATTCAAGGATATCGAACTCGCGGCTCCCGTCTGCGAGCAGGTGGGTGTCGTGGCTATCGTCTCCGGGGGAGCGAAAGTGTCCAACGTCGAAGTTCTCTCAGGCTCGGTTTCCGGCAAACAGGCCGCCGGGGCTGTCGTGGGGCGCATGCTCAAGGACGGCACAATCCAGGGTTGCTCCAACGGAGCCACCGTCTCCACTACCACCAACAACGCCGGTGGTATCGTCGGAGCGGCCTATTATACCGAGGTCGGGAAGACGATGGTAATCTCCGACTGCTCCAACACCGGGGACATCCGCGCCGATAACGTCGCGGCAGGAGGCATCGCCGGTCTCTGCGCGGCCGACGTCACCAACTGCGTAAACGAGGGGAACATCTCTGCTTCCAACAACTCGGCCGGAGGCATCGTAGGGCAACAGAACGCCCGCGGCACCCTCAGCGGCTGCGTCAACAAGGGGAACGTCAGCGGCGATGATTCGGCAACCCTCGGCTTCGGGGGCATTATAGGCTGGATCAAGTACGACAACTGCACGACCTCCTACCCCAACCACAGCGTGATCGTCGTTACCGACTGCGAGAACCGCGGCAACATCGAGGCCCCGAAAGCCTACGGAGTGGCCGGAATCGTCGGCCTCACCTACCGCCACGCCGAAATCACCTCCTGCAAGAATTACGCCTCGCGGCTTACCGCCAACAACATGGTGGCCGGTATAACGGTCTACCAGAACATCGCCAACGCGCTCCCTGAGACCACACCCCATCTGACCGTCACCGGCTGCGAGTCAACCACCAACACCGAGACCCAGATGACCGGCTCCCTGAAGGCTGAAATCGTCTACGACAACACCACCGGAGCTGACACCACCATCGAGGGGAACACCTACACCCCCGCCGAATAACAATCAACGCGTAATACAATTCATCAATTAAATCATACTGCTATGAACAAACTAATTTTCGCGACAATCGCGCTCGGAGCCGTGGCGCTCGCCTCCTGCTCCAACGAAGAGTTCGATGTCAAGCCCGCGGGCGGCGAAGGGAACGTTACGTTCACCGCGTCGCTCCCCGCATCCGTCGCCAGCCGTGACTATTCCGACGGCTCTACCGCCAAGAAACTCACCTATGCCATCTACGAGGCGGGCAAGGAGGATGCCGAACAGACACCCCTCATCACCGGCACCGCTGAGTTCAACAACCTGAAGGCAACCGTAAACACTACCCTCGCCACCGGCAAGACCTACGACATCCTCTTCTGGGCACAGGCCGCCGACGCTCCCTACGCGTTCGACACCGAAAAGAAGACCGTTACCGTCGACTACGACGGCATCACCGCCAACAACGAGAAGCTCGACGCATTCTTCTGGGCCGAGAAAGACCTGACCGTCAACGGCCCCGTCAGCAAGACCGTCAAGCTCACCCGTCCGTTCGCCCAGGTTAACGTCGGTACCAACGACTTCGACCTGGCAAAGAAAGCCGGGGTTGACGTGAAGCAGTCGTCGCTCGCTTTCTCCGCATACGTCGGCAACGCGCTCAACCTCTATTCCGGCAATATCAGCGGAGAGGCAGCCGTGACCTACGGCCTGGCGAACATCCCGACCGACGACGACGGCGCATTCCCCGTTGACGATTACAAGTACCTGGCAATGGCCTACGTACTGGTGGGAGCCGACAAGCAGACCCTCGACGTCACCCTCGCGATGGACGCTACTCCCAACGCCCCGGTGTTTGCGACGGTGCCCGTGCAGCGCAACTACCGCACCAACATCTACGGCGCTCTGCTGACCAACCCCGCCGTCTTCAACGTCGAAATCAATCCAGACTTCGACGGCGATGACTACGACTTCGGCGCGATTGTTGCCCCCGGCGTGAACCTCAACGAGGCTACAAAAACCTACTCCATCACCTCGCCGCAGGGTCTGCAATGGCTCAGCTCTCAGTCAGCGGGCAAAGGTAACGCGTTCAGCGGCTACACCGTCAAGCTCGCCAACGACATCGACATGGCGGGCCAGGAGTTCACCCCGATTGCCAAAAAGGGCAGCTTCAGTGGCACATTCGACGGCGACGGCCACACCATCGCCAACCTGACAGTCAGCGACACCGACTGCGCCGGCCTCGTATGGTCGAACATGGGTATGATCAAGAACCTCACCATGACCAACGTCAACGTCAGCGGTAACTACAAAGTTGGAGCCATCGCCGGCGACGGCCTCTGCGGCAAGTTCGAGAACTGCACCGTCGACGGCGGAACCATCACCTCCACTCCCCGCATCGTTAACGGCAAGTATGACGACGGCAACAACGCCGGCGGCATCACCGGCTACCTCTCCGCCGAACCCAACGCCTCCATCACCGGCTGCACCGTAAAGAACGTAACTGTCGAGGCCTTCCGCACCCTTGGCGGCATCGCGGGCTGCATCGGCGGCACAAACTGCGTATTTACCGACAACAAGGTAGAAAACAGCGTGATTGTCGCCAACCAACTGTCGCCTTACGGTACTCCGCTCTACATAACCTATATGGGCGAAATCGTGGGACGCAAGGTAAACGGAGCGACCGCTGACTCCTCAAATTCCGCTACCGGTGTCACAACCAAGACGTTGAAAGCTACATCTACCGGATTTGAAGTGAGCGACGCCGAGACCCTCGCCAAGGTTGCCGACGCTGTAACCATGGGCAATGACTTCAAGGGCAAGACCATCAAACTGACCGCCGACCTCGACCTCGCGGGAACTGAAATGGCACCCCTCGGCTCTTTCATCAACACCGGGGGCGCTTCGGAAGCCCTCAACGCTCCTTTCAAGGGCACTTTCGACGGCCAGGGCCACACTATCGCCAACTTCACGACCACCGTGACCGACTACAAGTCGGCAGCCGGATTCTTCGGCTATGTCGCTGACGGTGCGGTTATCAAGGACCTAACCCTTAAGAACCCGACTGTTACCGGCACCGCCTACACCGGCGCTCTCGTCGGAAAGGCCGACAAAGGAGGTTCCTTTGTGACAATCGCTAACGTAACCGTTGACGGCGCGACCATCCTCTCCGTTCCCGCCAAGGGAGCCGACGGCGAATTTGACGGCGGCAACAACGTCGGCGGTCTCGTTGGTGTCACCCAGTATGGTATGGATGTAACCGGCTGCACGGTAAAGAACTCGACCATAACCGGCTACGCCAAGGTCGGCGGTATGTTCGGCCTCTGCTGCAACCAGAACCAGTCGGGGGACACCAACCACACCGTCTACGAGAACAACAAGGTTGAGAACTGCCAGGTGATCCAGAGCCTGACCAACGCCTACGAATCCTCCATCCCGACCACCATCGGCGAAATCTGCGGCCTGTTGAGCGGCCTTGCGCTTCCCGCCTCCAACACAACCTCGGAGGTAACCGTCACCCCGGCTCAATAACCGGCAACCCCCTGATGCTGGTACAACAGACACCATTATCTATAACTCTCAATACCGACCGCCGGGGCTTCCGCCCCGGCGGTTTCCTTTTAGGCGCCACCGTGGCGAGCCGTAAGGCGAGCAATCCCAGACGCTGGCTTTGATGTTGATTTTTAGGGCGGGGGCTTTGCTGGTTTGGGAATTTTAGTTACTTTTGCGATAAGAAACGCCGCCGTTTTCCCCCGACCGAAAGGAAAAAGAGAAACGGGGCTTTCGACTTGATACCATGTAAAGCAAAAATCCAATCTTTTTTATACCAAAATCATGGCAGAAATTAAGGAAAAACTGTTCGAGCAGTTCCCGCCGGTAAGCCAGGAAGAATGGCGAGCCAAGGTCGACGCCGACCTCAAGGGGGTACCGTTTGAAAAGAAACTGGTATGGCGCACCAACGAGGGGTTCTCGGTTCAGCCGATGTACCGCCGCTCCGACATCGCCGACCTGAAAACCACCGACTCGCTCCCAGGCGAATACCCCTACGTGCGCGGCACCCGCGACAACAACCACTGGCTGACCCGCCAGGAGGTGCTCCCGATCGACCCCGCCGAAGCCAACGCCGTCGCGCTTGACGTGCTCCAGAAAGGGGTCAACTCCCTTGGTTTCACCGTCAAGGAGCCGACCCCCGAGAATATCGCGCGCCTCCTCCAGGGCATCGACCTGGAATCCGTAGAGGTCAACTTCCGCGGATGCGTGCGCAAGAACCTCGAACTGGCGAAAGCCCTCGTCGCAGTGCTGAAAGAGCGCGGGGCCGAGAAGACTTTCCGCGGCTCGATTGACTATAACCCGCTCAAACGCGCCTTCCGCCATGGCGCTGAGGTCGACAGCGCCGCGATCGCCAAGGAGGCCTGCGAGCTGCTCGACATCGTGAAGGATGTGCCGGGCCTGAAAGTGCTCGCCGTTGACTCCGAGCTGTTCAACAACGCCGGAGCATACATATTCCAGGAACTCGGCTACGCCCTGGCCTGGGGCGCTCAGTGGATGACGCTGCTGACCGAGGCCGGCCGGAGCGCCACGGAGGTAGCCCGCCGCGTGAAGTTCAACATGGGCGTCTCCTCCAACTACTTCATGGAGCTGGCGAAGTTCCGCGCCGCCCGCATGCTTTGGGCGCAGATCGCCGAGCAGTACAAGCCCGAAAGCAAGGAGGACTGCAAGATGGCGTGCCACGCCGTAACCTCCCGCTTCAACCAGACCCTCTACGACGCGCACGTCAACCTGCTGCGCTCGCAGACCGAGGCCATGTCGGCCGCCCTGGCCGGGGTTGACTCCATCACCGTGACCCCCTTCGACGCTCCATACAAGACCCCCGACGAGTTCTCGGAGCGCATCGCCCGCAACCAGCAGCTCCTGCTGAAAGAGGAGAGCCACCTCGACAAGGTAGCCGACCCCGCCGGAGGCTCCTACTACGTAGAGACCCTTACCGTCGCTATCGGCCAGGAAGCGTGGAAGCTCTTCCTCGAGGTAGAGGACAAGGGGGGCTTCTTCGCTTGCGTCAACAGCGGCGACGTCCAGGCGGCTGTCAACGCCTCCTGCCGCAAGCGCCACGACGACATGGCGCGCCGCAAGGAAATCCTCCTGGGCACCAACCAGTTCCCCAACTTCAACGAGATGGCCGCGGAGAAAATCGAGGCCGGCTCGTCGGCAGCAGTCGAGGAAGCCAAGGTCAAGGGGGAAGAGGAAGGACATAGCTGCGGCTGCGGCGGCAACTGCGCCGGAGACCCCGCCCGCGCCCTGAGCACCGCCCGCCAGGCCAGCGACTTCGAGCTGCTGCGCCTCCAGACCGAGGCTGCGTCGAACCGCCCGAAGGCGTTCATGCTGACAATCGGCAACCTGGCGATGCGCCTGGCCCGCGCCCAGTTCTCTTCCAACTTCTTCGGATGCGCCGGTTACGAGATTCTCGACAACATCGGCTTCAAGAGCGTAGAGGAAGGCATCAACGCTGCCATGGAGGCCAAGGCCGACATCGTAGTCCTCTGCTCGAGCGACGACGAGTACGCCGAGTTCGCCCCCGAGGCGTTCAAGCTCCTCGACGGCCGCGCCGAGTTCGTCGTAGCCGGAGCCCCCGCCTGCGCCGAAGAGCTCAAGGCAGCCGGAATCCAGAATTTCATCCACGTCAAGAGCGACGTGCTCGAAACCCTCCGCGGCTTCAACGCGCGTCTCCTTAAAAAGTAACCCCCGCAAAACCGCAAACAAGCTATGAAACCTGATTTCAAAAGCATAAACATCACGGCCGATGCCTTCGGCGCTCCCGTCAAGGCTCCCGAAGGGGGAGAAAACTGGCTTACCCCCGAACTGATTCCCGTCAAGCCCGTATACACCAAGGAAGACCTCGAAGGGATGGAACACCTCGACTACGTCGCCGGCCTCCCCCCCTTCCTCCGCGGCCCGTACAGCGGCATGTACGCCATACGCCCCTGGACCATCCGCCAGTATGCCGGATTCTCCACCGCCGCCGAGTCAAACGCCTTCTACCGCCGCAACCTCGCTTCCGGCCAGAAGGGCCTCTCCGTGGCCTTCGACCTGGCGACCCACCGCGGCTATGACGCCGACCACAGCCGCGTAGTCGGCGACGTCGGCAAGGCGGGCGTGTCAATCTGCTCCGTAGAGGATATGAAGGTGCTCTTCGACGGCATACCCCTGAACAAGATGTCCGTCTCGATGACGATGAACGGCGCCGTGCTCCCCGTGCTCGCCTTCTACATTAACGCCGGACTCGAACAGGGCGCCAAGCTCGAAGAGATGGCCGGAACGATTCAGAACGACATTCTGAAAGAGTTCATGGTGCGCAACACCTATATCTATCCCCCCGAGTTCTCGATGCGCATCATCGCCGACATATTCGAGTACACCTCGCAGAACATGCCCAAGTTCAACTCGATTTCGATTTCCGGCTACCACATGCAGGAGGCCGGCGCGACCTGCGACATCGAGCTGGCATACACCCTCGCCGACGGTCTCGAATACCTCCGCGCCGGAGTCAACGCCGGGATGGATATCGACTCCTTCGCCCCGCGCCTGAGCTTCTTCTGGGCGATCGGCATGAACTTCTTCATGGAAATCGCCAAGATGCGCGCCGCCCGTATGCTTTGGGCAAAGATAGTCAGCCGCTTCAACCCGAAGAACCCCAAGTCGCTGGCGCTCCGCACCCACTCGCAGACCTCCGGATGGTCGCTCACCGAGCAGGACCCCTTCAACAACGTAGGCCGCACATGCATCGAGGCCATGGGTGCCGCCCTGGGCCACACTCAGAGCCTCCACACCAACGCCCTCGACGAGGCAATCGCCCTGCCGACCGACTTCTCTGCCCGTATCGCCCGCAACACGCAGATCTACATTCAGAACGAAACCTACATCACCAAGGAAATCGACCCCTGGGCAGGTTCCTACTACGTTGAGTCGCTCACCAACGAAATCGCCCACCGCGCATGGCAGCACATCGAGGAAATCGAGAAGCTCGGCGGCATGGCGAAAGCTATCGAGACCGGCCTTCCCAAGCTCCGCATCGAGGAGGCTGCCGCCCGCACCCAGGCGCGCATCGACTCCGGGCGCCAGACAATCGTAGGCATCAACAAATACCGCCTCGACCACGAGGACCCCATCGACATCCTCGAAATCGACAACACCGAGGTGCGCAACGAGCAGATCGCCCGCCTCGAAGACCTCCGCGCCAACCGCGACGAGGCCGCCGTCAAGAAAGCCCTCGAGGCGATTACCGAGTGCGTCCGCACCGGCGAGGGGAACCTCCTCGACCTGGCCGTCAAGGCCGCCGGCCTCCGTGCGTCGCTCGGCGAGATTTCCGACGCCTGCGAGGAAGTCGTGGGCCGCTACAAAGCCATAATCAGAACTATTTCAGGCGTGTACTCCAACGAAACCAAGAACGACCCCGACTTCATCCGCGCTCAGCAGATGGTCGAGGAATTCGCGAAACGCGAAGGGCGCCAGCCCCGCATCATGATTGCCAAGATGGGCCAGGACGGCCACGACCGCGGCGCCAAGGTGGTAGCCACCGGTTACGCCGACTGCGGCTTCGACGTTGACATGGGCCCGCTGTTCCAGACACCCGCCGAGGCAGCCCGCCAGGCAGTCGAGAACGACGTCCACATCCTCGGAGTATCCTCCCTTGCCGCAGGCCACAAGACCCTCATCCCCCAGGTAATCGAGGAGCTTAAGAAACTCGGCCGCGAGGACATCATGGTAACAGCCGGCGGCGTTATCCCCGCCCAGGACTACGACTTCCTGTACCGCGCCGGTGTCGCCGCCATCTTCGGCCCCGGCACCCGCATCCCCGCCTCCGCCATCCGTATGCTCGAAATCCTCAACGGCGCCGAATAACCCGGCCCGTTCCGATACCCACCGCGAAGCCGCGACCCCTCACCGGGCCGCGGCTTCCGTTTTCATCTGTCCTCGCTTAGCCAGAGCCTCGCTTAGCGGCGGAGCCGCGGTGTAATTGTAGCCCCAGGTCGAGCGACCACCGGGAGCGATGGCCTGGGGTTTAGGCGTACGAATGGTAAGGGCATCGAAGATGTCCGTTAATCCGAATATCGGGGCTGGAAGAGGAGGCGCATGCGGCAGCGGGCGCAGTCGAAGGCGATGCGGAAGCGGTTGCCGGAGGTGGTAAGGTAGAGTTCGGAGGGGTATTTTGAGGCGCCACCCTCTTTGAGGCAGGCTCCGAGCTCGCGGCGGAGGCAGTAGCGGGTCTCCATCACCCGCACCTCGCCGCGGCAGGTGTCGGGAGCGGGACGCTCGACCTCGGCGGCCATCGCTCCTACTTCGGCCCCCGCCTCGGCGTAGAATCGGCGGGCGAGGGAATTGGCCACGTTGTCGTGGCGGCTAAGGAGCTCGCTCCCCGGCCAGCGGAGCGATGGAGCCTCAGGGCGGCGGGGCTCGCAGCGGTGACACGCCTCGCGGGCGGTGTCAAGCACCGATACCGCGTCGCGGCGAAGCTGTGCCAGCACCGACGCGGGAACGAACAATTCCCCGAGGGAATCCTCGACATCCTCAGCGGCAAGAGAGTAGACAGTATCGCCCAGTTTGGCGAGCACCCGCAGCCTCCCCGCTTCCTGGGGCGTTTTCGCCGTCTGCCGCTCATAGTCGGCCGCGGCGGAGACCCGCAGCCCGCTTTCGTCCTCCAGGTCGAGGGCGAGGCGGTTCCCGGCGAGGCGGAGCGAGGCCTTCAGGGGGATGCGGCGCACGGCTGTATCTCCCGCCATCAGTTTCTGCCGGGCGGCGTCCGAGTTGCGGTAAAGCGTCGCACCCGAAGGGATTTCAACGGTGTTAGCGGTAAACAGCGTACCGTTCTCTATCCTGTTGAGCCGGAACCCGCGGAAAGTTTCCGAAGCATCGAAGAAGCCGAGGCCGTCGCCGTTGTTGAGGGTAACGCCCGGCTTGAGGCGGGCGCTGAACCTTCTTCCGCCCCCCGAAAGCACCTTCCCGACCTCCTCGCCAATCCATTTCGGAGACCTGAAAGTAGCCATCCTGCCGGGGGCGTCAGGCGACGTAAGGAAATACGATGTATAGCCCCGGTTGAAGCTCTTTGAAAGCTCGGGGTCGAAGGCCAGCTCCACACACCCAAGCGACGAGCGGCGGTAAAGCGCCGGATTAGCGTCGATTACGGCGTCGAGCGCCCGGCGGTAGGCCGCGACTACGTTCTTCACATAAGCGGCATCCTTCAGCCTCCCCTCGATTTTAAAGGAGGAAGCCCCGACGGCGGCCAGCTCGGCCAGCCGGGCGGAGCGGTTCATGTCGCGGAGCGAGAGCAGATGCTTGCCGCGCAGGAGCTTGCGCCCCGACGCGTCCTCCAGGTCGAAGGGAAAGCGGCATACCTGGGCGCACTCGCCGCGGTTGGCCGAGCGCCCCGTCAGCATGTAGCTCGCCTGGCAGTCGCCGCTGTAACTGACGCAGAGAGCGCCGTGGACGAACACCTCCAGCGGCACGTCGGTAGCCTCGGAAACAGCCCGTATCTCGTCGTGCGACAGCTCGCGGGCGAGCACGAGCTGGGAAAAACCGGCGTCCTGCAGGAAGCGGGCCTTGGCCGGGCCGCGGGTGTCGCACTGGGTTGAGGCGTGCAAGGCAATCGGGGGGAGGTTCATCCTCAGGAGCCCCATATCCTGCACGATCAGCGCGTCGACTCCGGCTCGCCAGAGGTCCCACACCAGCCGCTCGACCTCGGGAATCTCCTCCTCGTAGACGAGAGTGTTGACCGTCACGTAGAGCCTCGCCCCGTAGCGGTGGGCGAACGCGGCGGCGCGGCGTATGTCGGCCACGGAATTGGCAGCCTGGCGGCGGGCGCCGTGGGAAGGTGACCCCATGTATACAGCGTCAGCGCCGTGGAGCACCGCCTGGATGGCGGTCTCAGCATCCCGCGCCGGAGCAAGCAGCTCCAGGGGTCTCGGCCCGTTTTTTTCCTTTGTCTGTTCCATTCAGGGGTCAAAGTTACGGCTTTTTGAACAATATTACCCCATAAGCGCGCAATAACGCTCCTCTGTTCGGAAGTTTTTTGCTATTTTCGCGGTAACAAACCAAACCAATCATCCGTCTCGCCCCGGCGAGCATCACCAAAGAAAAACATGGAACTTTTTGAACGCCTGACCCGCAGAGCAAAAGAGAATCCCCGCCGCATCGTCCTCCCCGAAGGCACCGAGCAGCGCAACCTCGAAGCAGCCGACCTGATCCTGGCCGAAGGCCTCGCCGAAATCATCCTGATCGGCAGCAAAACCGAAATAACAGAGAAAGCCAAGGAGCTTAACCTGGCCAACATACACAAGGCCGCAATCGTCGACCCCGCCGACGAGGCCGTCATCGACAAGTACGCCCCCCTCTTCTACGAGCTCCGCAAGAAGAAGGGAATCTCGATGGAGGACGCCCGCAAGACAACCGCCAAAATCCTCTACCTCGGCGCGCTGATGGTAAAGGCCGGCGACGCCGACGGCATGGTATCCGGCGCCATCAACACCACGGGCGACGTGCTCCGCGCCGCCTTCCAGGTAATCAAGACCGCCCCCGGCATCGACACCGTCTCCGGCGCATTCCTGATGATCCTCCCCAAGGACTCCCCCTACGGCACCGACGGCCTGATGGTGTTCGCCGACTGCGCCGTGGTTCCCGACCCCGACGCGCGCCAGCTCGCCCAGATTGCCGTATGCTCTGCCAAAACCGCCAAGGAGGTAGCCGGAATCGACCCCAGGGTCGCCATCCTCACCTTCTCCACCAAGGGTAGCGCCAAGCACGAGCGCGTCGACAAGGTTATCGAGGCTACCGCCCTCGCCCACGAGATGGATCCCTCGCTCGAACTCGACGGCGAGCTGCAGGCCGATGCCGCGATGGTTCCCGTCGTAGCATCCCTCAAAGCTCCCGAAAGCCATGTTGCCGGAAAGGCCAACGTGCTCGTATTCCCCTCGCTCGAAGTCGGCAACATCGCCTACAAGCTCGTGCAGCGCCTGGCCGGAGTCCAGGCCGTCGGCCCGCTGCTGCAGGGTCTCGCGGCCCCCGTCAGCGACCTCTCCCGCGGCTGCAACGCCCACGACATATACAAGACAATCATCATGACCGCCAACCAGGCCATCCACGAAAAATAACTTACAGCAATGAAGATTCTCGTTCTGAACTGCGGAAGCAGCTCCGTTAAATACAAACTCATCGACACCGCCGACGAAAAGGTCCTCGCCGAAGGCGGAGTTGAGAAAATCGGCCTCCCCGACGGTTTCCTCAAATACAAGCAGAAAGACGGCAACAAGGCCATCAAGGAACTCGGCCTGACCGACCACAAGGGCGCAGTAAAGGCCGTGCTCGACATTCTGACCGACGCCAAGGACGGCTGCATCAAGTCGTACAGCGAGATTGACGCCGTAGGCCACCGCGTTGTCCACGGCGGCGAGAAGTTCGCCAAGAGCGTCCTGCTGACCGACGAGGTGCTCCAGCAGGTCAAGGACTGCTACGACCTGGCCCCCCTCCACAACCCCGCCAACGTAACCGGTATCGAGGCCGTAGAGGAAATCCTCCCCGGCATCAAGCAGGTAGGCGTGTTCGACACCGCCTTCCACCAGACGATGCCCGCCAAGTCGTTTATGTACGCCCTCCCCTACAAGTACTACCAGGAAGACGGCGTTCGCCGCTACGGCTTCCACGGCACCAGCCACCGCTACGTCTCGCAGCGCGTGTGCGAAATCCTCGGTGTTGACCCCAAGGAGGTCAAAATCATCACCTGCCACGTAGGCAACGGCGGCTCCATCACCGCTATCGAAGGGGGCAAGAGCGTTGACACTTCCATGGGCCTCACCCCGACCGAGGGCCTCATGATGGGCACCCGCGTCGGCGACGTCGACCCCGGGGCGCTTACCTTCCTGATGAAGAAGCACAACCTCACAGCCGACGACCTCCAGCGCGTGATTAACAAGGAGAGCGGTGTGGGAGGCGTCAGCGGCGTTTCCTCCGACATGCGCGAAATCGAGGCTGCCGTCAACGCCGGCGACCCCCGCGCCAAACTCGCCCTTGACATGTACGAACAGCGCATCCTGAAATACATCGGCGCCTACGCCGCCGAGATGGGAGGAGTGGACATCATCGTCTTCACCGGCGGCGTCGGCGAGAACCAGACAGGGCTCCGCTCCAACGTCTGCAAGCCCCTCGCGTTCATGGGCGTCAAGCTCGACGAGGACCTCAACGCCAAGACCCGCGGCACCGACACCGTAATATCCACCCCCGACTCGAAGGTGAAGGTCGTCGTCGTCCCGACCGACGAGGAGCTGATGATCGCCCGCGACACCGAAGCCATCGTCTCCGGCCGCGGCCTCTAAGCAGGCCATAACCCACTCACACCCGCCGGACCCGTCCCGGATTCCGGCGGGTGACTTATATCATAAATAAGAATTATGCTTGACTTCGTTACCTGGACGGCTGACCCCGTCTTCCTCCATCTCGGCCCGCTGACGATTCGCTGGTACGGAATGATGTTCGTAATCGGCTTCTTCCTCGGCTACAAAATCGTCGAGCGGATGTACCGCCGCGAAGGTGTCCCGGAATCCTGGATGGGCACACTGCTTATCTACGTCGTGGTCGCCACCATCGTCGGCGCGCGGCTGGGGCACGTGCTCTTCTACGAGTGGGACTACTACTCCCAGCACCCTATTAAAATCCTATACACCTGGGAAGGGGGCCTCGCGAGCCACGGCGGCACTATCGGTCTCATCATCGCCGTGATACTATACTCGATTTTCACGACCAAGCGCTCCCCGCTTTGGACCTTCGACCGCCTCGTGATTCCCATAGCGCTCGTCGGAGCAATGATACGCTTCGGCAACCTGATGAACCACGAAATATACGGCCACGTGACCGACCTCCCCTGGGGCTTCTGCTTCGTGACGAACGTCGGGCCGTGGATGGCCGGGGCCGAGCCTGTGTTCTCTCCCCCCTCCCATCCGACGCAAATCTACGAGGCGCTGTGCTATCTGCTCCTGTTCGGCCTCCTGATGTGGATGTACTGGAAAAAGAACGCCGGAGAGCGTCCGGGACTGATATTCGGCGTGTTCTTCATCTGGCTCTTCGGGTCGCGCTTCCTGATCGAGTACATCAAGAACCCGCAAGTCGATTTCGAGGTCGGGATGACTCTCAACATGGGACAGATTCTCTCCATTCCCTTCATACTGATAGGGATAGGGCTTGTATGCTACGCTATGACCCGTCCCCGAGTCCAGATCGACTACCCCGACCGCTTCCCCGACGAAACCCCGAAAGACAGCGGTAAGAAACCTGCAAAGCACTGATACTCACCGCTTCCATCCCCATAATCGCATAAACTCCGTTGGATTTTATGCGATTTTTTATATTTTCGTGTCACAAACAGGCCCTCTCCCGCGTCTACATTACAGAAACCCCGAAACGAACAACCCCGCGAATGGACAGCAACGAGTTTAAACGACAGGTCATCCCCCACTACCGCGCGATGTACGGCGTGGCCGTGGCGATGCTCGGAGGAGACTCCCAGCGGGCCGAGGATGCCGTGCAGGACACGATGCTGCGCCTGTGGGACCACCGCGGACAGCTCGCAACCGTAAGCTCCATAAAAGCCTACGCAATCCGGGCAGTGCGCAACAGATGCCTGGAGCTGATACGGTCCGCTGCCCCCGAAGCCGACGTGGACGACCCCGCGACCCGAACCGCCGTAGACGCGGCCTCCGTCTCCCCTCAGCAGGCCGCCACGGAAGCCTCCGACCAGCTCGAACTCGCCTCCCGTCTGATCAGCCGCCTGCCGGAATCGCAACAGGAAATACTCCGCATGCGGGCTTTCGCCGACCTCGACAACGAGGAGATAGCCCAGACCCTCGGAATAAACAACGCGACCGTAAGGCAGCAGCTTTCGAGGGCGAGGAAAACGCTAAGGCAACTGATGGGCAGCCATCTCCGCCGACCGTAAAGAACATTATACCGACAATCCTTTTTCTCCTTCACGATATGACACCCGAAAACCTCAAACGCCTGACCCAGCTTCTCAACCGATACTTCGACGGAGAGACCACCCCCGCCGAGGAAGCTGAAATCGAAACGCTCGCCGGTAACGCCGGGTCCCTTCCGGCAGAACTTGAAGCAGACCTGAAGGCCTTCGCCATATGCCGCGGAGAGGCCGTCCCGGTGCCCCCCGAAGGGATGCTGTCAAGGTTGGAAGACGCGATAGACCGCCGCGCCGCAGAGGAAATAGCCGCGGAAGCCAAGTCAAGGCTTCGCCGCAACCGCCTCGCCTGGACCTCCGTCGCCGCAGCAGCCGTAGTTGCGATAGCCCTCCTCGTTCCGGCGCTTCGCCAATCTCCCCGGGAACCCATCCAGAACGACAACCTTATCGCCGAGGTCAACCCGGCCCCTTACGAGGAAGACAACGAGAAAACTGATTCCGCCCTCCCCGCTGAACCCAGGCCCCAAGAAACCCCTTCAGTGAACGCCGCTCCCGGCAAACCGAAACGCGTATCGCCAAAACCGAGCGTACCTGCCGCCGGAACAACCCCGACACGCATAGTCGACAACCCCGACGAAGCAGCCATGTACCTCGCCAACGCCCTCAGAATCGTCGGCAAGACTAAGAAAGCAGCCGACGAGCGCGTCTCCGAGTGTAACACGCGGCTCGAACGGGCCGGGCAGATACTCAACCGGTTAGGCGACCGCCTCAGAACAGCCGAAGCCGACCCCGCCTGACACCCGGGACCAAACCGATTCCGACAACACAAACGAACAAACATAAACCCGCATAAACCCGCAAGACAATGAAACGATTTTTCCTTTCCGCACTCCTGGCCGTCACCCTCTTCTTCTCCTCCTGCGGCCAGCTCAAAGTATTCAAGGGAGCCGACAGCATCCCCGGAGTCGAAACCGTATACATCGGAAGCACCCTGCTCCGAATGGGCATGGGGAGCGCCGGAGAAGACTACGCCGAGATGGGCAAAGAATTTGGCGTAGACGTCGGCAAGCTCGAGGCAATCGAAGTGTTAAGCGCAGAAAAGCCTGACGCTATCGCGAAACTCAAACCCTACATCGACCGCGTTGTCAAAGAGGGCAATTACGAAGTCGCCATGCAGAACAACGAGGACGGCGAGCTCAATACCATCTACTTCTCACCAGCCAATGCCAAGAACCGCTCCAACATGCTGATCGTGAGCCAGGAAAAAGACGAGTTCGACGTCGTGCTCCTCCAGGGCATCACCCTCAACAACAAGCAGAATGACTAAATTTAGTTAAAACAGCGCCGCAACCCTTGCGCGTGAATGGCGAAAAGCGTAACTTTGTCGTTCACAACGCCCCGAAGGCGGCGCTCAAAATGGGGATGACCGGTTTTGACAGCGCGTAGAGGTGGTGTGTAAGCATGCAGAGCAATGATGGCTACGCTCTATAATCTGGGACATCGCAATTTTAAATGGCGAAAACAACTACGCTCTCGCTGCCTAACCGAAGCACAGTAAGTTCGGCTTTATCGGCGCCACAGTGGCGCTGACGAGACATCGCCCGATTGTCCTCTTCCCGAGACAAATCGACCAGGCGGTGCAGCTAAATCGGGAATAGGGGGCCGGCCGCTCCGAGAAGCCCCCGAGACCTTAGGAGATAAGCGGCGGATTGGTCGTTTCATGCCTGTCTGCCGACGAAAACCAAGTTGAAACTAAGCATGTAGAAAGCGCATTAGTTCCGCGTTTGGACGAGGGTTCAACCCCCTCCATCTCCACCTGTAACCTCGGACTACCACAGTAGCTCCGAGGTTTTTATTCGTTGATTGGGGTTAGGATTTGCCCATTCATACTTTTTTAACACTAATTTTGCGGAATGGCAGGCGATAATCACTTCACAATAACCAAGGCAGATAGAAACAAGAGGCAATATCTCCACTTGCTCCTGATCGGGGACGAATCAGAATCCATGATTGACAGGTATATCGATCATGGCGACCTCTATGTCGGGTTAGTCAATTGTGAGCCTATGGCGGTTTGTGTAGCGCTGAGCCATGACGCAGACACCATCGAAGTAAAGAACCTCGCCGTGCTTCCAGCGTTCAGGCGGCAAGGCTATGGGCGCCGGATGCTTGAACATATCGAGCGTCTTTATCCGTCCCGCCTGATTACTCTTGGGACAGGGGAAACCCCTTCAACGCTCCATTTCTACAAGTCTTGCGGCTATTCATATTCCCACCGTATCCCAGACTTCTTCACTGACAATTATCCCGGTCCGATTATTGAGGAAGGAGTAATGCTGCGAGATATGATTTACCTTAAGAAAGATAATCGCCCACGACCTCGCGATATGGCAAACCAGAGCCGGCCCGCTGGCTGCTGATGCCATAGCTTTGAAAACTCTCTGCCCCGTCAAACGCCGCCCCGGCTTTTGCGGTAGGCGCGCGGCGACTGGTTGAAACGCTCCTTGAAACACCGGCTGAAATAGCGGGGAGAGGAGAATCCGAGAGCGTAAGCAATGTCCGTGATATTAGTTTCGTGCTGTTCGGAAAGCATTTTTACCGCCCTGTCCATCTTTATCGAGATTATAAAGTCGTTGGGTGTCTGGCCTGTTGCCGCCTTTACGCGCGAAAAGAGCGCCGTGCGCGAGACATTCATCGCGGCGGCGAAACGGTCGATATTGAAATCGGCGTCTGAGATATTGGCGTCGACCACCTCCGTCGCCCGGCGCATGAACGCCATATCCGCCCCGTTAGACGCGAACATCCGGTCGGCGCCCCCGTCGGCGGGAGCCGGGGCCGCAGCGCCCGAGAGCCGGTTGTGTTTGGTCAGCAGGTTGCGGCAGCGGGCAATCAACTGCCTGACATCGAACGGCAGAGTCAGGTAATCGTCGGCGCCGGCATTAAGGGCTTCCAGTATCTCATGGTCGGCGTTGTGGGAGCTGACGAACACATATGGGGTGTCAGCGGTCGTGCTCTGGCTCTTTACCTTGCGGCACAGCTTCACACCCGAAAGCCCGGGCAGATTATAGCCGGTAATGACGAGGCGGGGAGCGTTTTCCTCGATCAGGCGCAGAGCCTCCGCTCCGTCGCCGGTTGATAGCACCCGGAAATAGGGCCGGAATATGTCGCACAGCATCTCCCGTAGCTGCTCGTTCCCTTCGGCCACCACCATCACTCCCTCGGGGAGCGGAGCGGTTTCGACCAGTTCGTCCTCCGGGGCGGGGGCGGCCAGGAGCGGGCGCGTGTGCTGCACGTTGTACTCCCGAGCCTGGCGGTAGTCGCCGGAACCAGCGATCTGGCTGTCGGCAAAGTGGTCGCGTCCAAGCGGCAGAGTGACCACGAACGTCGCCGACTGGCCCGGAGTGCTGAACACCTCGATCTTGCCGTGGTGCAGCTCCACGATGCCTTTTGCCAGGGCAAGCCCCACGCCGATACCCTGCCAGTCGTCATCGACTCCCGCGCTCCCTTGGTAAAAACGGTTGAAAATCTTGTCGATGTCCTCAGCCGGAATGCCACACCCGGTGTCCGACACCTCGATTATCACCGAGCCGTCGCCCCGGCGCACTCCGAGGGTAACCTCCCCGTCGGCCTCCGTATGTTTGAAAGCGTTGGACAGCAGATTGCTGACTACCTTGCGGAGCTGAGCCGGATCGTACCACAGCATAAGGGTCTCATTGGACCGGTTGAACCGGAAGCGGATACCCTTGTCCGCCGCGTAATCGCGGAACTGGGCGTAAATCTCGGCGAGGAACTTAACGACATTGTGCTCGCCGACCTTTATGTTCATCGCGCCCTGCTCGTAACGGCGGAAGTCAAGAAGCTCGGCCATCATATCGCGCATCAGTATACAATTCGTGTACGCCCCGTTGACCTTGTTCTGCAGGGCGTGGGGCATCTCGGGAGAACGCATCAGGGACTCCATCTTTCCCATAATCAGCGCCAGCGGGGTGCGCAGTTCGTTAGAGATGTTGATGAAGAAACGCAGCTTGTTCTGGTTCATCTCCTCCATGTCATGGCTGCGCTGGCGTTCGAGGGCGATTGCCTGGTGCATCGCGATGCGGCGGCGGTAGATACGCACGCTCCACCACCCCAGCCCGGCGGCCGCGACTACATACAACGCGATAAAGCGCCAGTGCATATAGAACGGAGGCAGCACGCGGAGGTCAAGCACGCTCTCCGGGGCGTCGCTCTCGGAAGAGCCACGCACCCGCAGACGGTATGTCCCGGGAGCCAGGTTGGTGAAACTCACGCCATGGTCAGCCCGGAGGGGGAGCCAGTCGTCGGAATATCCCTCGAGGCGGTACTGCGGGTTAAGATTGCTGTCGTGGGTGAAATCCGTTACGGCGTAGTAAAGCGTGAAAAAGTTGTGCGTGGCGTCGAGAACCAGCGATTTTGCCTCCGTCACAGCCGACGGGAGTATACCGGAACCGTCGCCGGCGGTAATCTCCCGGCCATCGACCACAAGCCGGTTGGGGAACACGGAGTAACGCGTCTCTCGGGGCTTAAGGTCAAAGGGGCTGAAAGTCACCAGGCCGTCAATCCCTCCGGCATAGGCCCTGGTCCCGTCGGCCGACAGGTGGATTGCCTTGTTGTTGAAAGCGCTCAGGGGAACAGCCCTACCGATACTATACGAGGTCGAAGCGTCGCCGTCAAGAAGCGCCAGAGCCTTGTCTGTCAGCACCAGAAGCCTGCCGTCAGGAAGCTGGCGCGCACCGAACACGCAGTCGGAGGGCAACATTCCGCCTGCGTGTGTATAATGGATGAATTGCTCCCGTTCGCGGTCAAACCGGTCGAGACCGACCTCCGACGTACCTATCCACAGGTCGTTGGAGGGGGAGACATACAGAAAATTGATGCCGTTGCTGCCGAGCGAGTGAGGCGAGCTGTCGGAGTGGCTGTACTGGCGGAGGCGTTTTGTCGCGAAGTTATAGCTGTATAGACCCCCGTCGGCACCTCCAATCCAAAGGACACCGGCATGGTCGAGAGCGAGGTCGAGAGCCAAAGATATGACATGCTCCTGCGCGCCCGTGCGGAACATGGGGGTAAAGACCTCTTCCGCTATATTGAACCGGTAGATACCGTCGTGGGTCGCCAGCAGAAGGGTGTTCTGGTCGTAGATTTCTATGTCGCAGACGATGTTCGCCTTGTCGTTACAAAGCGGGTAGACCTTGTACACCCCCGTTGCCGGGTCGAATCGCTTTAGTCCTCCAAGATGGGTGCCGACCCACAGGCAGCGCCTCAAGGGGTCGAATTTGAGAGATTTAACGTTGTTGAACTCGCTGCCCGGATGCATGTGCCAGTCTATGACACCTGTCGACGGGTTAAGGCGGTTAAGGCCCCCTCCCTCGGTCGCGATCCAGACCGTCCCGTCGCTGTCCTCGGCCATTTCGCCTGTGACGGGGAAGCTGAGGGCACCCCCGGGAGCGTTCCCCGCGCGGAAAGTCGTAAATATATCATTCTCGGGATTGTAGGAAAGCAGCCCGTTAAAGTAGGTGCCGACCCAGACTGTGCCCTGCAGGTCGCAGGTCAGAGACCACACGGAAGAATGGCTCAGGCGCCCTTCTGAACCTCCCCGCGGAGCCTCAGCCCTGGTCAGGTAGTTGACGAAGCGCGACCCGGCCCCGCTGTAACGCGACAGTCCCTCCAGCGTCCCGACCCACAGGCGCCCGAGATGGTCGCGGCAGACGGCGCGGATGAAATTGGAGCTGACGGAACCGGAATCGGCAGCCGAGTGGGAAAACTGGGTGAAACGCCCCGAACGGTCTATGTGGTAGAGGCCGTCGGCATGCGTCCCGACCCACAGGCTTCCGTCGTAGTCAGGAAAAATGCTCGTTATGTTCCCCTTCGGCAGCAGCGACGTCACGCGGCCGCTCCTGAGGTCCTTCTTCATAAGGCCGCTGTCGACAGTACCTATATACAGCACCGAGTCAGACGCGTTCAACACCGAGACTTCAGAGCTGACACCTCCGAAATCCTTCGGGGAGCCCTGCCCGTCGGGGGGTAGCGACCATATCCGGCGACCCGAGGCATAGAACAGCCGACCGTCGCCGAAAGCCATGGCCGACGGCTGTCTGACCTCGATATTGGTGAACCTGTCGGACTTTATGTCATAGACGCATATGCCGCGGATTGTAAGGACGAACACGCGTCCCTCCCTGTCGCCCGTGATAGCTCGCACATAGTTGCTCATCGGGGAGGAATCGTCGCCAGGAATCCGGCGGTAATTCTTTATATGCGTTCCGTCGTACAAGTCGAGTCCTCCGCGGGTGCCAATCCAAAGCAGCCCGCGCTCATCCTGGTATGTGGCCATCACGGAATAGTGCGAAAGCCCGTCGGCCATCGTGAGACGGTCGAATACCGGTTCGGCCGCACGCGTTTTCCAACCCGCCGCCAGCATCGGGGCAACGAGCCAAAAAAGCGCCGCCATGCAGGCGGTTACCGCCCGGCGGGTTCTCTGAGGGTCTATCTTATTCATGACAGCACAAAATTAGGCATTATTTTTCTAAAATACGCATATATAATACAAACAAAGGTGCAAAATAGTACAAAACTGCATATACAATCCTCTTTATGTGTATTATTTGTACTGCTTGCGTCGGCAGGGCGCCCGCTAAAAGAATAATTTTGCATCGCAAAGCAAAAACGACAAATAACCAAATTTTCCATGAAGGCACTTCTAAATCTCAGCGCGTTATTCATCGCCGCGGGCGCCGCGGCGGCAGGAATTTCAGATTCCGGCTTCGTCAGTGAGAACGCAGCGCACGCGGCATCACAGTACCGCGGCCACCTGGCGGTAATAGACAGCATAAGTACTTTCGTAAACCCGCGCACGGTGAATCCCGACGGCAGTACCTGGTACGTTCCGGTCGACGACTGGTGTTCAGGGTTCTTTCCCGGCTCCCTGTGGTATCTCGGGGAACTTACGGGGGAGGGCGAATGGAAACGCCGCGCCGCCGACTATACCGAGACCCTTGACTCCGCGCAGTACCTTACATGGCACCACGATGTCGGATTCATCATAGGCTCCAGCTATCTCAACGGCTACCGCCTCGGAGGTAAGAAAGAGTACATATCGGCCGTCGTCAACGCCGCGAAGTCTCTTTCGACCCGCTTCCGCCCGGGAGCCGGGGTAATCCAGTCCTGGAACGTCGACAAAGGATGGCAGAGCGAGCGCGGATGGGCCTGCCCGGTAATCATCGACAATATGATGAACCTCGAGATTCTCTTCGAGGCTACCCGCGCTACAGGCGACTCGACATATTATAATATCGCCGTGTCGCACGCCAACACGACCATGGCCCACCACTTCCGTACCAATTTCAGTTGCTACCATGTCGTTGACTACGATCCGGCTACCGGCGAGGTGCGCCACCGCCAGACTGCCCAGGGATACGCCGACGAATCCTCCTGGGCCCGCGGGCAGGCATGGGCGCTCTACGGCTACACGATGTGCTACCGCTACACCGGCAATCCGAGCTACCTCTACCAGGCTGTCAACGTATGTGACATGATCTTCAGCGACCCCTCCATGCCCGCCGACCTCGTCCCCTACTGGGATTACAACGCTCCCGGCATCCCCGCCGAGCCGCGCGACGCGTCGGCCGCGGCCTGCACAGCCTCCGCGCTCTACGAGCTGTCGACATACCTTCCGGCTCGCGGATACAAGGAACTCGCCGACAAAATAACGGCTTCGCTGTCATCGCCCGCATACCGCGCGGAAATCGGGGAAAACAGCAATTTCCTGCTGATGCACTCTGTCGGGTCCATCCCCCACGGCCATGAAATAGACGTCCCGATCAATTACGCCGACTACTACTATCTCGAGGCACTCCTTCGGAAAAAGCGCCTTGACGAAGGGAACAAGACCCTGTTCTGACTTCCGGGTTCTACCCCCCCCTGAATCCCGCCATAAGTAGCACTTCAACCCAGTCAATCCAAGTATGAATCGAATAACAGTCATATTCACGTTTCTCGCCGCCCTTCTGCTGCCGCCACACTCCCCGGCACAGGAGGCGGCCGAAGGCGCGGTCGTCAAAGGCACCGTTGTCGACGACTCCTTCCTGCCGCTCATCGGCGCGAGTGTGAGCATTCCGGGCGCGAAGCCGCCGGTCGGGGTCAGCACTGACCTCGACGGCAACTTCGAGCTGCGCCTCCCCTCCCCCGACGCAGTATTGGAAGTGAGCTATATCGGCTACGAGACTACACAGGTCAAGGCGGAGACAGGCAAGAGTATGGAAATCGTGCTCAAGGAAAGCGCGACGGCGCTTGAGGAGGTGGTCGCGATCGGCTACGCGGTCGTAAAGAAAAGCGACCTCACCGGTTCCGTGGAGAAGGTCGACATGGAAGACCTCAACCGCGCCAACGTCTCCTCCTTCGACCAGGCGCTCGGAGGGCGTATCGCCGGAGTACAGGTCGTGGCGTCCGACGGCCAGCCCGGAGAGGGAGCCAACATAGTCATACGCGGTTCAAACACTATCTCTGACTCGGCTGACGGAACTCCGCTCTACGTTATCGACGGATTCGCGACCGACGACCCGAACGCCGGGGCTATCAACCCGGCCGACATAGAGTCAATCGACGTGCTGAAAGACGCGTCGGCCACGGCCATCTACGGCGCCCGGGGCGCTAACGGCGTGATCATCATAACTACCAAGCGCGGCTCGGAGTCGGCCCCCCGCGTTTCCTACGAAGGCTCTGTCAGCTTCCAGCGGCGACCCAGAGGGCTAAAACTGCTCCAGGGGAGGGACTTCGTGGCCCTCCAGGCGGAAATGCTCACCCCCGACGAGATGAACAAGACCTATTACTGCTACGACGAGTCGCTCGGGCGCTACCAGACGCTTGACGATTACGCCTACCGCAAGTCGACCGACTGGCAGGACGAGGTGTTCCGGGACGCCCTGATGACCAACCACCACCTGGCTCTGACAGGGGGAACGAAGAACACTCGCTATTCCGGCGCCCTGTCATACTACTACCAGGACGGCACCATAATAAAGTCATCTTACGAGAGCATAAAGGCGAGAACAACCCTTGACCAGCGCATATCCTCCACCGTGAAGGCCGGATTGGCGGTCAATTTCGCCAACAACACCTCGGTTGGGTCGGCGCCGACGCAGGGCGACGGACAGTCGACACAGTATTTCCTGTACCAGGTGCTCGCCTACCGACCCGTGAAGTACCGCTCGACCGACGACCTGGGGGACATAGTCGACAACAACGGCGGAACATACCCCTACAACCCCGTAAAGACAATCCGCAACACCTACGAACGGCTCCGCAACCGCCAGCTCTCGATGAACGCCTACATCAACTGGGACATATTGCCTGACCTGCTGTTCAAGGCCACGTTCGCATACACCTGGCGGGAGGCCCGCACGGAGAAATTTTACAACAAGGACACGTATTTCGGCGACCCGGCTTACTCGCCGAACGGCTCCAACGGGTCGTTCAACATCAAGGAATGGAACAGTTGGAGCAACGAGTACACCCTTACCTACCGCCACCAGTGGGGAGCGCACAAGTTCAACGGCATGGCCGGCATGTCGCTGTCAAGCAAGCAGATTTCCAACGTCGGGGCCAAGAGCGTCCGGATCCCTTGGGACAGCCTCGGCTTCTGGGGCATCGACACCGGGACGGCGCAGAGCGTAACCGCCGACAACGTGCGCGACAGGATGATGTCGTTCTTCGGCCGCGTCAATTACGACTTCCGAGGCCGCTACCTGCTGACCGCCACGCTGCGCGGCGACGGGTCGTCGCGGTTCACCAAAAACAAGTGGGGCATCTTCCCCTCGGCCTCCGCGGCATGGCGTGTCATCGACGAACCGTTCATGAGCCGCTCGACCGGCTGGCTCAGCAACCTCAAGCTCCGCGCTGGCTGGGGAGCCACCGGCAACAACGCGACCCGCGAGATGTACCCCTCGAACCTCCTCTACTGGGGAGGCGAGAACTATCCCTGGAACAACACCCTCCACTCCGCGCTCTACATGCTCCAGCTCGCCAACCGCGACCTGCGCTGGGAGACTACTTACCAGACCAACGTCGGCATCGACTTCGGGCTGTGGAACAACCGGGTGAACGGCTCGGTGGACATCTACGACAAAGACACCCGCGACCTGCTGCTGTATGCCGACGTGCCCCCCTCGACCGGGTTCACCCAGGTACAGCAGAATATCGGCAGCATCTCTAACCGCGGCCTCGAGATAACGCTCAACGCGACAATCCTGCCGGGATTGCGCGGCAACCTGAAATGGACTTCGAGCTTCAACATCTCGTTCAACAAGAACAAGGTGACAGCCCTTTCCGACGGCCAGGAAAGCCGCATGGCAGGCATACGCTATCCGGCGATTTCCGACCTCTATATCTGCAAAGTCGGGCGCCCTCTGTCCGAGATGTACGGCTACATCTACGACGGCGTGTACCAGTACTCCGACTTCGACGAAGTGTCGCCAGGGGTATACCGGCTGAAGGACGGAATACCGAACAACACCAACGACCGGGCAAACATCCGCCCCGGTGATCCCAAACTCCGCGACATAAACGGCGACGGGAAGGTTACCGCGGAAGACCGGACAGTCATCGGACACGGACTCCCGCTTCATACCGGAGGATTTATCAACAATTTCGAGTGGAAAGGCTTCGACCTCAGCATATTCCTGCAATGGAGCTACGGCAACGACGTGATAAACTACAACCGCGTGCTGCTGGAAAGCCTCCAGGGGAGACACCTCAACCAGCTCGCGACCGCAGCGAACCACTGGCGCCCCGACAACCCCACGGACTATCTCTGGGCCCCGAACCGCGGCTTGAACAACCTCCACACCTCGCGCGAGGTAGAGGACGCCTCGTTCCTGCGCCTGAAAAACATCCAGCTCGGATACACCCTTCCCGCCAAATGGCTCCGAGGCACCCGTCTGGCATCCGTCCGACTATACCTCTCGGCGCAGAACGTGGCGACGCTGACCCGCTATACCGGCTACGACCCCGAGGTCTCCACCCGCAACTCCGCCATGACCCGCGGCTTCGACTACTCTGCCTATCCCAAGGCCCAGTCCTTCACCTTCGGAGTAAAGATTGACTTATGAAACTGAAAGCATTCCTCATAATACTCGCGGGCTCCTGCCCGCTCTGGTCCTGTTCATTCCTGGACACGGAGCCAATCGACTACATCAAGGGGGAAGACCTCTACCATACCCCCGAGACATGCATGGCCGGGCTTGCCGGCGTGTACGACGCTCTGACCGCGGCCGGAGCTTACGGACAGAATCTCTGGGGCGACCTCGACGCCGGCACAGACATACTCGTCTACAACCGCAACTACGGTACCGGCTACATCCAGATTTCAAACTACAACTACAACAACAGCGACAAAGCCCTACGCGAAAGCTGGACCGCCCTGTACAACGGTATCAACCGGGCCAACGACTTCATCCGGCGCATAGGTCTCTCCTCTGACGTTGAATGCGGAGGCCCTCGCTCGAAAGCGATGTTTCTCGGCGAGGCCAAGGCCCTGCGCGCGCTGTGCTATATGAACCTCGTGGCGTTCTGGGGAGAGGTCCCCCTGCGGCTCGAGCCGACATACGGCCTGGGGTCGCAACTTAAAGCCAAGGCGAGCCAGGCAGAGCTGTACGCCCAGATTACCGCCGACCTCCGCGACGCCGCCGAAGGATGCCTCGACATACGGGAGCTGCAATCCCCCGGCCGTGTGTCGCGGACCGCCGCCGAAGCCCTCCTGGCGCGGGCCTACATGTGGCAGGCGGGGTACCCCCTCTATGCCGACACATGGGGAGAGGCTCTGAAATGGGCGCGCAAGGTTGTAGACTCCGGGCGCCACAACCTCCTCCCCCGCGAAAGCGGCGGCTACCGGCAGGTGTTCATAAATATGTGCTCAAACCTGTACGACCTTACATCCTACGAGTCAATGTTCGAAATCGAGTTCTACGGCAACGGACAGACCCAGACCAACGAGGCCGGGCGCCTGGGGCTATATATCGGCGTTACCCAGCAGACGCCGAGCGACGACCACGCCTACGCCTACGGACTTTACGACGCCACGAAATACCTGTTCCGGCTTTACGAGGACGGGGATGACCGTCAGTGGTGGAACGTCGCCGACTACAAATATGTCACAACCGACGGCACCGTTTCCGAGCAGCCCCGCACGGCCGCCGAACGGGCACAGGAGGACGGGAACGCCGCCAAATGGCGCGCCAAATACATTCCCGAACGCCCTCTGTCGCGCAACAACTCGTCGATAAACTTCCCGGTAATACGCTTCTCCGACGTGCTGCTGATGGTCGCTGAATGTATAAACCATGTCAACGGTGCCCCGACCTACGAAGCCTTCGCGGCCCTCAACCGCGTGCGGCGCCGCGCGGGTGCCTCCGAGCTCAGCCAGGCCGACGCCTCCGACTTCGAGAGCTTCGACAGGATCGTAAGGGACGAACGAACCCGCGAGCTCTGCTTCGAGGTCCCACGCCGGATGGAGCTGCGCCGCCACGGTGCCGACTATTTCGAGTCGCAGATTGCCCTGCTGGCCGACCAGTCGCTCAACGAGCAGAACAAAAAGAACGGCTACGACCTCGAGTCAGTCAAGGCCCTCCCGGCGCTTAACTTCTCTTTCAAGCACATATATTTCCCAATCCCGCAGGCCGAACTGAACGTCAACACAGCCTGCACCCAAAACGTCAACTGGTAATGAAATCCACCTTTCTGCTATTCATAGCCGCCGGCGCGGCCCTCTGCTCGTGCAGCGACTCCGTGGAGTCTCCCGACTTCACTGTCGGGGTTCCGGCGGGATTGAACGTCGCGGCGGGGGAAACAGTACGTTTCGTTTTCGGCGGCAACCCTGACTACATAACGTTCTTTTCCGGGGAGGACGGCAGCGACTACGCCGCATCAGACCGCTACGAAGCCGACATCGCCGGTATGGAACTCTCATGCGGGATGCGCCAGCAGTACAACGATACGGAATATCTCGACCGTCAACTTGTCTATGTCTATGCGTCGACCGACTTCAACGGCGATTACAGCGCCGGAAGCCTCAACGCCGCGACATGGATTCCCCTGACAGGCATGGGAGCGAACTCCCTGCCTGTCCCCGTGGCGGTCTCCGCGGCGGCAGCGTCATGCTCGGGAAGCGTGGACCTCGGAGAGTACGTCGGGTGTGACGCTCCCTTCTATCTCGCCTTCCTGTACAATGCCCCGGGTCGAGCGAACATACCGGCGGCCAACGGCGGAGGGCGGTACATCGTTCGTCCGCGCGTCGACGTTACCGACCTTCGGCTCACGAAACGGCTTGCCGACGGCTCACTCGAGACTCTCGACAATGCGGCCACGCAGTTCGGGATGCGGCCCGTCTACGAACTGTCCTACAAAGAGTCCAATTTCCGAGTGACCGACGACGGAATGCTCTTCCAGCCGGTACAGGCCGTAACCGACCCTCTGACAGGGCGCGAACCCGACGAACGGGTATGGATGGTGTCGGCCCGAATCGACCCCCGAAAAGTCTCGCCGGACCGAGGCCTGGCAATAAAGTCGGCGGAAGCGCGCCTGAGTTTCTACGAACACTCTTATAAAAAGCCCGGCGAATATACGGCCACATTCGTGGCCACGAACGCTAACCTCTGGGACAGCAAACGTTGTGTCAAACAGTTGTCAATCACCGTACGATGAAACGAAAAACGACCTCTTTCGCCGTAATTCCGCTGCTCGCGGCCATCGCCGCGGCAGCCTGGAGCTGCGCCGACAGCCACCCGGAGGCGCCGCTTCCCCCGACCCCCGGGGAGGAGCAGAATCCTCCTACGGCCCCAAGTGAGCCGGTCAAGGGCTGCGGGTTGTGGAACGACTTCGCCGCCGGACGCTCGGAGATGCTCCCTGACTTCTCGTACGCCGGGTACGCGTGGGGCGAGAAACCGCTCCCGGAAGCTGACTATCCGGTTTTCAACATTTGCGATTACGGCGCGGTGGCGGATGACGGGAAATCAGACCGCCGGGCCTTTGAGGCGGCGGTGAAAGCCGCCATCGACGGCAGCCGGAACGGCGCGGTAGTCTACGTCCCTGCCGGACGCTTCGAACTACACGATGCCTCGGACCCCAACACGCCGATTATCATCGACAGTGACAACATCGTCCTCCGGGGCGCCGGCCGCGACCGAAGCGTGCTCGCTATGTCAGCTCCCGGGGAGGCCCTTGACGGCTCGCTGTGGAACACCCCGGAGCTGCTGTCGTTCCGCTATGTGCGCTCCCGCAACGACGAGCAGACGCGCCTGACGGAAATAACCGCCCCCGCGTCCTGCGGCAGCCGCGATATAGAAGTCGCGTCCGCATCCGGACTGTCGGTCGGACAGCGGGTGCTTGTCAGACTCGCCGGAGACCGGCGCCCGGAAACTGTCGCGGCCGAACTCGCCCCTCATCCCGTCGACCCTGAGTTCAGCGATCTCGCGGCCGAGGGGGTAAAAGTCGCCGAGTACCATACCGTGATGCGCGTGAACGGCACGCGGGTGACTCTCTACGAGCCTCTGGGACACGACATTGACCCTCGTGGAGGATGGACGCTCCACGCCGTGTTCGACCGCCGCGGCTGCGGGGTCGAGGACCTGCGCTTCGAAGGAGCTTTCATCGAACCCTTCTCTCACCACAAAGACGCGCTCCACGACAGCGGATGGCGCATACTTACCTTCCTCCGCCAGGCCCACGGATGGGTACGGCGCTGCTCGTTCGCCAATGTCAGCGAGGCTCTGAGCGTCATGCTCTCCTGCAACATTACCGTTGACGACTGCTCGATCGAGGAGAACGCCGGCCACTCCGCCATACGCTCCCAGGCATCGACCAACATCCTAATCCGCGATGTCGCCGACCGCTCGGGGCAGTACCATTCCGTAGGTGTCTCCAAAACCGCCTCACACACCGTTCTCCTGCGATGCGGAATCGGGGCATCCTCGAGCTTCGAGTCTCATTGCAGCCAGCCGCGCAACACCCTTCTCGACCAATGCCGCGGCGGCCTGAACCCCGACCACGCCGGAGGGGACGCGGCGCTCGGCCCAAACCATCTGCGCGGCCTCGTCCTCTGGAACTACACCCAGGAGAGCGGCACCGCCGGAGAGTTCCCCCTCTGGAAGCGCAACAACCGCTTCGTAATGCCCGTAATCGCCGGCTTTGTCGGATCCGCGACGTTCAATCCCTCGGAAACGTCGGCGCTTGAAAGCCTCGGCACCCCGGTTGAACCGCGGTCGCTGTACGAGGCACAGCTCAAACTCAGACTTGGCAGATAACCAACGACAATTCAGGATATAACACCATATGATTAAGAACACATACATATCCGCCGCGCTGGCGCTCGCCCTGGCTCTGTCAGGCTGCTGCCACGACGACCCCTCTCCGGCCCGCCCGTCGGCCCTCGTGCTCTCTGCCGCCATATACGACATAGCCGCCGAGGATGCCTCCGTATGGCATTCCGGAGAACCATTCGGCGTGTATATGCTTGACGGCGCTGGAGCGCCCCTTTCCTACAACGCGCGCCATCTCGCCGACAACCGCGGAACGACAGGGTATCTCGTGCCGGAAGGCACGCCGCTCTACCTCCCGTCCGACGGAAGCCAGGTAAGCGTGACCGCATACCATCCCTACGACGAGGCTGCCGCCTCCAACGGCAATCGGACGACGATTACCATACGCGGCAACATGGCGCCCGACGCATGCCTGTGGGCGACAGCTAAGAATCTGAGCAAGACCCAGCCCAGGGCAACCCTGGGATTCAAGTCGCAACTGGCTCAAATCCGCGCCCGGATTCTCAACAACGACCCGGCGACAGCCCGCATCGTCGCCCGCATCGAAGGCGCTCCGGGGAAATGCGAGTTCGACATCCTGGAAGGCCGCTACACGGGGACTCCTGACTGCTCGTCGCCTCTCGGAATAACTGTAAAGGCCACCGAAGGAGCCTTTGAGCTCGACGTCGTGGTAGCGGCTACCGAAAGCGCCGAAGGGGGTCCGGGAATCGTTGTCACGGCCCTCGACAAATCGGGCCGCGAGATAAGGACCTACCCGAAGGTTGCCGTCGGCGCGATGCTCGGACTTGAAAACGGCCGCACGTTCATGCCTAACACAGTCTACAACCTCGCGGGAACCCTCGACCCGGCCAACCTGCACTTGCAGTTCACCGGCTCCTCCCCCATATGCGTCATCACATGGGGCACAGACCCGGACGAAGAGTTCGGCACTATAATCAAAGACAAAAATACCAACCAATAACCTATCACACTACCTTATGAACTACAAACAGATTCCCTTCGTGCTGGGACTCGCGGCGCTCGCCTTCTCCTGCTCCGACGAACCAGCGGAACAACCCTCGTCTAACAACGGCAAGCCCGTGCGCTTCGAAATCGGAGCTGTCGCAAGCCGTAGCGTCACCAACGCGGACAACACTACCGAGTTCGTCTCCGGCGACAGAATCGGCATTTATGGCGCAAAAGGCGCGACCGGGACCAACGTCCCCTTCATCGTCGGCAGCGACGGACAGCTCCAGGCGGAGGCCGGCAGCGGCATCTTCTACAACACCAGCGGAGGAGCGACCGCCGACTTCCACGCCTACTATCCCTACACCGCCGGGCAAAACGGCCAGAGCGTCAGCTTCACCGTCGGGGCTGACCAGTCGACTCCGGAGCTGTTCAACGCTTCCGACTTCATGACAGCGTCGACGCTCGGCATCGCCACCGGCTCGGAGACACCCGTCAAACTGATTTTCCAGCACCGCCTGGCAATCGTGCAGCTCGAAGTAGTGACTTCCAAAGGGAGCGCCCCGCAGTCAGCATCGCTGTGCGGAATCCTCGGCACCGCTGTCTGGGACTGGGCTTCCGACGCGGTTAACGCCGCCGGAGAGCGCGTGAATGTCAAAATGTGGAACCGCGGCGAAGACGGCCTCACCTACTGGGCCGCAGTCCCCGCCCAGACCGTAACGGCCGGGACACGCCTCCTCTCCCTCGACTTCGGCGACAACGCCTACGCCTTCACTACCACATCCCCCGTGACCCTCTCCGAAGGAACTATCAAGAAATTCCGCATCGGAGTAGGCGACGACGACCAGGTTGTCGTGTTCTCCTCCGAGCTTGAGGTCAAGCCCTGGACCGAAGACTCTGAAATCGTCGACGGCAGCGGTGAGCTCGTCGAGCCCGATCCCCTTATGCCGCTCCAGGATTTCTCTGACTTCAATCCCGTGCTGATTTCCAAAAACAAAGAGGAAATCACCGGTCCCGGATGGTACCTGTTCCACGCATACGACACCGATGTGCTCGAAATCACCTCCGACGGCGACCGCGACAAAGTTATGCATATACGCCGAGTATTACAGGAGGGGAAAACCGGCCTCGAATGGCATAACGGTGCCTACTATTACGCCGCCGCCAACCCGGAGAAGCGCGTCTACACTCTGACGTTCACCGCCCGCTCCTCCTTCTCCGCCAACATGAAGGGGAACCAACTGCGCATCGGTGCATATATGAAAGACGCCACTGGCAAGGACCATTTCGCGGCAATGCGCAAAGGGGATGACCTTGTCACCACTATATACTACCAGGTACCTTCCGAAGAGTACGCTACATACACTCTCGAGTTCGACCTGTCGAAAGTATCGGCCGTTCACAACGGCAACGCTCAGACCGAATGGCTCACCCCCGATGCCGACATGCTTGGACTCGTTACCCTCTACATCTCCTCCAACGCCAAGGACATTGACTTCTGGCTCGACGACATTTCATGGAAATAACCACATTTAACAATCTCTATTAAACAAACCAACAATTATCATGAAAAAGCTGACATTTATCGCTTTAAGCGCACTCCTTCTCGCATCCTGCTCGGAAGAAAACGCCCCCGCGAATCCCGCCGGTGGAGATACCATAACCCTGAGCGTCAACGGGTCTATACTGCTGTCCCGCACGACAACCGCCGAGGACGGCGGCATCCTGAAGACCACCTTCGTTGCCGGCGACAAGGTCGGCGTTTCGGCCTCCGGCGGCGCTATCGCCTCCAACTGCGAATACACCGTCGCCGCTGACGGAACCGCACTCGAGGGAACTCCGATCTCGTTCCAGTACAACACCGCAGCCGAAATCCTGGCCTATACCCCCTACTCTGCCGACGCGACCGCCGCGGGGCTGACATTCAGCATCAACGCGGACCAGAGCGTGGCCGACAACTTCAACGCATCCAACTTCATGACCGCCAAGGCGAGCGTCACAAAGGATAATCCCAAGGCGAGCCTGAGCTTCACCCCCCGCACTGCGCTGGTTTACGTAGAAATGGCCGGAACCCTCGGCGAGACCGCCAAAGCGCTGACTCTCTGCGGCATCAAGCCCTCTCTTAAATGGACCGCCGCTACTGACGCAACCGCTACCGAAGGGGAAGCGACCGACGTAGTTATGCGCAAGGTCGGCGAAACTCCCGTATTCATGGCCTTCGTACCCGCCCAGACGACGGCTGCCGACAACCCCCTTTTCGTCATCGCAATCGGCGAGCGCGAGTACTCCTACACCCCGACAGCCGGCATCGAGTTCAAACAAAACACTGTCAAGCGCTTCAAGCTCACCGTCAACGCCGACGAGACCGTAAATATCGAATCGAGCGTTGTCTCCGGCTCCGACTGGACCGAGGACGGCACCACCACCGAGAGCGTTGACGGAGACATCGTACGCCGCTACGTAGAGCTTATTTCCGCCGAGGAAGGCAACTTCACCGGCAAAGCCCTGAACGAGGCCACCGGCATGCAGGGCGCCAAGGAGGGCTGGAACGCGATTATAGCAGGCGGCAACTCGAGCGCGATCTCTATTTCAGGCGAAGAGGCCGTAATCGCGACCGACGGAGGCAACTGGTACCAGCGCGCTCTCTACTTCCGCGCCCCCAATGCCAAAGGAACCGCCCACAAATACATGCTTGAGTTCGACGTCAAGGGTGGAACCGACATTCAGGTCGGCGTGATGCGCGGGCAACAGGCCGGCTCCTTCACCTCCAACGCGTACTTCGCCGTCAGCGGCGCTACCGCCGCCAAAGTTGAAAGCACCAAGGCTGAATATACCCACAAGAGCCTGCAGGTCGACCTGTCACAGATTTCCACGGGCGATGTTGACTTCTCGACTGGTGTCGGCGTGATTTTCTTCGCAAAAGAAAACACCCAGCAGACCCACTACGTCAAGAACGTATCCCTCATCGAAATCGAATAAAGTTCCAGCACGACTTTCTCTTCTTTCTCCGCTATCAAGAATGAAAAAAATAATCCTTCTTGCCGCTATTTTCCTGGGCACGGTATCAGTCCCTGCCCAGGAACTGAGTTTCGAGCATCTGTCGCATGACTTCGGACTGATTTCAGAGGCCGACGGGAAGGTGAGCCACGATTTCAAGTTCACCAATACCGGCGACGCTCCCCTCTTTGTCAAGGACGTTATCGCCGGATGCGGATGCACCTCGGCCAAATGGTCTGACAAGGCATACGCCCCCGGGCAGAGCGGTGTCGTGCGCATATCCTACCAGCCCGAAGGCCGAAAGGCCGAGAGCTTCTCGATAGTGTCCGAAGTGTTCAGCAACGCCGGCAAACCTGTCGCACTGACAGTCGAGGGGCGCGTAGAGCTCGCGAGACACTCATATGTCAATTTCTTCGACCCTGCGCAGGGTGAACGCTCCAACGCGCCGGCGCCGGTTCCTGCCGACGATTACGAGCGGGTGCTTCAGCGCGTGCGCGAACAGGTTTTCGCCTCTATCGACACCGAGACCCTCGACCGCAACGCCGCGTCGCTGATGAAAATGATGACCACGGAGGGCACATGGCCGGAAATAGACTACGCCTGCCGGTTCCGTACAAACTGGGACCCGCTGAGGCACCTCAACAACGTAAAACGGATGTGTACCGCCTTCGCGAACCCAGAATCCTCGTTCTACGGCCACCCTGTGCTTTTCCGCGCCATTGACGCGTCAATCCGAGCCTGGAACAAGCACTCCCCTACATCCTTCAACTGGTGGTACAACCAGATCGCGGCGCCAAAGGTAATGGCCGATATACTTGCGTTGCTCGAGGGCGCGCCCCAAAAGCCCGCGAAAGGCGTGACCCAGGGACTGATGGACATGATGGCCGCCAGTAACCCGCGCGACTGGACCGGAGCGAACAAGCAGGACATAGCGATCCACCACCTCGTGCGCGGATGCGTACTGAAAAATGATTCGATTGTCTCGACCAACGCCCGCGAGATATTCGAGCCTGTGCGCATAACCGATTTCGAGGGTATACGCGAAGACCTCTCCTACCAGCAGCACAGGAGGCAACTGTATATCGGCGGCTACGGGACAGTCTTCATAGACAATATCTCCAAAATAGCGCCCATGCTGGCCGGCACGCGTTTCGCCATGCCGGAAGAAAAGCTCGAGCTGTTTTCGAGATTCGTGCGCGAGACATACCTAAACGTGTTCCGCGGGCGCCATATGGACTTCAGCGTATGCGGCAGATCCGTAAGCCGCCCGAAAATGCTTGACGGGGGAGCCAACGAGGCCCTATTCGACCGCATGCGCACCCTCGATCCGGCTCACGCCGAAGAGTACGCGCGGGTCGCGGAAAGATTCTCTACCGGCAACGCCACCGCCGGGCGCTCCCCGCGGAACACAATGTTCCACACCTCGGATTACATGCTCCACAACCAGCCCCGTTACGATTTCTCGGTACGCGCCGTGTCAAAAAACACCTGCCGGTCGGAAAGCGGAAACGGCGAGAACCTGTTGGGACTGTACCTCAGCGAAGGGGCTACCTGCATACGCGTGACCGGTGACGAGTACACCGACATATTTCCCGTATGGGAATGGGACCGCATCCCTGGCACGACCCTCCCTGCCGGAGAAAAGAACAATCCCCACGAATGGGGCGTTGACGGATGCTCCGATTTCGTAAAAGGCGCATCCGACGGCCGCAACGGCGCTATGGCTTACGCCATGGATGACTACGGCGTTAAAGCCCGGAAGGCCTGGTTTATGTTCGACCGCCAGGTTGTATGCCTCGGCGCCGGAATAACAGGCGACAGCCTTGCCACGACTTTGAACCAGTGCCATCTGACTTCCGACGTGTACCTCGTATCCGACAGCACAACCATGCGGCTCTCCCCGGAATCGCGTTTTAAAGGGCCGTTCAAAGGATACGTGTGGCACGGGAAAGTCGCCTATTACCTCCCCGAAGAGGCCGAAATCGACCTCCGTAACGCGACACAGACAGGCAACTGGGCCAGAATCAACTTCAACCAGTCCACCGAAACAGTGGCCGAGCCGGTCTTCAACCTCGCGGTCACCCATGGCGGCAAAGCGGATAACGGCAGCTACGCCTACATAGTGATTCCCGGGATCGCCTCTCCTATGGCGCTGGGGCATCTTGACCCTTCGGAAATCGCCATCGTTGCGAACACTCCGGAATGTCAGATCGTGGTCAACCGACGCCTCGGAATCGCGGGAGCAGTGTTTTACTCTCCCGGGAGCGTCACCTGGGAAGGCCATACGTTCTCCTCTGATACCCCGGACGTTAAACTCTTCAACATCTGAGGCCGGCTATCCAAACGTACGACAGGCTGAACAACGACGATACCGCGGGCGTTATACGTTTAAATACGTTTAAGTAACTGGTCGAAATTATTTTAATATTTATCCGAGGAAAATTTTTAGAAGATTTTTCTCGAAGAAGAAGGAGTG
>ERZ808035.111-NODE-111-length-99416-cov-7.116540_pt1 | contig 99416 bp, 100 predicted proteins | sample MGYA00380189_ERZ808035 | MGnify/ENA primary metagenome ERZ808035 (study PRJEB31490, sample SAMN06133407) | mouse gut metagenome | isolation source: M5_1 | host: mice | place: China: Chengdu | collected 2015-05 ... | reverse complement strand
AGAATGTATCCAAGATCCCGTCCAGAGAAGAACTGCTGTCCAGACTGCTTGGCAGCATGCAGTCACCGGTTGCGAACCTGGCCCGCGTACTGAACCAGATCGCGGAGAAGGGCGGCGCGTCCGAGTGTACACCTGCAGAGGCAGCACCCGCAGCAGAGGAAGCTCCTGCGGCGGAAGAAGCATAAATTTTCAACAAAGGCACTATAGCTTATCATTAAATATTATCAAACAAAAATCATGGAGGTAAAAAATAATGGCAAAATTATCCACTCAGGAATTTATTGATGCGATCAAAGAGTTAACAGTATTAGAGCTGAATGATTTAGTAAAAGCATGTGAAGAGGAGTTCGGCGTATCTGCAGCAGCAGGTGTAGTCGTTGCAGCAGCAGGCGGAGATGCCGGCGCAGCAGCAGCTGAGGAGAAGACAGAGTTCGACGTTGAGCTGACAGAGGTTGGCCCGAACAAGGTTAAGGTAATCAAGGTGGTTCGTGAGGCTACCGGCCTTGGCCTGAAGGAGGCGAAGGATCTCGTAGATTCTGCTCCGAAGATGGTTAAGGAAGCTGCTTCCAAGGAAGAGGCTGACGAAATCAAGGCTAAGCTCGAGGCTGAGGGCGCAAAGGTTACCCTGAAATAATCGGCGTGCATATCTGAAAACAGAACCGTTCACATGCGAAAATTAGGCATGTGGACGGTTTTATTTCAAAATTCTTTTTTAATTTCTGAAAAAAGTCATTGACTCCCTATGGCAACTTGTAGTAGAATGTATGATGCACTATTGTGGTGTGCTATGCTTTTTTGAAGTGTTGTTTCCGATGAAGCATGGATCAATCATAAAGAACGGGGTGAAGTGTCAATGGAAAAGAACAGGATCCGTAAGACTGCGGCCGGCAGAAATACGCGTATGACCTATGCACGACAGAAAGAGGTTCTGGAAATGCCGAACCTGATCGAAGTTCAGAAGAACTCCTATCAGTGGTTCCTGGATGAAGGCTTGAAGGAAGTATTTGACGATATTTCTCCGATTTCGGATTACAGCGGACATCTGAGTCTGGAGTTTGTTGACTTTGAGCTGTGCGAGGAAGATGTCAAGTATTCTATCGAGAAATGTAAGGAGAGAGACGCCACTTACGCAGCCCCTCTCAAGGTGAAGGTACGTCTGATTAACAAGGAGAAGGACGAGATTACCGAGCATGAGATCTTTATGGGCGATCTGCCGCTTATGACGCAGACGGGCACCTTTGTCATCAACGGTGCGGAGCGTGTTATCGTCAGCCAGCTTGTTCGTTCCCCCGGTATCTATTATGGGATTGGACATGATAAGATCGGTAAACGGCTTTTTTCCGCGACTGTGATCCCGAACCGCGGCGCTTGGCTGGAGTACGAGACGGACTCTAACGACGTTTTCTACGTGCGCGTGGACAGAACGAGGAAGGTGCCGATCACGGTGCTGATCCGTGCGCTTGGCGTTGGCTCCAATGATGAGATCAGGGAACTTTTCGGAGACGAGCCGAAGATCGAGGCAAGCTTTTCTAAGGACGCTTCTGAGAACTATCAGGAGGGTCTGCTTGAGCTGTATAAGAAGATCCGGCCCGGCGAGCCGCTCAGCGTGGAGAGTGCGGAAAGCCTGATTATGGCGATGTTTTTTGACCCCAGGAGATATGATCTTGCAAAGGTCGGCAGATATAAATTTAACAAGAAACTGATGTTCAGGAACAGAATCAGAAATCATATACTCGCAGAGGATGTGGTGGATACCCAGACCGGCGAGATTCTGGCGAAGGCGGGCGACAAGGTGACTGCCCAGATGGCGGATGCCATCCAGAACGCGGCGGTTCCTGCCGTGTGGATTCAGACGGAGGAGAGGAATGTAAAAGTTCTCTCCAACATGATGGTGGATATCACGAATTTCGTTGACTGCAACCCCAGGGAGCTCGGTATCACGGAGCTGGTTTACTACCCCGTGCTGCAGCAGATTTTGGACGAGTACAGCGAAGATCCGGCGCAGCTTGCCGAGACGATACGCAAGAATGTACACGAATTGATTCCGAAGCACATTACGAAGGAAGATATCTTAGCTTCCATTAACTATAACATACACTTGGAGTATGGGATCGGCAACGACGACGATATTGACCATCTGGGCAACAGACGTATCCGTGCGGTTGGTGAACTTCTGCAGAACCAGTACCGCATCGGCCTTTCCCGTCTGGAGAGAGTGGTGCGCGAGAGAATGACCACCCATGACGCGGAGGAGATTTCGCCGCAGGTACTGATCAATATTAAACCTGTGCAGGCGGCGGTGAAGGAGTTCTTCGGTTCTTCCCAGCTGTCCCAGTTCATGGACCAGAACAATCCGCTCGGTGAGCTGACGCACAAGAGACGTCTTTCAGCCCTGGGCCCCGGCGGTCTTTCCAGAGACCGTGCCGGATTCGAGGTGCGTGACGTACACTATACGCATTATGGCAGAATGTGCCCCATTGAGACGCCTGAGGGACCTAACATTGGTCTGATCAACTCCCTTGCATCTTATGCGAGAATTAATGAGTACGGTTTCGTGGAGGCGCCTTACAGAAAGATTGACAAGAGTGATCCGCAGAATCCGCGCGTTACGGACGAGACAGTCTACATGACAGCGGACGAGGAGGACAATTATCATGTGGCGCAGGCATCGGCGCCCCTTGACGAGAACGGCTATTTCAGGAGAAACAGCATTTCCGGCCGTTATAAGACGGAGACACAGGAATACCCGAAGGCTATGTTTGACTACATGGACGTGTCTCCTAAGATGGTATTTTCGGTAGCTACGGCGCTTATCCCGTTCCTGCAGAACGACGACGCGAACCGTGCGCTGATGGGCTCCAACATGCAGAGACAGGCAGTGCCCCTGCTCTTTACGGAGGCGCCTGTGGTAGGAACAGGTATGGAGCCGAAGGCGGCTGTGGACTCCGGCGTCTGTGTGGTGGCGAGAAAATCAGGCGTGATCGAGTTTGTGTCGGCTGACATTATCAGAATGACCTGTGACGACGGGGAGAAGGACGAGTACCGTCTGATGAAGTTTTCCCGCAGCAACCAGTCAAACTGCTACAACCAGAAGCCCATTGTGCAGAAGGGGATGCATGTGGAGGCCGGCGATGTGATTGCGGACGGCCCGTCCACGGACGGCGGCGAGCTGGCTCTCGGGAAAAACCCGCTGATCGGGTTTATGACCTGGGAAGGCTATAACTACGAGGACGCGGTACTTCTCAGTGAGAGACTGGTGCAGGAGGACGTTTATACGTCCGTGCACATGGAAGAATATGAGGCGGAGGCGCGAGACACCAAGCTCGGGCCTGAGGAAATTACGAGGGATGTGCCCGGCGTCGGCGACGATGCGCTGAAGGATCTGGACGACAGGGGTATTATCCGAATCGGCGCGGAGGTGCGTGCCGGAGATATCCTGGTTGGCAAGGTAACGCCTAAGGGCGAGACGGAGCTTACCGCGGAGGAGAGACTGCTTCGGGCAATTTTCGGTGAGAAGGCGAGAGAAGTGCGCGACACTTCCCTGAAGGTGCCTCACGGTGAATATGGTATTGTTGTGGATGCGAAAGTGTTCACCAGAGAGAACGGCGACGAGCTGTCTCCCGGCGTGAACCAGGCGGTTCGCATTTACATTGCACAGAAGAGAAAGATTTCGGTCGGCGATAAGATGGCAGGCCGTCACGGCAACAAGGGTGTGGTTTCCCGCGTCCTGCCCGTGGAGGATATGCCGTATCTGCCCAATGGCCGTCCTCTTGACATCGTGCTGAATCCGCTGGGCGTGCCTTCCCGTATGAATATCGGGCAGGTGCTGGAGATTCATCTGTCGCTGGCGGCGAAAGCGCTTGGCTTTAATGTGGCTACGCCTGTGTTTGACGGCGCAAAAGAGGATGACATCATGGACACGCTGGATCTGGCAAACGATTATGTCAATCTGGAGTGGGAAGAGTTTGAAAAGAAGCATAAAGAGGAATTGCTGCCTGAGGTGCTGGAGTATCTTTCCAAGAACAGGGAACACAGAAAACTCTGGAAGGGCGTGCCGATCTCCAGGGACGGCAAAGTCAGACTCAGGGATGGCAGGACGGGAGAGTATTTTGATTCCCCGGTTACGATCGGGCACATGCATTACCTGAAACTCCATCATCTGGTGGACGACAAGATCCATGCACGTTCCACGGGTCCTTACTCGCTCGTGACGCAGCAGCCTCTCGGCGGTAAAGCGCAGTTTGGCGGACAGCGTTTCGGTGAGATGGAGGTTTGGGCGCTGGAGGCATACGGTGCGGCTTATACGCTGCAGGAGATCCTGACTGTGAAGTCCGATGATGTGGTGGGGCGTGTCAAGACCTACGAGGCGATTATCAAGGGTGACAATATTCCTGAACCCGGGGTGCCGGAGTCCTTCAAGGTGCTTTTGAAAGAGCTGCAGTCCCTGGGACTGGACGTCAGGGTGCTCCGTGACGACCAGACAGAGGTTGAGATCATGGAAACCATCGACTACGGTGAGAACGATTACCGTTATGAGATCGAGGGCGATTCCCGCGGCTACGACTATGAAAGAGAATCCTTCGGTTCGATGGGCTATCAGCGTCAGGAGTTTGACGAGGACAGCGGACAGCTTGTAAGCAGTGATGAAGAGGAGACTGATTCTTTTGAGGAATCAGATGAGGTATTCGAGGAAGCTTACGACGAACAGTAACAGTGTGAGAAGCGCTTCTTACAGCGCAGCAGCAGAGGCTGCTTCGCCAGGCGGCGCCAAATCTCGCATGGGAGAATGCCGGAAGGGGCATTCTCCGTATGAATATGACGGATGGAGGACAGTGCAGGATGTCAGATATGAAACAGGAAGCGTATCAACCCATGACATTTGACGCGATCAAGATCGGACTGGCGTCACCTGAGAAGATCAGAGAATGGTCGAGAGGTGAGGTTACCAAGCCGGAGACGATCAACTATAGAACCTTGAAACCCGAGAAGGAAGGTCTGTTCTGCGAGAGAATTTTCGGACCGAGCAAAGACTGGGAGTGTCATTGCGGTAAATATAAAAAGATCAGATATAAAGGTGTTGTCTGTGACCGATGCGGCGTTGAGGTGACGAAGTCCAGCGTCCGCAGGGAGCGTATGGGACGTATCGAACTGGCGGCCCCGGTATCCCATATCTGGTATTTTAAGGGGATTCCGAGCCGCATGGGACTGATTTTGGATCTTTCCCCCAGAGTGCTTGAGAAGGTGCTCTATTTCGCATCCTATATTGTGCTGGACGGCGGTGATACGGACCTGGATTACAAGCAGGTGCTCTCCGAGAAGGAGTATCAGGATGCCAGGGAAACCTGGGGAAATAAATTCCGGGTTGGCATGGGCGCGGAAGCGATCAAGGAGCTTCTGCAGGCAATCGACCTCGAGGAAGAGGCGGCGGAGCTGAAGGAGGGCTTAAAGGAGTCCACCGGGCAGAAGCGCGCCCGCATTATTAAGAGACTGGAAGTTGTGGAGGCTTTCCGTGAGTCCGGGAATCAGCCGGAGTGGATGATCATGGATGTGATCCCCGTGATTCCGCCGGATCTGCGGCCTATGGTACAGCTCGATGGCGGCAGGTTCGCGACTTCTGACTTAAACGATCTTTACAGAAGAATCATCAACAGAAACAATCGTCTGAAAAGACTGTTGGAGCTTGGCGCTCCCGATATCATTGTCCGCAATGAGAAGCGTATGCTGCAGGAGGCGGTTGACGCGCTGATTGACAACGGCAGAAGGGGCAGACCTGTGACAGGCCCCGGCAACAGGGCGCTTAAATCCCTTTCCGACATGCTCAAGGGTAAGTCCGGGCGTTTCCGTCAGAATCTGCTCGGCAAGCGTGTTGACTATTCCGGCCGTTCCGTTATCGTGGTCGGCCCGGAACTGAAAATATATCAGTGCGGCCTGCCCAAGGAGATGGCGATAGAGCTGTTTAAACCTTTTGTGATGAAAGAATTGGTATTCCGGGGCATTTCACAGAATATCAAGGCTGCGAAAAAACTGGTGGAGAGACTGGACACGCAGGTCTGGGATGTGCTGGAGGAGGTAATCAAGGAACATCCGGTGATGTTAAACCGTGCGCCTACCCTGCACAGACTTGGTATTCAGGCGTTTGAGCCGATTCTTGTGGAAGGTAAGGCGATTAAGCTCCACCCGCTTGTATGTACCGCATTTAACGCCGACTTCGACGGCGACCAGATGGCGGTCCATCTTCCTTTGTCCGTGGAGGCGCAGGCAGAGTGCAGATTCCTTCTGCTCTCCCCGAATAACCTGCTGAAACCTTCGGACGGCGGTCCGGTGGCGGTGCCTTCCCAGGATATGGTGCTCGGCATCTACTATCTGACGCAGGAGAGACCCGGCGCGCTTGGAGAGGGCAAGTTCTTTAAGAATGTGAACGAGGCAATTCTTGCCTACGAGAATAAGGCATGTACCCTTCACTCAAGGATTACCGTCAGGGTGACCAAGAAGAATGCTGACGGGAAAGTGGTGTCCGGCAATGTGGAGTCTACGCTGGGACGTTTCCTCTTCAATGAGATTCTTCCGCAGGACCTGGGTTATGTGGACAGAACCGACCCGGAGAATTTACTGAAGCCGGAAGTGGATTTCCATGTAGGCAAAAAGCAGTTAAAACAGATTTTGGAGAAAGTGATCAACATTCATGGCGCGGTACGGACTGCCGAGGTGCTTGACCTGATCAAGGCGACCGGGTATAAGTATTCCACACAGGCGGCTATGACTGTTTCGATTTCCGATATGACCGTGCCCGCTAAGAAGGCGGAGATGCTTGAGGCGGCACAGGCTACCGTAGATAAGATTTCCGTAAACTTCCGAAGGGGACTGATTACGGAAGAGGAGAGATACCGTGCTGTCGTGGAAACATGGAACGACACGGATAAAGAACTGACGGAAGTGCTGCTCTCCGGGCTTGATAAATATAACAATATCTACATGATGGCAGATTCCGGCGCCCGTGGTTCCAACCAGCAGATCAAACAGCTTGCGGGTATGCGCGGCCTGATGGCAGATACGACGGGACGTACCATCGAGCTTCCGATCAAGTCCAATTTCCGTGAAGGTCTGGATGTACTGGAGTATTTTATGTCGGCCCACGGCGCGCGTAAAGGTCTGTCCGACACCGCGCTTAGAACCGCTGACTCAGGCTATCTGACCAGACGTATGGTTGACGTTTCGCAGGAGCTGATTATCCGCGAGACAGACTGCTGCGAGGGCAGGGACGAACTTCCCGGCATGGTGGTCAAGGCGTTCATGGACGGCAAGGAAACCATTGAGGGACTGAAAGACAGAATCACAGGGCGTTTCTCCTGTGAGGATATCAAGGACAAAGACGGTAAGATGATCGTGAAGAGAAACCACATGATCACTCCCGCCCGCGCGGAGAAGATCTTAAGCGTAGGTGTGAACGAGAAGGGTGAGCCCGTTGAGGAAGTCAAGATCCGTACGATCTTAACATGCCGTTCCCATGTGGGTATCTGTGCGAAGTGCTACGGCGCGAATATGGCGACCGGCGAGGCGGTTCAGGTCGGCGAGGCTGTCGGCATCATTGCGGCACAGTCTATCGGTGAGCCCGGTACACAGCTTACCATGCGTACCTTCCATACCGGCGGTGTGGCAGGCGACGATATCACACAGGGTCTTCCCCGTGTAGAGGAGCTTTTTGAGGCGCGTAAGCCGAAAGGTCTGGCGATTATCGCAGAGTTTGGCGGCGTGGCGACCATTAAGGATACAAAGAAAAAGAGGGAAATTGTCATCACAAACGACGAGACGGGCGAGTCCAAGACTTATCTGATTCCTTACGGTTCCAGAATTAAGGTGCTGGACGGCGCGACTCTGGAAGCCGGCGACGAGCTGACTGAGGGTAGTGTGAATCCCCATGACCTGTTAAAGATCAAGGGTATCCGTGCCGTACAGGATTATATGCTGCGTGAGGTACAGAGAGTGTACCGCCTGCAGGGTGTGGATATATCCGATAAGCATATCGAGGTGATCGTGCGGCAGATGCTCAAAAAGGTCCGCATTGAAAACAGCGGCGATACGGAATTTTTACCGGGTACGCTGGTGGATGTTCTGGACTATGAGGACATGAACGAGGAGCTGTTCAAGGAGGGCAAGGAGCCTGCGGAGGGCAAGCAGATCCTGCTCGGTATCACCAAGGCGGCGTTAGCAACCGATTCCTTCCTGTCAGCCGCATCCTTCCAGGAGACGACGAAGGTTCTGACGGAAGCGGCCATCAAGGGTAAAGTGGATTCCCTGATCGGGCTGAAGGAGAACGTGATTATCGGTAAGCTGATTCCCGCCGGTACGGGTATGAGGCGCTACCGTGACACAAGACTCAGCACGGACACGAATCTTCTCAGCCGCCTGCAGATGGAGGACGAACTGGAATTTGAGGACGGTTCCTACGAGGACGACGAGTTCGAGAATGCGGATGATATGGAAGAGATTGAGGAGATCGAAGAACTGGACGGCGATATCGACGAGGCGGAGGACTTCGCTGCGGACGAGGAGCTTGAGCCGGTAGAGTAGGGTTGAGGGAGTTCAGCAAGCGCTGAGTTTGCGAAGGTTGTGACAGTTCAGCACGCACCATTCGCAAAACCGCGCTTGCAGCGCTTTCCGTTGCTTCGCAACTGCTTTTGCTCATAAACGGGCGCTCCCTCAGAGCGGCATCCATCTGTCAAATTCATACAAGCATGATTTGCCAGATAGATTTGCTCTGGCTGAACTGAAAAAATGTATTGACAACGCATTCATGGGCAAGTATACTAGGGTAGTGTGCACATGAATGCGCTGTTTTTTTTATGCGTACGTCCGCACAAAGTAAATACCATTATTTTATATTCCAACAGGAGGTGAAAAGAATGCCAACATTTAACCAGTTAGTCAGAAAGGGACGTCAGACATCCGTAAAGAAGTCTACGGCGCCTGCTTTGTTAAAGGGTTACAACTCCCTTCACAAGGCCGCTACCAATACCGCTTCTCCGCAGAAGAGAGGTGTCTGCACCGCTGTTAAGACAGCAACCCCTAAGAAGCCTAACTCAGCGCTCAGAAAGATTGCCAGAGTGCGTCTTTCCAACGGAATTGAGGTAACAAGCTATATTCCCGGCGAGGGTCATAACCTGCAGGAGCATAGCGTTGTCCTGATCCGCGGCGGAAGAGTCAAGGACTTGCCCGGTACAAGATACCACATTATCAGAGGTACACTGGATACCGCGGGAGTCGCTAACAGAAGACAGGCTCGTTCCAAGTACGGCGCTAAGAGACCGAAGGCCGCGAAGTAAACGTAGTAATTTGCTGCGCAAATAACTATCAAATCTGCACAGCAGATTTGTGTATGAAATATTTCAGGCTGAGAAGGTCATCAGTACCACAAACAGAACTAATTTAGTGTTGGGATTCTTTTTCTATATTTGTTATAGAAGAAATACCGCACGGACACATTGAATTAGAGGACACATGTGAGTACCTTAGATCTATTCCCGCGAGCAATGAGTCAAGCGTATGCGAAGCAGACATTTGACGAATGCCGCGAGGGTGAAATAGCCGCAGTTTGCTGCGAGGTATTTCACTATCATTTTAATGAATAAGGAGGGAAGAATCGTGCCACGTAAAGGACATATTCCGAAGAGAGATGTATTAGCAGATCCTTTATACAATAATAAGGTTGTGACCAAGCTTATCAACAACATCATGCTGGACGGTAAGAAGGGCGTAGCGCAGAAGATTGTATATGGGGCGTTTGCAAAGGTAGAGGAGAAGGCCGGAAAGCCGGCGCTCGACGTATTTGAGGAGGCTATGAACAACATTATGCCCCTTCTGGAGGTAAAGGCGAGACGTATCGGCGGTGCAACCTATCAGGTGCCCATCGAGGTTCGTCCTGACAGACGTCAGGCTCTCGCGCTCCGCTGGCTTGTTATGTTCTCCCGCAAGAGAGGCGAAAAGACCATGGAGCAGAGACTTGCAAACGAGATCTTAGACGCAGCGAACAACACGGGCGCAGCGGTTAAGAGAAAAGAAGATATGCACAAGATGGCAGAGGCAAACAAGGCTTTTGCGCACTATCGGTTCTAAAAGGAGGAAAAAACCTTGGCTGGAAGAGAATATCCACTAGAGAGAACCAGAAATATTGGTATTATGGCTCATATAGATGCGGGTAAAACCACACTGACAGAGCGTATCCTTTATTATACTGGCGTAAACTATAAGATCGGTGATACTCACGAAGGCACGGCTACCATGGACTGGATGGAGCAGGAGCAGGAGAGAGGTATCACGATCACATCAGCCGCTACCACATGCCACTGGACTCTGGAAGAGAACTGCAAACCCAAGCCCGGTGCATTGGAGCATCGTATCAATATCATTGATACTCCCGGTCACGTAGACTTCACCGTAGAAGTTGAGCGTTCACTCCGCGTACTTGATGGTGCCGTAGGCGTATTTTGTGCAAAGGGCGGTGTGGAGCCGCAGTCAGAGAACGTGTGGAGACAGGCTGATACCTACAACGTACCGAGAATGGCGTTCATCAACAAGATGGATATTTTGGGCGCTAACTTCTACGGCGCTGTGGATCAGATCAGAAACAGATTAGGTAAAAACGCTATCATCCTTCAGTTACCTATCGGTAAAGAGGATGACTTCAAGGGAATCATCGACCTGTTTGAGATGAAGGCGTACATCTATAATGATGATAAGGGCGAGGATATCACTATCACAGAGATCCCTGCCGATATGGCGGATGACGCTGCTCTCTACCATGACGAGCTGGTGGAGAAAGTCTGCGAGCTGGATGATGATTTGACAATGATGTATCTGGAGGGCGAGGAACCTTCCGTAGAAGATATGAAGAAGGCGCTGCGCAAAGGTACCTGCGAGTGTACGGCAGTTCCCGTATGCTGCGGTTCCGCTTACAGAAATAAGGGCGTGCAGAAGCTTTTGGACGCGGTTCTTGAGTATATGCCCGCGCCGACTGATATCGAGGCAATCAAGGGTACTGATATGGAAGGCAATGAGATCGTGAGACATTCTTCCGATGATGAGCCTTTCGCAGCCCTTGCATTCAAGATCATGGCAGACCCCTTCGTGGGTAAGCTTGCGTTCTTCCGCGTGTACTCCGGTACCTGCAATTCCGGTTCCTATGTGTACAATGCGACGAAGGATAAGAAGGAGCGTATCGGACGTATCCTGCAGATGCACGCAAACAAGAGAGCAGAGCTTGACAAAGTGTATTCCGGCGATATTGCGGCAGCCGTAGGGTTTAAGTTTACCGCAACCGGCGATACTATTTGTGACGAGCAGCATCCCGTTATCCTGGAGTCCATGGAGTTCCCTGAGCCGGTTATCGAGCTGGCTATCGAGCCTAAGACCAAGGCGGGACAGGGCAAGATGGGTGAAGCCCTTGCGAAACTTGCAGAGGAAGACCCGACTTTCCGTGCCCATACGGATCAGGAGACAGGTCAGACCATCATCGCAGGCATGGGCGAGCTGCATCTGGAGATTATCGTAGACAGACTGCTGCGTGAGTTCAAGGTGGAGGCTAACGTGGGCGCGCCCCAGGTTGCGTACAAAGAAACCTTTACCAAGCCTGTGGATCAGGAATACAAATATGCGAAGCAGTCCGGCGGCCGTGGTCAGTACGGTCACTGTAAAGTTAAATTTGAGCCCATGGATCCGAACGGGGAAGAGACGTTCAAGTTCGAGAGCTCCGTTGTCGGCGGCGCGATTCCGAAGGAATATATTCCGGCGGTCGGCGAAGGTATCGAGGAGGCTTCCAAAGCAGGCATCCTTGGCGGGTTCCCCGTACTTGGCGTTCATGCCAATGTGTACGACGGTTCCTACCATGAGGTTGACTCTTCCGAGATGGCATTCCACATTGCCGGTTCCATGTGCTTCAAGGAAGCTATGAAGAAGGCAAATGCCGTACTGCTTGAGCCCATCATGAAGGTGGAAGTTACCATGCCCGAGGAGTATATGGGTGACGTCATCGGCGATATCAATTCCCGCCGCGGACGGATCGAGGGTATGGATGATATCGGCGGAGGTAAGATGGTGAGAGGTTATGTGCCGCTTGCCGAGATGTTCGGATATTCCACCGACTTACGTTCCAAGACACAGGGACGCGGAAACTATTCCATGTTCTTTGAGAAGTACGAGCAGGTGCCTAAGAGTGTACAGGAAAAAGTCTTGGCAGCTAAAACAAAGTAGAAAGGCTGTGTGACTTTATCCTGAGAAAAAGTCTTGGCGGCAAAGACCAAGTAATACAAAGAAAATGCTTGAAAAACTTGGTAATCTTTAATATAATCAATGGTAGCGGATTCAATTTACCGGATGGTTATTGTAACAAAGTAAGTAAATCATTTTAAGGAGGACTTTAGAAATGGCTAAAGCTAAATTTGAGAGAAACAAACCCCATTGTAATATTGGCACCATCGGTCACGTTGACCATGGTAAAACAACTCTGACAGCAGCGATCACAAAGGTGCTTTCCGAGAGAGTTGCTGGTAACACGGCTACAGACTTCGAGAACATTGATAAGGCTCCCGAGGAGAGAGAGAGAGGTATCACCATCTCTACCGCTCACGTTGAGTATGAGACAGACAAGAGACATTACGCTCACGTTGACTGCCCTGGCCACGCTGACTATGTAAAGAACATGATCACCGGTGCTGCGCAGATGGACGGCGCTATCCTCGTTGTAGCTGCTACCGACGGTGTTATGGCTCAGACCAAGGAGCACATCCTTCTGTCCCGTCAGGTAGGCGTGCCTTATATCGTAGTATTCATGAACAAGTGCGATATGGTTGACGATCCCGAGCTGCTTGAGCTGGTTGAGATGGAGATCACCGAGCAGTTGGAGGAGTACGAGTTCACAGACTGCCCGATCATCAAGGGTTCCGCTCTGAAGGCTCTGGAAGATCCCAACGGCGAGTGGGGCGACAAGATCATGGAGCTCATGAGCACTGTTGACGATTATATCCCGGATCCTCAGCGTGATACAGATAAGCCTTTCCTTATGCCTATCGAGGATGTATTCTCTATCACAGGCCGTGGTACCGTTGCTACCGGTAGAGTAGAGCGTGGTACCCTGCATATGTCTGATGAAGTTGAGATCATCGGCGTTAAGGAAGAGACACAGAAGTCCGTTGTAACCGGTATCGAGATGTTCCGTAAGCTGCTTGATGAGGCTCAGGCTGGTGATAACGTAGGCGTACTGCTTCGTGGTATCCAGAGAACCGATATCGAGAGAGGACAGGTTCTTGCGAAACCCGGCACAGTTACCTGCCACAAGAAATTTACGGCTCAGGTATACGTCCTGACCAAGGACGAGGGTGGCCGTCATACACCTTTCTTCAACAACTATCGTCCTCAGTTCTACTTCAGAACAACGGACATCACAGGCGTATGCAACCTTCCTGAGGGCACAGAGATGTGCATGCCTGGCGATAACGTAGAGATGAGCATCGAGCTGATCCATCCCATCGCTATGGAGCAGGGTCTGACGTTTGCTATCCGTGAGGGTGGTAGAACGGTTGGGTCTGGTCGTGTGGCTACGATTATTGAGTAAGCAATAGAATTACAGTAAATTCATGGCTTTCGGGGTTCGCTCCGAAAGCCTTTTGAGTTGAAAAAACTATGCGAGTAGTGTTCGTGATTCTATTTTGCTTCTAAAAATTTCTAAAATTTATTTATGAATATTAAAATCAGAGCTTGATTTCATGTATATTGTGTGTTAATCTATAAAAGAACACAATATATAGTATTTACTGGATACTAGAGAGGAGAAACAGTGAAAAAGGGGATTTACATAAGCGATTCTATTCATGGTTTGACGCAATTGACGGAATATGAAAAAAAGATTATAGCGAGCGTGGGTTTTAATCGTCTTCATGATGTATATCAGAATTCAACAGTATATTTGACATATCCCTCCAACAGAACAAAACGTTTTGAACACTCTATTGGTACGATGAATCTTTGTTCAAAAATGTTCTATAATTCTGTGACCAATTCCACAAAGCTAACGTTAAATTTATTTTATGAAATGTATAGTGAAGAACTAAATGACCTCATAGATTCAATTCAAAAGGAAGACTTGTATAAAGTTATTCTGAATAAGCTTCCAAAAGCAATTCCCAAATTAGATTGGGATAACGTTCAGTTATCTCTTATTCCCAGGAATGTTCCTGAAGAGTACAGTGCAGTGCATCTCATACTGATTCAGGCAATCAGAGCGGCTGCGCTATTGCATGACATTGGGCATCCACCTTATTCCCATGTGGTTGAGAATGCAATGCAGAAGGCATATGTAAAGAACCAGTGGAAGGAAACTGATGAAAAGACTTCGAAATACACGCGAAATTATCTGGAGAAAATGAAGCAATATCAGGGCGACGGCGCAAAACCTCTTCATGAGGCTATGGGCATCGACATCAGCGATAATATTTTGAAAGGCATTTTTAAAAGATCAAATGTTGCGAATGAGAGCTCAGATTATCTGTCGTATGAAATTTTTATTTCCGAGTGTGTTTTGAGGATTCTTAGGGAGGAGGGAAATTTTGGTTATCTGCATAGAATAATAGATAATAGCCTTGACGGAGACCGCCTCGATTATGTAACTCGTGACCCAGCGAACTCTGGTATGAATGTGGGCAGTATTGACTATAATAGAATTATTATGGATATGTGTATAATAATGAATAAGGATGAAAAATATCCAATTTTTGCAATTCCATTAAAAGCAGTGAATGCCGTAGAGGATTTTTTAAAGCGTCGTTACGATTTATATAAAAACATCATTTTTCATCATCGAGTTATAAAGACAGATTTTTTGATGGAATACGCAGTTGCTGATTTGATTGACCGACATTTAAAAATGGCTGATACATTTCAAGATACTACAGACATTTCAGAGGAGAATAAGGCAATTCCATTTGATATATCTGGATTATGGGCTCCATTAGGCAACAAGTCTAATGCAGAGCGTGATTGCATTTTGTCTCAATGGAATGATTCTTGGTTGATGACAGTTCTTAAAAAAATTTATTATGAACAGTATCATGATATATCGAAAGTTAAGGATTCCAGATACATCGTTTCGAAGCAGTTCTCGGAATTGCTAAATAATGAACGGAATTATATTACCCTTATTAAAAGACATGAAGATTTTAAATTAATTGACGATGCTATTAAAAGTGAAATTTTTGAGGACATTACTGTTTTGCAAAAAAAGATAGACAACCTGAATCAAAATTCGATTGATATTTCAAAATGCATGGTAGAGGAACAAAAGGGAACAATAGTAGATGTTACCCAATTTCTTAAAGAGATTGAAACTTTGATGAAATGTGTTCAACCTAGCGGTAGTAACGACAATGTATTTATCATGGCAAGGCTTTGGCATCGAAAGCCAGTACTCTCTTTGGAGAACATGGAAGATGCCGTCAAACAGATAACCGAAGATGTTTGTAAAGACTCTATATTGGAACGCAATATTTTAAATAGCATTGTTGTCTTTAAAGAGATTTCTCTTGGAATTGAAACCCAAAAGAATGGGTTCCAAAAGAATGGGTTCCAAAAGAACGATACGCTAAAAGGAACCATCTATTTTGTGGATAATGTGGGTAATTTATGTTCGTTAGAAGATGTGAGTGGGGTAATAAATACCCTACGCACAGAAAATCTTTCTCGCCCGGTTTTTTATCTTTATCTATTACTTGATAATCCGGAAAAGAAACTTCTTCCTAAGGAAAAAGAATTGCTTCTCACTCACATAGGTAACCGTATCGGACGGTTGGTCTTGGATACAATTTATCAAAAAATAAACAACTATTTAATCAAAATGAAAAAGGGAGGAGAAGCAACATGTGCAAAGTAGTTATTGACAGACCGGAGGAAAACGCAGGATTTATCATTTTCAATCACTTATATTCCCGTGAGAAAGATACATTTACAGTTCAGAGTCTCGCTGAGGAGTTAATGTAGTATCACCTTGAGATTTCGCCGAGCGAACTCCAAAGAGAGATTAATCTATTGATTGAAGATGGGGCTGTTTCTCAGCGTGTAGGACATTATAGACGTATGGCGATGCTTTGACAGTTTGCCACCTGATAAAATCATTCAGGGCAGTGCTGCTATCTGGCTCTGCCCTGTTTGTAATAACATAGACTACTGCATATTTGCAAACATTATCCAAGTAATTCCTTGTTTTTCTGAATATATTCTTTCCAGACCGCTTCTCGGTCTTTCTTATGTGTGTTTTCATATTTTTCTGTATATTCATCATGTAATCGTTTCAGCTCGTCCATCAGCGGAGTATCGTTAGGAACCTTGCCGCGTCGGATGCGTCCGTAAAGCTTATTATAGGACTTCGTAAATTCCTGATGGATTGGGTGCTGGAACAGTTTTTCTTTATAAGTTTTTCTTACGCCGACTTCGCTGCAGGTTGCGGATGTGTTTTTATAAATACGGCTGCAATACATCTGATCGGAAGAGTACTTTGTCTGAAAATATCCATTACATAATTTACATCTCCTAATAATCATTTCGCCGGACATCATAACGGACAGTCCGATATGAAGGAATTGTGAAAATGAGGTTATATAATAATCCTGTGTATCTGTATCCAGCAGTCTTTTTGAAAATAATTCAAAGTAAGAATTCCACGCAGGGGTATCATTATGGAAAACATTCTTTAAATAATCCTCATTAACTGGAAAATCAGAAGCTTCCATATAGAAATCGGATTTATTCGACATTTTACAGTATGAATGATATAATGCTGCCGAAGTAGTGCTTTGTATAGAAGCGTTGTCGGTATATGGTTCAATAAATACGGATTGGATATATTCCCGTGCCTGTTCATAGGAAGATTTTAAATGTAGCAGTTCTTGTATGAGAATTGCTATTTTGGCTAAAAAACGTGATACAGTTTCTTCATAAGAGCAGGATTTTTCAGCGTATAGATATAATGAATGGAGCAGTTCATAATAATGCGGATAAAGATAAGCAAGTACGGGGTGTGGATCAAAGCACTCTTTTAAAATGTCCAACACAGAACTTGCGACGTCACTAAATGATTTACTGTCAAAACCTTTAATAAAGCTATTTATCTCATCAGTAAGCCTGTCTTTTTGCATATCGGGTGCTATTCCAAACAAATAAATGGTTGATAACAGCAGGTCAAAAGTTTTGTCGAGCGTTTCCTTATTTTCAGTATCATAGTTGAGAAGCTCCATCCAGTTAGAGAGCATGTGGCGGCTGGATTCTATAATTTCTTGGTGTACAGAGTTGTCAGTATCATTATATTCCAAAATAAGCGATTCGGAATAATCTGATTTTCTGATGCTGTATATAAGAGGGAAAAATAATAATTCTTGTTTTATGGTGTTAATGGAATAAAGATTCATGTGAAAACCTCCTCTTGATTATGTCAAATAATATTTTATCATAAAGATGTAAAAATATCAATAGAAATATCTTGACATCATAAAAAGCAACGAGTATGATAAACGTACAGGCAAGATATAAATAGAAAACAATTATATCTTGCTAAATAATCAGGAGAGGAGGGGGAGTGTGAGAGATAATAATTATATGATGTATGCCGGGGATATTTCGCAGGAATTGGGAATTTCTAAAGGGTATGCGTACAAAATTATCAAGGAGTTGAATCAGGAATTAAAAGAAGCAGGATTCATTGTAATTTCTGGCAGAGTTCCAAGGGCTTTTTGGGAAACAAAAGTTTATGGAAACAAGCCGCAGTTAGGGGCGTAGTAAGGAAAGGAGTGGTGATATGCCGGTTTATAAGGATGTCGAGCGCGGAAGCTGGTACTGCCAGTTTTATTATGAAGATTGGACAGGGAAGCGGAAGAAAAAGTACAAAAGAGGTTTCAGGACAAAAAAGGAAGCACAGGATTTTGAGAGTGAATTTAAACGAGTGGCAAATGCGGACATGGATATGTCGGTTGCTTCTTTCGTGGATATTTACTTCAAGGATAAGGATGGAGAACTGAAGGAGCGTTCTAAGCGGAATAAGAGATATATGATTCAATCCCATGTAATTCCCTATCTTGGGGAAAAGAAAATGAATGAGATTACTCCGGCAGATATTATTGCATGGCAGAATGAGATTCGTAACAAAAACTTTTCTGAAAGTTATCAGAGGATGCTGCAGAACCAAGTGACCGCATTGTTTACCCATGCACAGAAAATTTATAACTTATGGAACAATCCATGCAAAAAGGTAAAAAAGATTGGGCGCTCGGATGTGAAGCGACTGGAATTTTGGACTTATGAGGAGTACCAGAAGTTTATAGCAACATTTGAAAAGGGAAGCCGTTCGTATCTGATGTTTCAGTTATTATTTTGGACGGGAATGCGCGAAGGTGAGATGCTTGCGCTGTCTATGGAAGATGTTGATTTGGAAAATTGTCAGATTCATATTACCAAAACCTATTACCGTATGAACAAGACAGATATTATTACAGAGCCTAAAACAGATAATTCTGTGCGGACAATAGAAATTCCTGTGTTTCTTGTGAATGAGATTAAAGACTATTGGAACAGGCTGTATCAATATCCGAAAAATGAGAGACTGTTTCCGATGGTTGCAGAGGCGGTGCAGCATACTATGAAAAGGCATATTGATAAAGCGGGAGTGAAAAGAATTGATGTCCATTCTCTTCGGCACAGCCATTGCGCGTATCTCATTAAACAGGGAGTCCAGCCGCTGATTATCAAGGAACGGTTAGGGCATAAGGATATTAAGGTTACGCTCAATACATATGGGCATTTATATCCGAGTGAGCAGAAAAAAGTTGCTTCGTTACTGGACCGGTTGATTGCAGACAACAGTGATGATAAGGAAAATACCCCTGCTGGTAACAAGGGTATCTCCGAGTAATGAAAGCCGAGCTTTCCTATACTCTATCTCACAAATATAGTATAGCAAAGCTCCGGTCTTTCGACAATGGCACAAATGTAATTTCCATAAATTTTTTATGGATTGCTTTTTGTAGCTATAATCAAAGGAAAGAGCTATTGTTTTGTCCATTTTTAGTGAAGTAAAGGAACATCTGCCAGCAAGGCAAGTGGCAGAATATTATGCTTTGCAGGTTAAAAGGAATGGATTAATCTGTTGCTTGTTTTATGATGATACGCAGTCAAGTATGAAGATTGATAAAAATTATTGCTATTTTGCGTGTGATGTTGGTGGAGATACGGTTGATTAAACAGAGCATATAAGGAGGGCATTTATGATGCAGAAATATAACAACAGTACAAAAGTAATTATTGGATTGGATCATGGCTATGGGAATATTAAGACAGCGCACAGGGTATTCAGGACAGGCGTGGAGCGTTTTGAGGAGGAACCGATTGTCAGCATGAATTATATCAAGTATAAGGACAAGTATTATGTGATCGGGGAGAACCACTTGATTTATCAGGGAAATAAGACGGATTCACAGGACTTCTTTATCCTTACGCTTGCGGGTTTAGCGGAGGAGCTGAAATTCCGAGGGCTACATGAGGCGAAAGTGGTGCTGGCTGTCGGGCTTCCGCTTGCTTGGGCGAAAAGTCAGGCGGCGGATTTTAGGAAATATCTGATGCAGGAGCAGGAATTGTTCTTCTCATTCCGCAAAGAAAGTTACAGAGTGCATTTGTGCGGCGTGGAAGTATTCCCGCAGGGATTTGCGGCGGTATGCAATGCCGGTTCGATGAAAGGCTTCAATATGATAGCGGATATCGGGAATGGCACAATGAACGTGATGCAGATCGTGGATGGCAGACCGCTGGAGAAAAGCCTTGTGACGGATAAATTCGGGGTTTCTATCTGCATGAAGGAAATACAAAAGGAACTGTCTAAGTCGGCAGGAGAAAGCGTACCTGAGATTATGATCGAGCCGATGCTGATAAACGGTTTACAGGGCAGGACGGATGATGTGGCAAAAATAGCTGGTCGGATCGCGGAACGGTATGCGGGAGATATTTTAAAGCGGTTGACTGATTATGGATATAAGGAGAGTCTGGTGCATCTTTATGTGATCGGCGGGGGCGGCTGCCTGCTCAGGCATTACAGCGATATTACTTCAAAGGGGAATGTGACTTTTATTGAGGATATCTGTGCCAACGCAAAAGGATATGAGTACCTTGCAATGCAGAAACAGCGCAGACAGGCAGTATAGAAATGGGGCAATGAAATGAGAAAGACCTATAAATGCAGCAATATAAAATTCTGCATGGAAGATGAAAACCAGCGCAGGACATGGGAATATCTGCAAAGCGTTACACGAAAAGACGGCTCTTATGGGAAGATACTTTCGGATGTGTTTGTGTTGATCCTTGATGGTAAAAATAGGGCGGCTGCAGGTGAGTGTTCAATTGTCGAACCAGAACAGTCAGAGCCAGATTTGAGAAAGGTAGAGGAATTTCTGGAGGAACTATTGGAAGATAAACTTCAAAGGCTGCAGGAGGATCTGGCAGGACGGATAGAGAAATGCTTTCGGAATTGCAATTTTTCTTCTTCCGCTGGTATAGCTGAATCGCTGGAGATGGATGGAGCAAACAGCATGGGGCAGATGCAGGAGCCGGAATTGTCCGAGGATATGATGGCGTTTGCTTTTGCAATGGGCGAATAGGCGGTTCCGAATTTGTATATTCGGTACTCAATTCCGAAAAGGAAGCCTATGGAACGGTTCCGAAAAGTCTTTATTCGGAACCGTTGCCCAAAGCGAATAACGGCGGTATTCTGCTGGAATGTGCAGTCTGCCGGATGGGTTTCATGGCAGACTATGCCGCTGTATCTGCGGCATCAGCCCCGCAGGGCGCCTTACTTCTGATGCGGAGCGTCAGAAGTAATAAGGCGTTACTTTTGACAAAAGTAACAAAACCATAGTTAGCCTTTATACAAAAAAAATCGAGGAGGGGAGTGAGGTATTGGCGGCAAAAACAATTTCTTTTCCCAAGGGGAGAGGACATCTTACGCACAACAACAGGGAATTTATCTGTAATAATGTGGTGCCGGAAAGAACGCCTTGGAACCGGACTTACATACAGGAATCCTTAAAAGATGCTTATGAGAAATGCTTCGGACAGGCACTTCGGGATTATAATGCGGCGCAGAAGCGTAAGGACAGACAAAAAGATGATTATCTGAAGGAGATAGAAAATTCCGGCAACAAGGAAAAGCCCTTTTATGAAAATATTGTGCAGATAGGCAAAAAGACAGATACTCCGGTCGTAGATGGAAACGGGGTGCTGACAGAGGAAGCAAAAGCAGCGATAGAAGTTTTGGATCGGTATGCAAAGACCTTTCAGGAGCGCAATCCGAATCTGTATCTGTTCAACTGCGTGATGCACTTGGACGAGGCAACGCCGCATCTGCATATAGATTATATTCCTGTGGCGCATGGGTACAAAAACGGGATGAAGACACGTAACAGTCTGACGAAAGCGTTCCAGCAGATGGGATTTGCAAAGGCGGTCAGCAGAAAACAGAATGAAACGGTTGCATGGCAGGAACGGGAAAGGGAGTATCTGACGGAGTTGTGCAGGGAGCAGGGGATTGAGATAGAAAGCCTTGGCATACAGCGTGATAATCTGTCGCTGCCGGAATATAAAGCGGCTATGCGTGAAGTGGAGGAACTGGAACAGCAGGCAGCGGCGCTGGATATGCAGAACGAAGCATTAGGGCGGCAGAATGACGATTTGGCACAGCAGGCATCGGAACTCTGCGGACAGATGCAGGAAATGGAAGCACATAATGATGAACTGGTTTTGCAGGCGCAGAAACTTACGGAGCAGATTGAAGAATCAGAGGCAAAGGAAAAAGCAGCAAAAGAAATTCTTGCCAAACATGATCTGAGGGTGGAAACTTTAAAAATGATCTCAAAGGAAGCGGCGGCAGAAACAAAAAACATGAAAAGTGCGGCTGTTCCGATGACAAATCTTTTCGGCGGAGAGGAATATGTCAAAGTAAAGAAAAATGACTGGAATAAGCTGCTGGATGCTTTTAACAGGTCGGTATCGAGAAACCATCTTTTGGAAAAGTATGAAAACAAGATTTCGAGTCTGGAGAAAAAGATAGCTGCGCTTACCGAACAAGTAGAGAAATTAAAGCGGTTTGTGGCATCGAGAGGACTTGGAGAGGCGTTTGTGGAATTTGTAAAATCGCTTGCGCCAAAAACCATGAAACAGCGGTTGGAAGAGGCAAAATCAGAGGCAGATGTGCGTAACAGACAGAGAGAAATGCCGGAAAGGGAGAGGACAGAGAAGAATAAGAAGTGGCAGCAGGAGATGTAGATTTTTACGGAAAGAGAGGACCAGACGATGAAATTAACTTATGAGAAATGTGGTGATTACTTGATCCCGAATTTAATACCGAATCCGGAGCCGGAGGGAGAGTTGAGAAAATTTGGACTGATGAGGAAATCATACTTGGAGAACCATAGGCGGGGAATTTATTCAGGATTGTTGCTGTCAGGCAGATTAAAGGAACATCTGCTTATGATACAGGAGCAGGCGGAGGAAATGTTTGATCTGCTAGTGGAACAGATGGCGGAGAGGGAAGGTGTGACGGAACGGTTAAAGGCGCAGGATCAGATGCTTTGGGTCGGGAAAATGAATAATATTTGGGCGAGGGCGGAGGAGATCGTGTTATATGAGATAGTATACCGTTGATAAAGGCGGGGCAGGTAGCTGCTCAGCTTTTATGATATGTCATGGGAAATGTCAGTCAAAGGCTATTTTTCCATGTTCTTTTTCAAATTCGGCAATATGCTTTTTCATTAGCACCTCTAATTCCCTGTTGGCAGAACGGGCATTATAATCTGCGACGTAGCGGAACTTTTTCAGCAGTTCGGCATCTGTCCTTAATGTAAATTTAGCTGTATCAGTCATCGTAGTAATACCTCCAATATGACATTATTATACCGTCGAAATGACGGCTAAAAATATATTGACGGCATAATGACGGCATATTATAATTTTAGTATAAATAACTGGAGTGGGAGGGTGTGTGATATGGAAGTAAGAAATGAAAACTTATTAGATATACTTATGGAAGAAAGAATACATAAAGGTCTGGAAAAAGCATTAAATAATAATGAACTGTACCAATCTGCACAAAAAGAAGTCGATGGAGCTATCAATGAATTAGAGAAAGCAGGATTGAGTCGGGAACAGAATAAAGTGGTAGACAAAGCTATTTCTGCGGCTAATGCCAGTGGTGCAGCGTATGGAGCTACTGCTTATAGGCAGGGGTTTTATGATGGTATTGCATTACTATCAGAGGTAAAAAGGATTAGTCTGACAAATAGTATTGCAGATAAACAGGATTTGATGATGGGAAAATAATAACATATATTGATTGGTGTTTATATTTTTGATAGTTATTAAAATATATATTTGAGATTAGGAACGGCGCTCGTTGTAATAATTCAATGAGTGCCTTATTTTCTTGGTTAAAATATGTGTTGCATAGCCTGTATAATAAGCTAAAACAATATTTTGACATCATCAAAAAAATATTTTATAATAAGTGTGGAGGAGAAGGACATTATGACAATTTCAGAACAGATAAAAGTATTATGTGTAAGATGTAATGTAAGTGAGGCAGAATTGGCAAGGCGTTTAGGAAAATCCCCGCAGAGTTTTAATTCCAAAATGAAAAGAGGCAGTTTTTCAATACCGGAGATTGAAAAGGTGGCAGATGTTTTAGGCGTATCTTTTAATAGAGAATTTATATTAGAAAATGGAGATAAGATAAAATGAATGCAGAAGATGTGAAAGAGTTCAGGCTTGGGGAATTATTTTGCGGACCGGGAGGACTTGCGCTTGCTGCCATAACTGCCCAAATAGATGATCCGGAATACAAGATAGTCCATAAATGGGCAAATGATTATGACTTGGACACTTGTAATACATATCGGAGAAATATATGCCCTGATGATGAAGAAAGCGTTATCTGCGGTGATGTAAGAAAACTGGATATAGAACCTTTGGGCGATATTGATGCTCTGGCTTTTGGATTTCCCTGCAACGATTTTTCAGTAGTGGGCGAGCAGAAAGGCTTTAATGGAACTTTTGGACCGTTATATACCTATGGGGTAAAGGTATTGAAGAAGTATCAGCCTTTATGGTTTCTTGCTGAAAATGTCGGCGGGTTGAAAAGCGCAAATGAGGGAAAGGCTTTTGAAAAGATAAAAAAAGATTTGGTTAAGGCTGGATACCGGATATACCCTAATTTATATAAATTTGAGGAGTATGGCGTTCCACAGGCAAGGCACCGTATGATTATCGTGGGTATACGGAAAGATTTGCCTTATGAATTTAAAATACCAAGTCCTGCTCCGTATAAGGACATTGATGTGAGTTGCAGAACAGCGATTGAAATCCCGCCAATTCCTGCTGATGCGGCAAATAATGAGCTGACAAAACAGTCGGCACAGGTAATAGAAAGATTAAACTATATTAAGCCGGGGCAGAACGCATTTTCGGCAGAACTTCCGGAAAGGTTAAGATTGAATGTCAGAGGAGCGAAAATCAGCCAAATATATAAAAGATTAGATCCTGACAAGCCGGCATATACAGTGACAGGTTCCGGCGGCGGCGGAACACATATTTATCATTATGCTGAACCGAGGGCATTGACAAACAGAGAAAGGGCAAGGCTTCAGACATTTCCGGATGATTATGTTTTTGAAGGCGCTAAAGAATCGGTTAGAAAGCAGATAGGTATGGCGGTTCCGTCTAAAGGGGCGAGGGTTATTTTTGAAGCAGTATTAAAGACTTTTGCCGGAATACCGTATGAGAGTGTGGATGCGTATACCGGATGCGATGATTAGAAAACGAGGTAAAGATATGCTTAATTATTGGTGGGTGACAAGACCAAAAAGAAAATTAAATTCAGTGCCCGAAGTATTGGCGGCATTTGCGGATTTATCACTTAATCAGGAGTGGGATGGACAGAGGGATTCACATTTGGCATATGAAGATGCTTTGGAGGCGGCGGGATTAAAGCGCAAAGGTGAAAGACGAGATCAAACAGGAGGAGGTGCAAGGACATACAAAGCGTGGCTTGCCAGTCTGGGATTAATTTTCACACAGGAATCAACAGGCAAGATAAAACTGACTTTGGCAGGAGAAGCTATTATGAATGGTGATTCTCCGGTAGATGTACTGACAAATCAGATACTGAAATATCAGTTTCCGTCCTCATTTTCACTTGGAAGAGGTGTGCAGGTAGCTGAACGGTTTAAAATCAGACCATTCAGATTTCTGCTAAAACTTCTTGATGATAGCAAGATCAATTATTTGACGGAAGAGGAAATTGCTAAAATTATTGTTACAGAAGCTGAGAATGAAAGTGATAAGTGCTTTAATTATATTGTTGATAGAATTATTCAGTTCAGAAATTTTGGTGACAGCTGTTTAGAGAATGATTTTTTTCAAAAATATCAATCTTCTAAAGGTGAAGTAAATCCAGAACACCCATACAGCCACTTGATGGATTTAGCCAATACAATTATTAACTGGCTTGAATATACACAGCTTGCCAAACGGGAAGATGGGAAAGTGGAAATTCTTGATGATAAGCGGGAAGAAGTCAGAAAGATTTTGTGCGATAAGCCTAACTTCATTGACCGTCCGGAACAGCATGAATATTTCCAGCGGAAGTATGGCATTGATCCGAAACATAAAAAAGACAGCCGCAATCTTGCCATGACACAGACTATTACGGCGATGCTGATTGCAAGGCAGAAAGTAAAACAGGCTTATATCGCTGAATCGCTGGAACGCCCGATTACGAAAATAACACCTTTGGTAGTTGATTATATTGTGCAGAGAACAGGAATAGATGGAAAAACAGTTGAGGATATTTTGATTGAAACATATCCAAATGGTTCTGTCGGTGCATTTATGACAAAATATTTTGAAATGGCATTTAAGGGGCGTGATGAAGCGACAGAGTTTGAAAAAGCAACTGTTGAGTTGTTTCAAGATGTGTTTGGATTTGAGGCTAAACATGTCGGACCGATAGGCTTAACGCCGGATGTGCTGTTGCTTTCTGATGAAAATGGATATCAGGCAATATTGGATAACAAAGCGTATCATAAATATACAATCAATAATGACCATTACAACCGCATGGTACATAATTATATTGGGAACATTGGAAATTACAGTAAGTCGGACAAGCCGCTTGCGTTTTTCTCATATATTGCCGGTGGTTTTGGAAGCAACATTGACAAACAGCTTAAAAATATAGTTGATGCAACAGATGTAAATGGTTCGGCAATCAGCGTATCAAATGTAATTAAAATGGTGGAGCAGCATAGAGATAAGCCCTATACGCATCAACGGATAAAGGATATTTTTAGTGTCAACAGGCAGGTGCTAATACAGGATATTATATAGGACAGTGATGTGATAGATGGATAACTTGACAAATGAACAGCGAAAAAAGAATATGCAATGTATCAAGTCGAAAGATACTAGCATTGAGTTGAAATTGCGAAAATCATTGTGGAACAAGGGATTTCGTTATCGAAAAAATTATGATATGTTGCCGGGAAAACCAGACATTGTATTAACGAAGTATAAAATAGCCATTTTTTGCGATGGAGAATTTTTTCATGGGAAAGATTGGGAAGTTTTAAAACCTAAATTAGAAAAGGGGGAAAATGGTCAATATTGGATTAGTAAAATTTCTAAAAATCGTACACGTGATGATGAAATCAATAAACAGCTTCTATTTTTGGGGTGGACGGTTATCAGGTTTTGGGGAAGGGATATTGTTAAGAATGTAGATGAATGTATAAAGGTTATAGAGGAAACTGTATGGGATATGAAAATGCAGGAAAATTGACATATAATCAAATTTGTTTTCTTGACACAAATATAGAAACTGAATACTATATAAAATAGGTGTTTTTAAGCACTTTTAGATTGAGGTATTAGAATGAGGATTGTAGATTTGTTTTCGGGAGCTGGTGGATTGACTTTTGGCTTCTATTATGTTAAAGAGAATAATGTGTTTGTGCGGAATAGAAATTGTAATATTATTTTTGCAAATGAGTATGACAATGCGGCGGCGTCGTCGTTTCGTTTGAATTTTCCTGATATAAATATGATAAATCGTGATATACGTAACCTGACGCAAGAAGAAGTTTTACAACTAATAGGTGAGGATGAAGTTGACTTAATTATAGGCGGACCTCCATGTCAGTCATATAGTACTATTGGACGTAGGGTGTATGATGACAAAGCAAAATTGTACAATGAATATTACAGAATGTTATCAATAATTAGACCTAAAATGTTTTTGTTTGAAAATGTTAGGGGGATGTTATCTATGAAGGATGAGGAAGGAAATCTTGTTATTGATAATATTCAAAATATGTTTGCGAATATCACTGGGGAATTGGGATACAATATTGTTTATGATACCATAGACGCGGTGAATTATGGGATTCCCCAACATAGAGAGCGGGTATTTATTATAGGGATTAGAAACGATTTAGATATCGAGTGGGATTTTGGCAACTTAGAGGTAGAGCGGATACAGTTGACTTTGGAAGATGCAATATCAGATTTACCTGAAATTGCTTCAGGAGAAGATATACATGAATATGGCGAAATGCAACCAGTTAATGATTATCAAAGACTGATGAGAGGAACAAACGAGGTTTTGTCGGCGCATTTTTTAGCTGTTTATGGTGATAAGATACAAACAATTATGAATACTGTAATACCGGGAGAGGGGAAAAATTATATTAACAGACTGGTAGATCAAGGAATATTAGGAGAACAATACAGGTTGACTTCTGGATATAAAAATACATATGGACGTCTATATGCGAACCAACCATGCACAACAATCACAAATAATATGTCAACGCCGTCAGGATTAAGATGTATTCATTATGAACAAAATAGGGCGTTAACTCCACGTGAGGGCGCAAGAATTCAGTCTTTTCCAGATTGGTTTCAATTTACAGGAAATAGAAGAGAAATAAAAACACAAATTGGTAATGCAGTGCCGCCTTTATTGGCTATGAAATTTGCAGAACAATTACAGGAAGTTTTAGAATAGTGAGGTGTAACTTTGCAGAATACAAATAACACAATATATTTTAATTTTTCATATTTTGCATTACGGCTTTTGGGGAAAGGTTTGTATTCTAATCACTGGACTGCTATATCGGAATTGGTGGCGAATGGTCTGGATGCTCAAGCTAATTCCGTAAAAATTTATATAAATTTAATAGATCAAGAACATTCTTCAATTGAAATTTTTGATGACGGTTCGGGCATGGATTATCGTGATTTATCTGAGAAATATGTTTTAATAGGGAAAGATAAGAGAGAAGACGATCAGATTAGTGAAGCGATAAAAAAACAGTTAATGGGGAGAAAAGGTATTGGGAAACTAGCGGCATTATATATGTCTAATAAGTATTATTTGGTTTCAAAAAAGAACGGAGAGGAAACAGCATGGTGTTTAGATGCATCGAACGTTAAAGATTCAGATATACCTAGATTAGATAAGTGTGATATATTCAATATTGGTATAGAGTGTCAAAGTGAATGGGGCAAATTTGAGACAGGAACATTGATTAGATTAACTAATGTTAATCTAACAAATTTCGGAGTAAAATCATTAGAAGGATTGAAAGCAAGATTGTCTGATTTTTATTTAACGGATGAACTAAAGGGAAGAATAGAGGTTTGTGTTATTAACTCACAAGACGATATTAAATATTTTGAAGAAGTAAAGAAATACATTGCATTTAAAAATTTTTATGCCTTTTATAATAATACAGATAAAGATTTAGAAAGAAAATTATCATCGCACGTTATAATAGGAAGTTCTATAGAAAAGATTGATAATATTCCAAGAGAAGTGCAACTGTTAGATGTAAATAATTATGAAATCGAAGGAAAAAAGTATTTTCAAAAGGGGGATGGAACTTTAACAAGGGAACCGCTTTCATACCGGATGACGGGGTGGATTGGCATACACACGTCAATAAAAAAGGAAGAGGCGCAGAGGAATGATCCAGAATATTTAAAAAATAAGGTTTATAGACCAAATCAACTTAGATTATATGTTAGAAATAAATTAGCGGTTGAAAATTTTCTTGATTATGTAAAAAACACACAAGCGTTTGCAAATTATATTGAAGGAGAAATTAGTTTTGACATATTGGATGATAACGAGTTGGGTGATATAGCAACTTCCAATAGACAAGGATTTGTAGAAGATAATGAAAGAGTACAATTATTGATAGAAATTCTAAAGCCAATTATTAATGCATTGATTCGGGCTAGAGTTAATATTGGTACGCAAATTAACAAGGAAGAGCAAGATTACCGGGATGCTGAAACTGCTAGAATGGAGCAGGAAAAAAAAGAAGAAGAAGAAAGACGTATCAAAGCAGAAAAAGATAGAGAAAATGCAATTTTACTAATGGAACAGGCTGAAAAGGAAAAAAACGAACAAGAAAAGAGAGCGGATTTATTAAATGTTCATTTGGGAAGTGAGAAAAAAAGAAATCATTTTTTAGTTGATTCGCTCGACGAAGATCAAATTAATTTTGCAAAACGCTTGCATATGATACGAATAAATTCTGCCACGATATCTAAAGTTGTGAAAAATAATGTCATGAAACTAAAACGGGGGAGATTTAAGGAAGATGATGCATGGGCGTGTCTTAAAAAAATTTCCTATCTGAATTCTAGAATGCAGGCGGTATTAGAGTATAGTGCTATGGCACAATTTAATACAAAAGAGGAATTCATGGATGGAAATCTTTTTGATTTTATTGAGGAATATGTAACAAGTATTTTAAACCGTTCAGATGGATTAAAAATTCAGGTTATTCGAAATGATCAAGAAGGTTTTGATATGAAATTCGTTCCGCAAGACATAGCTATTGTTTTGGATAATGTAGTAAGCAATTCTGAAAAAAGCAATGCAAAATATTTAAAAATTGTGTTAGATAAAAGCGCAGAGGTTTTTACAATTGATTTTATTGATGATGGAGACGGTATTGATTCCAAAATAAAGGACTTGAATGAACTATTTGAGTTTGGGAAGGGATTTACACCTACAGGAACGGGAGTAGGCTTATATCATATAAAAGATATTGTAGAAAAAGATTTACGGGGAACGGTAACTATTGAGTCGGAACCACAAAAAGGTTTTGCATTACATGTGAGGTTTAGTAAGCCATGAGATACGATATGAATATATTATGGGTTGAAGATACAAAGTTATATTTTGAAGAGTCAAAGGAAATATTAGAGGCATATGCAGAGGAAATTGGTGTCTCTGTGAAATTTCATTATATTCAAGATGTTACGAAATTTTTCGATATGATTAAGCATAATGAAAATGGATTTAAATTATATGATCTCTTTTTTATTGATTATTCTTTATCTTCAGGAGTGGAGGGTAACCAGTTAATATCAGAACTAAGAACAAAAAAATTGGATTCAGATATATTATTTTATTCATCTGATAGAGAAAGCGAAATAAAAGACATAGTTCAAAATGATATTCTTTCGTTTGAAGGGGTATATATTGCAAATAAAGAGAATTTTGATGACAAAAGCTATTGGTTAATTAAAAAGAATGCAAGGCGTTTAACATCTTTGTCAAATATTCGTGGGTATCTGATGGATCAGACATCTGAAAATGATTTTACTGTTCAGTCGTATATTTTAGAGAAATTTGATTGTCTGAACCAAGAGCAAAAAAAAGAAATATCAGATATGTTTTTGAACTTTATTAAATCTAAGAAAGAAAAATTTGTGTCACAAGCGAGTGACGAAATTAAAAAGTTAGAAAAAGATGGAATACGCAACATTAACAAAATTATGGGATTAAGCAGTGAATTGTTTCCGATTCATTTGAAATATGAAATATTTTCTAAGATGTTAGAATATGATTCTGAAATATCGTTTGAAGATGTGACAGTAGAAAAGTATTTAAATGATATTGTTAAAGCAAGGAATACTTTAGCTCATAAAAAATTAGATGTGTGTAAGACGCAGGAATATATATTATATTATGATAATATGAAGCAGCTAGAAGCAAGGAAGTGTCCTGCTGACTGTTCGGAACATACCAACGAGTTTAAGATATCTATTGAACAATGGAATGGCATTCGAAAGGATATACATAGGTTTGGTAACCAAATTGACAATGTTCAAAAAAGAATAAAACAATGTGAGAAATAAAAGATTATAAGGTAAAAAAGTAAGAAGGAGAAATTTAAAGTAAATCATGTGCTTCTAAAATGCTTCTAAAATTTTCAATAACCAGAAAAATTAGAGGACATTTTGGATAATATAAATAAAAGGCTCCCCATTTTATCATGATTTGCGATATAGGCAAACACACCGTAGCAACGTGAGGGTGGCAGGACTGTTGGTTCTGGTCGTGTGGCTACAATCATCGAGTAATCTTGTGATTAGAGCCAAATAAGTAAAATAAGCACCGCAATCCTTTGAGAAATCAAGGGGTTGCGGTTTCTTAATGTCTAAAAATAATAGCGAACACAAGGAAAAGCCACTTGCCGGAATTTCATTGAAAATGGCTTGTGGCTCTAAAATGGCTCTATTTTTCGGAGTGTATACGTTCTATTTTTTTTCATTGATTACAATAAGTCTTTTAGATATAATAAAAAAGAATGTTATACACTCAATTTAATACAATATTTGAAAATAGTATAAAAATATTGTAGAAAGCAGAAGACAACATGAAAACAATAGATGAATACATAATAATAGATGATAAGGCAATATGTGAGAATATAGACGATTTAGAGTATAAGACAAGAGATAAGGTTGCACAGAATATGCTGAGTTATTTTCGTAATCTTGTGGAACATATTGCAGTCAGGGTATATTCGGAGCAACACGAAAATGTTTTTGTAGATTATGATACAATACCAAAGGCTGTTGAATTTTTAAAGACAAGCAATGAATTTTATTTTCTTAGGAAGTTCCATCAACTGTTGCAGGAATCGCGGTCTCATTATACGCCGGATAATGATGGGGCAGAACGGTTGCTTTTAAAATATTTTGAATATTTACTACAGATTAAAGATTTTGTATACAGAAGGTATCAGATACAGATTCTTTCCAATATAGACAAGTTTCCGATTGATTTGGATGATACGCTGCAACAGTATTATGAAAAAATTGTTGAGAAATTAGATAAAGTTCGTTATCAGAGAGCTCATGAAGTATATAGTGAACGCTTCTACGTGCAAAAATCAAAGCCGTTTTTTGTGAATCATCATGTTTATTACGAAAATACTTTAATTCCAACAAATGATGAGTCCAGTAAATTTAATAAGCTGGTGGTATTTTCAGCCTTTAAGATTCCTGCCAATTATGCGTTAAGGGTAGAGTTGGATGATGATGTCATTGAAATATCAGGGAAATTTATGCCGATTAAGATTGTAACTGCATGGAGTGTATCTATCAGACCATGTGAGCTGAAAAACTTTGCAAAAATATTCGGATATAATATCGAGGTGCGCAGCGATCTTTCGGAATATATTGGATTAATGAATTATATATCAAGAACAGGGCTCAATTTAGTTGAAATTCTGGAATTTTCAGACACAAGGTATCAGGCATTTAAAGAAAGAATTACGGAAAAAGCACAAAAAGTTGTTTTATGTAATATTCTTGATAGAGCTAGAGGTTGGATAAAAACAGATAGATTAGGAAGTAATAGTGTTCGTTATTTTTTGTATAGCCTTAATAATAAGATAATAAAATTACAGTTGTCGAAGGAAGAAAATTATAGAATGAAAGGGCTTTATTTGGATACTAGAGTTCTTCCGTTTGAGGAGATGCCATTCAACTTTAGTCTTCGAAATCATAATCCCTCAATATATGATTTACTTTCATGCATAAAAACAGAGGGGAGAGAGCATGAATTACTGGCTCGTTGTATGAGTGTTAATGCAGATACATATGGAAAATTATATACAAAAAGAGCGGAGTTACAAGGATTTGAAAACATTGATGAATTGATAGAAAAATATAATAGCAGTTTGTACAAAACGCTTCTAAATAGTAGATTGGAAACCTTTGGAGATAATCTTTTTGTGAAAGAATATGAGGATGATACAAAAGAAATACTTCAAAGTTTAATTGCTTTTACAGTAGAGGGAGTGATTGATTATAATACCTCTGTGGAAGATTGGCTTATTAAGAATCCAAAGGTGATAGATAGTGACGAAAAGAGGGCTATCTTGCTTAGAATGTTTGATAACTCAAGCCTTGCAATGATTTATGGGGCAGCAGGAACGGGCAAATCAACTTTGATAAAACATATTTCACAGTTTTGGGAAGATGGTTCTAAGGTCTATATAGCAAACACCCATCCGGCAGTTGAGAACTTGCGAAGAAGGGTTAAAGACAATAGCGGTGAATATTTAACCATTAAAAAGTTTATTTATTCATATCCAGCGGATAAAAATGTGGATATATTATTTATAGACGAATGTAGTATGGTTAGCAATCGCGATATAATAGAAGTTCTTAGAAAAAAGAATTTTAAGTTGTTGGTTTTGGTGGGAGATATTTATCAGATAGAATCAATTCAGTTCGGGAATTGGTTTAACTTGGCAAGATATTTTGTTCCTGTAAACGCACAATATGAATTAACAGAAATCCATCGGACAGAAAACAAGCAATTACGAGAACTGTGGAGTAGGGTGCGCAATTATCAAGATAATATTACTGAGTGGATGGAACATTGCGGATATACAACGAAATTAAATGAGTCAATATTTGAACCGGCGTCAGAAGATGAAATTGTACTGTGTCTTAATTATGATGGCCTATATGGAATAAATAATATTAATAGGTTTTTGCAAGGCGCAAATCCAAATAAGGCGTTTACGTTAGGAGTTTGGACATATAAGATAGGAGATCCGATTTTGTTTAGTGATTCTTCAAAATATGAATCCATATTATATAATAATCTTAAAGGGAAAATAGTAAATATAGAGGAAGAGGAGGAACGTGTGCTTTTTTCTGTTGAGATTGACAAGGTGTTAAACAGCATCCATGTTGCAGGAACGGGACTTGAACTTATGCCAAAATTAAATCCGGGTAAGTCAGTTGTAAGACTTGCGGTAAAAAAGAAAAATGCCGGAGATGATGATAACGATGATGAAGATGCAGAGACAAATATACCATTTCAGATTGCATATGCGGTATCCATTCATAAAGCGCAAGGGTTAGAATATAATTCGGTCAAAATTGTTATTACGAAAGAAGTAGATGAAATGATTACACATAATATTTTTTATACGGCAATTACACGAGCAAGAGAGAAGTTGAAGGTATATTGGACGCCGGAGTCGCAACAAAAAATATTGGGTAGTTTTGCTAATGGTGAAACATCAAATGATGCGAAAATTTTCTCGGCACGAACAGGGTTAAAAATTATTAAAAAACGAGTGGTTTGAATTATGATGAGGATAGGAATATGGAACAATATGCACAAAATTTAGTATATACTGATGAAGAAAAAATAATCACATATTGTAAAAATATTGTTAAGGCGGTAAAAAAAACACGCGACGTTGCCACCCAATCAAAATTAAAATCGCGCAAGATAGAAGAGGCACTTCAAACGAAGGACAAGCAGACAATGTGGAATGTGTTGTAGGAGTATTTACATAAACATCCGGAATTATTTACAATGGCTAATGGGGTGCAGCTTAGACGGGTGGATGACGATTTTTATAAAATGTATCAACAGAAGATGTGGCAAGGCAATTGGAAATTGTGAGAGGGCTTATATATCTGAATGAAGCAAAGCATTGTGTGGCAAAAGAGAAAATAAAGGCGTGTTTTAAGAAGCTATTAAAGCAATCGGGCGTATTTAGCGAGCATGAAATTGAAGTATTGCTTTTGTAGAAGAGTTTTATTTGTTATGATTGTGTTTATATTAGAGTTCAATCAAATATAAACTCTAAAAACATTCGAGAGGGGATTAGAATGGGCAAAACAGATGCAAAAACAGCAATGGAAGAACTGTCTATGATGTTAATTTACTTATCGCATTTTATAGAAAGAGACAGGATGGCAGATCCAAATAGTAAATATGCATGGAAAGGTTATGACTTTGATGTTCTGAACCAACTTGACGAAAAAGATTACATAAGGCAGGGTTCCCATCGGTCAAAGTCTATGTATATTACTAAAGAAGGCGAGGAGAAGGCAAAAGAACTTATGGAAAAGTATAATGTGGCAGATTGGTAAAGGATTCAATAAATGTTGTGGAAGTAGGGCAAATTATAAGTTGATTTGAATTGGGTAAATGCCGTTTCCCTAATTTAAGTACATTTATACCAACAACGGAGATGTTTATATGATTCCATTAAAAATTGAAAACAATATGTGCCTATGCTAATGAGATGAAAAACATTATGATGAATGCTATAACATATTTCAATCATACAAGCACAAGCGGACCAGGATGTGGATTTGTGGGATGGGTATTTATTATCTTATTTGTGCTGTGGATTATTGGGGAACTGTTTGGGTAGTTGGCAGCTCCTATGGTAAAAAAACAGCAAAGGATAAAGCGCAGTATATAAAACTGAGTCTTATGTGGAGAATAGAATAAGGCGATATAGATTGATAAAAGAATAATGATTATAGTAACCGAATGCTATAGACTTAAAAATGAGGGAAATGGCGATATATTTTGAACAAACATAAAATGTTGGATTTACTTCACGCATCGAATGAAGAAGCAGGAGAAGTGGTTTTAAGTGAAATTTTGCCGGCAGTAGTAAAAGAATATGGTGGATGTATTGTGGGAGAAGGTATGGCAATATTAGCGGGAGAGATTGTAGGGGCAATATGCCCTAGGATTAATAGCGTTCGTCTTGGATATAAACAAAACCGTTTAGAGCGAAATGTAAATAGGACATTTTTTCATCTTAGTGCGAGGCAAGAAGAATTAGAAGCGCGATTGTTGCAACTGGAAAGTAATGAAAAAACATATCAATACTTAATTAAAATATCAGAGATGTTGTTGGATCAGATTGTGGATGAAATTCAAGAGCAGAAGGTGGACTATAATGTAAATGGCTATATTAATTTGATTAAAGCAAATGCGAATGAAGACATGGCATTGATGTTCTTTAAAACTTTAGCGCAGTTGAATGACTTAGATTTACGAGTGCTCGGATTATATTCACTTGCTTCTGAGGAAACGGCTCATGATATTGTATCGGAATTGAAAATCAATTACGAACAGTTAAAACATATTAAAGAAAAACTTGAGAGATTTGGCTTGTTGCAAAGTAAAAATGAGGAAATTAGTGATGACAATTTAGAAAAAATAGTGAAATACCTGCAAGATGTTGAAAAAGAGAGAAAAAAGAGCAGACCTAGAGATATAAAACTGCCGAGATTAAAAAAGATATCTTCTTCGGATACATATAGAATTACATCATTGGGGAGAGAATATCTTCAATTGGTAAAAGAATAATAGAAAAGTGGCTGGAGACTATTATATGATTCCAATAAGAATAGAAACCCTGTTAGAAGGGCGCAAAGTAGAACGAAATCGGATAGAATACAAGGAAGGCTTTAACCCGTCAGAAATAGTGCATACCATATGCGGTTATGCAAACGATATTGCGGGGGTAGACGGCGGATATCTTGTGATTGGTGTCAAAACGGAAAATGGACTTCCCATTCTGCCACCGATAGGCGTACCGGACGAATTGCTTGATGACATCCAACTGAAAATATTTCAATACTGTAATAAAATTGGGCCTCGTTATATTCCAAAGATTGAGATTGTGGAATACCAAGGGGTAAACTTGGTGTATCTGAAATGTGCGGCGGGCGATGCAGGACCATATCAGGCGCCTGTGGATGTTTACTCTAAAAAGGAGGCAGGAAAAGAGCAAGACCGCACGATGAAATATTGGATTCGCCCAGCATCGCTTACGGTAGAAGCCAAACAGAGCGAGATTGCGGAACTTTTTGAGAAATTTGCGGCCATACCCTTTGTTGACCGTATTAGTAATCGGGCATCTATGGAACATATACGCAGGGGATATCTTGAGGATTTTATTAGAGAAAGCAATAGTTCACTGATAGAGGAACTTAATGTACGTTCTTTGGAGGACTTATTGGTATCCGAGGAAGTGGCGGAGGAAAAAGATGAGGGAATCGCAATCAAAAATATTGGTCTGCTTATGTTTGGGGAAAGACCGGACAAGTTGATTGCAGGAAGCAAGATTGAACTGGTGCGTTTTCATGATAAGGAAGCGGAGGCGTCTGATTTTACAGAGAAGACATTTTACGGTCCGATATGGAAGCAGGTAAGAGATGCACTAGACTATATTAAGACAACTGTGATTGAGGAAAAGGTTGTAAAGGTTGATGGAAGGGCGGAAGCAGACCGCTTTTTCAACTATCCGTACAATGCGTTGGAGGAAGCGCTTGTAAATGCAGTTTTGCACAAGAATTATAAAGAGGATGTACCGGTAGAAATTCGGATTTATTTGGATCAGATTCAGATAATCAATTTTCCCGGACCGGATCATTATATTGATATGGAGAAGTTCGCTGCGGGAAAAGTCAGAGCAAGAAGATACAGAAATCCCAAGATTGGAGAATTTTTCAAGGAAATTGATCTGTCTGAGAAGAAATCAACGGGCATATCGAAAATTTTGCGCGAACTGAAAAGAAACGGTTCTCCATTGCCGGAGTTTGAAACGGATGCAGACAGAACTTATATGATTACTACTATAAGGATTCATGAAAAATTTGAGACTGAAAATGAAAACTTCGCTCAAAAAAATGAGCGAAGTTTGAGCGAAGTTTTGAGCGAAGTTTTGGCGCAAAAAGATTATAGTAAAGTAAGTGCAATTGTTGGGTTTATGGAAGAGCATGGAGAAATAACGCCTAAAGAAGCAGAAGCAGTTACGGGCAAGTCTGCCGCGACAGTGCGAAGATATTTTAAAATGCTCACAGGTACAAGATATATAGTGGCAGAGGGGAGTACCAACAATATAGTTTATTGTATTGCTACCAATTTGTCAGAAGATGATTAAAATAGTATTTCAAAAACGATTGCCTAAACGGTGATTAAGAGATATGTCAAAACCTATTGGTGTGAGTGAATATCATTTGTGTACAGATCTTCCGCTGGACTTGAAAAATGCTTTACCAGATCCGAAGGAGATTAGAAGTAGGATTGATATGAAAAAATAAATTGTGCAGACCGTCTGCACAAATGGTTTGCGGTAAACCCGCAGTAATTCGCAGTTGATTTAGCAAGTGGCAAAAGAGTGTAATGCTGAGAGAAGCAATTTGCTTTACCTGTTCTGCCCGCTCTTGGTCTTTGTGGTACTGCAACTTGACACTAAAATCGTAGCAGAAACAGACCTTTACGAAACGGACAAGGAAATGCAAAATCTGATAGACCGGGTATGCTTATCGGGGCAGATAAAAGAAAACAATAATACAATCCGCAATCTGACCGGGGAATACAAAAAGATAGAGCCAGATTGCAGGGAGGGAGTGCGGGCGCAGGTGGAGCGTATGAAAGAACTCTGCAAAGAATGCAATAATTTGTATGAGAAACAGAACGATTTGAAAGGGCAGGAGTGGAAAATAGAAAAATCGTTAGAACGATAATAAATGTGGGGCGCGGTGGTTGTTGCACCCTATATTTTTGTGGTAAATGAGGAACGGAAGTGATACAATTAAATGAACAAATCGAAAGTTGACGCCGATGAAAATGAATGAAAGGAGAGAACACCTATGCTCAATGCAGGAAGCAGGATAGTAAATAATTGGATATATCCTATTGACAAAGGCTATGTACTGATTGATACGGGGTATGAAAGCGGATTTGCACATTTTAAAAAGCAACTGGCAAAGATGCAAATAGCCCCTCAACAGATACGATATATTTTTTTGACACACGCTCACGATGACCACGCAGGTTATCTGAATGAAGTACTTTCGGAATGCCCTGACCTCCAAATCGTTATGAGCGACAAAGCATTAGAAAGATTATATAGAGGGCAAAACTCTTTTCATGGCGGTTGCACAACTAAGATTGCCTTGTTCTTTTGTTATTTAATGAAGTTCGTTGGCAAAGGTAAGCATTTGTTTCCCTCAATAAAGCAAGAATATCAATGTAGATGTATTCAAGTGACTGAACAAAACCGTAAGCAAGTGGAACTTTTACTGCAAGGAAAAATTGTTGATACTCCCGGTCATACCTCCGATTCCATATCGCTTTTACTAAATGACGGTTCTCTATTCTGCGGTGACGCTGCTATGAACGGCTTGCCAAGTTTACATAGAATAACCATTTGGGCAGAGGACAAAACGGCTTTTCAAAAATCCTGGGAAACAATCATTGCACTTAGACCAAATCTAATATATCCGGGACATGGCAAGCCGTTTGAATATGTAGACCTTAAAATAAATCTAAAACGAGCAAAAAATATGGAATTGTTACCGATTCAATAACGTCCAGTTTGGTGATTAGAGTAGTGGAGAATAACGAATTGATTTTTCTTTTTAATTTTTTTTATACGTGGAAACAATGATTTTATGCTGCTTTCAGCAATAAAAAGCAGAAAAAATATCACAAAAAGCGTTATTCAAATACCGTGAGGGTGGCAGGACTGTTGGTTCAGGCCGTGTGGCTACTATCATCGAGTAATCAGAGGTTTTATCATTTTCATATTTTACAGAAAGAGGCAGACTGTTTTCTGAAAAGAAAATGGTGGAATATTGGAATAAGCTGGATTTTACGGGGGGGGGGGAGGAGTTCCTTTTTAGACTCTGAAATCTATGATATAATGAAAAACTAATATTACTAAAAGATATAATTAAACGAGAATTTGAGGAATGGATTGTTTACACAAAGTGAATATTAATCTGTTGCGAAGGGCGAATGGAAATGGTACGACTATATGGTAATACGCCTTATAAAATAGTTTTGGTTCATGGTGGACCTGGAGCAATGGGATCATTAAAAGGATTCGCAAAAGAATTGGCGGAACTATCGCAAATAGGTGTTGTTGAAGCTTTACAGTCAAAATATTCTATTGCCGAACTGATAGAAGAATTGTATATGCAAATCAAAGATAATTGCATTGATAAAGTGTCTTTGGTTGGGCATTCTTGGGGAGCGTGGCTGGCAGCGCTTTTTGCAGAAAAATATCCAGAGCTGATTGAACATATTATTTTAATTGGTAGTGGTCCGCTTGAAGATAAATATGTTTCGGAAATAGGTACTCATAGATTTCAAAATTTATCTGAAGAAGATGGCGCAATATTGCAAAGGCTGATTGATAATCAAGCAACAGATGAGGATATGGGGAAGATTCCAAGCATATTTGAAAAATCAGACAATTATTGCCTTGAAAACAGAGAAGAACATAAGGCAGATAAAGCAGATTGCGAAATGCATAATAAGGTGTGGAGTGAAGCGGCTAAACTGAGAACTGACGGCGAATTACTGACATCCTTTAAGAATATTAGGAGCAAAATATATTTAATACAAGGGCAAGGTGACCTACATTCGGTAAGAGGTGTAACAATCCCGCTACAAGAAAATGGGGTTTTGTGTGAAACTTATGTTTTAGAGAAATGTGGACATAGCCCATTTATGGAAAAATATGCAAAAGATCAGTTTTATAAAATTTTACTTCAATTAATTACATAAAATCATTTTGCAGAGGAGTAGATATTTTACTAATAGCTCTTTTTTTGCTCTATATTCAGATGGCATTTTGAGAAATCGGCAAGGAGCAGACCAATGACCGCAAACTCAGCCACAGGCTAAGTTTAGAATTAGCGTATGCAGAAGTCATCAGCTACATCAAAAAGAGCCTTGAGAGGGAGAAAGAAATTTAATTTTGGCAGTTATATGGATTCTTGCATCGCTATTAACGTTCTGGGCAGAAAATACAGTGATGGGTATTATATGGTTATGTGGGGGATGTTTGAATTAATTGCTGCATTGATAAGATACAATAAAGACAAGAAAAGCAAGTAAATTTCAACTTACGGAGGTTAATGCTATGGGAAATATAGTTGGAGCGATTATATTAGGTGTAATAGCAGTTATATGTTTTATATTTAGTTATTTACAGTTTAATGAAAAAGGTTTCTTGCTTAATAATGCATATATTTATGCATCAAAGCAGGAGAGAAAAAACATGGACAAAAAACCACACTATAAACAATCGGGAATTATCTTTGTTTCAATTGGAACTATTTTTTTGATTGATGCGATTGATATCATTTTACAAACGGGATGGCTGTTATATTTGGTAATAGGAGTTGCAATAGTTGCGATTGTATATGCGATTGTGTCATCGATTATGATAGAGAAAAGGAAAAAGTAAAATTCCTGTTTGTCGGGGAGAAAATAGAGCGAAAAACCAATATTTAGAAGAGTATTGTAAATATGAAAAAGTTCTTTAAAAATAAATACTTTCCGATTTCACATCTGCTAAATGATGATAAAGATATATATTCTACACTTTATACCAATACATTTATTGATGAAAATATTACAAATGCAAGGAATAAGCTATCATCAGTAGCTGATGAACTTTTCCTAAAAACAGAGTTGGAAGCATAAGCAGGTGCAATGTAATTAAATCCCAGTTTGTCGGGAAGTCAAGTATAATAAGAAATTGAATTTTATAAGGTGAGGATAATGGTTAGAAAAGTAAAATGGACAAAATATTTATGGATGAGCCTGTTCTCATTTGGAGCGTTTATGCTTGAATATCTGTCAATATTTGCAATTGAAGTTACATTTCTACATGTAGATATACAGAATTACACAACGCACCAAAGAAGTATTCATTGTATCATAATGGTTTTTATGTGGGCGTTTTTCATTGGGGTTCTCCTGCTTTTTTCAAGAAAGCATTATCATTTCCCGGAAAGGGGGAGCAAAAGGGATAAGATTTCCTCGAAAAGTTGGATCGTTACGCTTGCTTGTATCATTGGCTGCAAAATTATGACTTTCATTGATTGGCATACATTAAAGATTGTAGGAGAAGCACAGGGTAAAACTGTATTCCAATTTTGCGCGCAATATTTATACTATATATTTGAAGTGCTGCTTGTTATTCTAATCATAATATATGGGCAAAAAGCGATTGAAACCTTGTTGAAAAAAGAAAGCCCCATTCCTTTTGGTGGTATTATTTTGGCTATGACATGGGGAGCGTTTCATTTCGTATCAAGAGGAGTAGGACTTGAAATTTGGAACGGAATTTCTACTATGATATTTTCTGTTCTTAGTGGCGTAATGTATTTAAGATTAAATAGAAAATGCTTGTATAGCTATCTTTTCATCACTATGGGTTATTTACTATAACTTTCAGTTTGCTGATTAGAGTGGTGGAGAACAACGAATTGATTTTTCCTTGTTAATGTTATTTATACATGGTGTTAGCACTATGTAATAAGAGTAGATACACAAAAATTATAAAGAGGATGTGCCGGTAGAGATTCGGGTTTGTTGGTTTTATGGAAGAACATGGAGAAAGCACTCCTAAAGAAGCAGAAGCAGTTACGGGCAAGTCTGCCGCAACTGTAAGAAGATATTTTAAGATGCTCACAGGTACAAGATATATAGTGGCAGAGGGGAGTACTAATAATATAGTTTATCGTATTGCTGTAAATTTGTCAGAAGATGATTAAAATGTTAAAAAACAATTGCCCAAACAGTGTTTCGGAAATTAAAAAAGCGAAACAGCGTTTAGCTTTTTGATGAGGGGATAGATGGTATGTTTACTGGATATTTAATGCTTCGTGATAACACCATGATAACAAAAACCCGCAAAACCTCAGATACAGGGTGCATATCACCGAAAAAGCCTTGAAAATCGACAAAACAGAAATGCTATATTTGAATTGTCGAGAAATTTGTGGGATGCTGTATCAGATTTTATTTCTGAAACTTGCTATTAAGAAGAGGGGAATATTATGAGTACAGATTATGAAAAATATTTCAGGCAAGGTACATATGCAAGCGTCAGGACAAGCCGCTCAGACAGCTTATGTTCCTGTTGCAGTGGTAGAATTTGATGGCCCCTTGGATTTAGTTCTTCTAACTGACATATAGGGCGGGCATAAAATAGTATAATCAGATCATTGAACAGGTATATGACTGATGTTACAATAAATGTGTTTCGGTGAATTTATAGATATGAGGGGGAGCGGGGAACCGAAGATGAAACACAAGTTAAGCAGGAAGATTATTGCCGCGCTGGGATTTGTTATCTTTACCATCATTATCATATATACCCTTGTATTCAACTTCCACTACAAGAAGTACGAGGAACGGATTCTGGGGGAGGAGAATATCAAGGTACTTCATTCCTTGGAAACGTCGTTAAATTCTATTTTAAAAAACGCGGACGATTATTCCAAAATGCTCATAGCGGATAACGTCGTCCAGACACAGATGGGGAGCGGGGACCTGCTCTCCAACGTGTCGGGACAGTCCAATGTGATTAAAAAGATATATTCCATTTTTCAATTTTCCGACTATGTGGAAGCTGTCTGGTTGATTGACGGGAAGGGACAGAAACTGACAGTTGGCGGAAGCGCGAATTTCCATATGGAGGATGCCAGCAGGGAATACGATGAGTTGAGGAAACCTTACGGGAAGTACGAGATACATACCAGTAAGTCGGCGGACGATAACAGCATCTCTTTAGTCAGATCTTATAACAGCCTGGATAATTTTGAGAGCCTTGGCGTAATCGGCGTGGACTTAAGCTGTGAGTTCCTGAATCAGATTCTGGAGGATGTCATTGATATGGAGTCTGAGGAAATTGTGGTGCTGGATGAGAAGGATAACATTCTTCTGGTTCGGGGAAATATTTCCGAGGAGGACGAAATACGGTATATTGCAGGAGAATTGTCGGAAGGCCGCACGGAGTTTTTGCGTAAGACAACGATCCATGGCAGGGAGTATACGGCAGCGGGTGTTCTGGCGCCCTACAGCGGGTGGAAGATTATTCGGTATACGCAGGCGCAGACGAACCGTGACGCCAGTGAGATCGTCAGGTTTAATATCGGACTGATTGCCGCCATCGGTATTTTGATTCTGATCGGCGCAGCGGCGATTTCCACTATGCTTACCGGGCCGATCCAGGATATGGTGCAGGCGATGGAGGAGACGGAGCATGGGCGGTTTGGCCGCATTACAAGCAAACCGCTGTTAGATGAGTTTCAGATATTGTTTAAGGGATATAACCGTATGGTGGAACAGATCGAGCGGCTGATCCAGAGCACGATTGACAAGCAGAGAAGAATCCGGCAGGTAGAAATGAACGAGATGCAGGAGCAGATGAAGCCGCATTTTCTCTATAATACGTTAGATTCCATACAGGCGCTTGCCATGATGGGAGAGAGCCAGAAGGTCTGTGAGCTTGTGGAAGCGCTCGGGAAATTTTACCGTAAATCAGTCAGCGGCGGACGGGAGATGCTGTCTTTAAAAGAAGAGTTTCAGATCGCGAAGGATTATGTGGATATTATGAAGATACGGTTTGAAGATTCTTTTGAATGTGAGTTCCAACTGGAAGAGACCTGTGAAAAATATCTGCTGCCGAAACTGACGATCCAGCCGCTCATTGAGAACTCGTTTCAGCATGGGATCAGGGGTGAGGAGCGATACGGCATCATCAGTCTGGCGGCCTATGCGCAGGGAGAAAATCTGCATATTGTGGTAAAGGATAACGGCGCGGGAGTGCCGGATGAGGTGATCCGGGACCTGCATCGGAGCGAGGAGCCCAAACGGGGAAAGAGTCTGGGGCTTCGCGGAACGATTGAGAGGCTGCGCTTATTGTATGATGAAAACTTTACATTTGCGGTCAGCAATGGGTCCTGTACGGAGATACATCTGCAGATCGGGCTTTGTAAATTGAAGGAGCAGGAAGATGGACAGACTGAGAGTGATACTTCTGGATGATGAGGTGTTGATCAGAAAACTGGTTCGGATGAAACTGAATACGGAAGCGCTTGATTTGGAGATCGTGGGGGAGTTTTCCAGCGCGGGAATGGCGGTGGAAAAGCTTGAGGAGCTGAAGCCGGACATTATCATCAGCGATATCTGTATGCCGGGGGTGGATGGCATCAGCTTCAGCGAACAGTGCACAAGGATTCTGCCGGATATAAAGATCATCATTTTGACAGGATATAATGACTTCGAGTATGCCAGAAGGAGTCTGAAAGCGGGCGTCAATGACTATCTGATGAAACCCGTGCAGACGGAGGAACTGAATGCGTCCGTAGAGCGGCTGGCAAATCAGATCAGGGAGGAAAAGCAGAAAAAGGAGGCCCATCGTAAGATGGTGGAGGAACGGCAGAGCAATATTCCGCTGCTCAGAAATACTTATATCAGCAGGCTGCTGTTGAGTGACGGGATCAATGAGGAAGTCAGGCAGAAGCTGATTGAATATGGCGTGAGGTTTGCGAAGGAAGGGGAGGAAGAAGTTAAGCTTGGCGTGGTTACGGTGCAGGAAAGCTTGAGCGACCATGAGTGTCTGATGCATATCTATGAGGAATCACGGCAGTTTTTTAAGGATGAACAGGAAATTCATGTGGTGGTTGATCCGTGGGGCAGGATCATCTTTTTGGGAATTGGCGAAAACGAGTCCTTCTGGGAGTGCTTTGACTTGCTGCTGCAGCTCTTGCGGGAAAAATATCAGTATCATTTTCGGTATGGGACAAGCGCGGGCATGGCTGATGCAGACGGCATCCGGGCGCTGTATGTATCGGCGCTGGAAGATATGTACCAGAGGTATGGCGGCAAACAGGCGGCATGTGGGGCAGAAAATTTGGAAGTTTATGAGAACGGCGAGTTCCAGAAACTGGTGGAATATATTAACGGCGGAAATACCGAGGAGGCACTTTCCGCGTTGGCTTGTTTTCTGGATTGTGTAAAAGACGCGGGTGCGGAGGCCGTGTATTCCAGACAGGGTGCGGAACAGCTTTTAAAGCGTATCTGTATCAGAACGGGACAGACGGAAGAGATGGCTCATGTGGAAGAGGTTCTCACATGGTGCCGGTGCAGTACGGATGTGGCGAGGTGTCTGGAGAGGACAACGGCAGTCCTTGCCATGGAGAAGGCGGTGCAGGCGGAGCAGCAAAAGGGACGCACTATGAAGGAGCTGATAGACTTCTTGCAGGAGAATCTGGGCAGCCCGGATATCAATATGAACTATCTGGCGTCCAGATATGCGATCAGCGGCAGTCTGTTAAGCAGAATGTTCAAGCGGTTTACAGGGAAGTCCTACAGCGAGCTTTTGTCTGAGCTTCGGTTCTGGAAGATGCTGGAACTGCTTGCCACGGATGCGGAGATGCTGGACCGGGATATCGGCAATCGGATCGGCATTAACGACCCGCACTATCTGAGTATCTGGTTTCGGAAAATGACAGGGTATTCCGTGACGGAGTACCGCAAGATGTGTTTGTAGGAGCGTGTAACGGGGATCCCCGCAGGCTTTGTAAGATGCCTGCGGGGATTTTTGGCTCTATGGGAAAAGCACGATAGAGTGAACCATAGAAGGAGAATGCAAAGCATTCTCTGAATCGAGCGCGCTGGCACTCGGTTTTGCAGGATAATGAAAGTGATGTTAAAAAAGTGAAACTTAGCATGTAAAAAAGAGGAATAATGAAATAAATATATGTGATTGTGAATTTTTTTCTGGCGGGGGAGGTTTTACAATAGTAAACAGAGAAGGCCTTTGCAATATAAAAAGTGTTGTTCTGATAAGGAGGGTAAAATGAAAAACAGGATGAAAAAGTTAGTTGTTTTGTTGGCGGCGACATCCATGGCCGTACAGCTTGTGGGCTGCGGCGGCGGTACGGGCAGTGCCCCTGCGGACGAAGCGAAAGCGGATACGTCTGCAGCCACACAGGAAGCAGAGGCGGAGGCGCCGGCGAAAGCGGATGATACGGCGGCAGCGTCCGAAGAGGAAATTACGATCACGATCTGGCACCAGTCCGTGGCGGACACAGATCCTGTCAAGAAGATTATCGAGGAGTCCGTTACAGAGTACCACGAGCTTCACCCGAATGTGACAATTGAGCAGGACGGTGTTACGGGAGAACAGTACAAGACGAAGATTAAGACCGCCTTTGCTGCTGGCGAGGCGCCGGATATCTCTTATATGTTCAGCGGCGGCAGTTTTGTAAAACCTTATATTGACGCGGGTTATCTGCTTCCGATTGACGAGTATTTAAGCCCGGACACAAAGAGCAAGGTGCTTCCCGGCACGCTGGATGGATGTACGTTTGACGGCAAGGTGTACACGCTGCCCACCATTACATTCCTTGCGAACCTTTACTGCAACACGGAGATGTTCGATGCGGCGGGGGCAAAAATTCCCACCAACTGGGATGAGCTTTTAGATGCGGTGGATAAGCTGAATGCGGCCGGCTACACACCGATCCTTATGGGGGAGAAGGACAGATGGCCGGGCATGTACTGGTACGATATCATTTCTGCGAGAACGGCAAGCAATGCGGCGATCATGGAAGCATTCGGCGATCCGACCAAGTTTAACTCCGAGGGCTTTATCATGGGCGCGGAGAAGCTGCAGGAGCTGGTTCAGGCAAATGCGTTCAACGACAATATGATGAGTATGAGTTATGATGAGATGATCGAGGGATTTGCGGCAGGACAGGGAGCTATGGTATTCCAGGCGAACTGGGTACATCCCGCATTTCAGGCAGATACGGCGGCAACCAAAGGCAAAGTGACATGTGTGCCTTTCCCGGTTATTGCGGGCGGTGCAGGAAGCATTACGGAGTTCTCGGGCGGAAGCTCTGACGGGTACTATATCAATGCAAACTGCGAGCACCCGAAGGAAGCGGTTGCGTATCTGGAATATTTGAGTGAGAAGATCGGTATCATCGGCTATCAGCAGGGCGCAGGTCTTCCCTGTTGGGATACCACGGGCGTAGATACGTCGAGCCTGACACCGCTTGACACAGAGTCGGCGGCGCTGATGGAGACAGGGACTTCCTATATCAGCTGGTGGGATAACATTCTGTCGGCGGAAGATTCCGAGACTTACAAGGATCTGGTTGCACAGGTTATGGCTCTCAAGATCACGCCGGAAGAGTTTGCGGAGCAGATGTCTAAACTGCAGCCGGCTGAGGTTGATTAAAGCATTTTACTGACAACGTTGTGGGCGGTCGTGTTTGACGGCTGCCCACGACCAGTTTATGAGACAGGTGGGACAATGAAAAAAATATTATCCAACAAAAAAGCGATTGCCATGTTTGTATGTCCGACGATACTCATCATGCTGATCATTGTCGTTGTGCCGATTTTTATTTCCGCATATTACAGTATGCTGGACTGGGATGGGCTTGGCAAGGGGACGTTTGTCGGGCTGCGCAATTATATGGAGCTTGCGGGGGACGAACGTTTTGTTAATTCCATTAAAAATTCACTTCTGTATGTGTTCTTTTCCCTGTTTATCCAGCTTCCGATATCGCTGCTGCTGGCAATTGTTGTGGCGAATGTAAAGCGCGGGGAGAAGTTTTACCGGACGACATATTTTATTCCCGTTATCATTTCCGGCGTGGTGATCGGACAGTTGTGGCAGAAGATTTACAATGGGGATTACGGCCTGTTAAACGCATTGCTGGGAAGTCTGCATCTGGAACATTTACAGCAGGATTGGCTCGGACAGGAGTCCACAGCCCTTATTGCTGCATTTATTCCAAATCTGTGGCAGTATGTGGGATACCATATGCTGATCATGTACGCGGGCATCAAGTCCATTTCGCCGGAGATTTATGAGGCGGCTACGATTGACGGGGCAAACAGCAGGCAGATTGCCTTTAAGGTGACAATCCCGCTGTTAAAGCCGGTACTGGAAGTGTGTGTGACGTTTTCCCTGATTGGCGCCCTGAAAATCTTTGACCTGATTTATGTATTGACGGGAGGCGGTCCATTCTTTACGACAGAGGTGCCGACCATCTACATGTATAAGACGATTTTTGACTCCTTCCATTATGGGTATGGAAGCGCGATTTCCATATTTATTATTCTGGAGTGCTTTGTCTTTACGATGCTGTTGAAGCTGTTTTTCAGGAATAAGGAGGAGCAGGCATGAGAACAATGAAAAATATAAAGAGCGGCGCGCTGCATATCTGTCTGCTGGCGATTGCCGTCATTCAGGTATTTCCGCTGTTCTGGCTGTTGGGATTTTCGCTGAAGGACAACAATGAAATTTTTGGGGGCAATATCGCGGGTCTTCCGCAAAACTGGAGATTTTCCAACTATGCGTCGGCTTTTAACCAGGCAAATGTGCTGCAGTATCTGGTAAACAGTATTCTGGTCACGGCGGCGACTATTTTAATCACGATTGTGCTTGCGGCGACGGCTGCCTACGCCATCCAGAGAATGATATGGAAGGGCAGAAATATTGCCATGAAAGGAATCCTCGTAGGGATGATGGTTCCGATTCATGCCGTTTTGCTCCCGCTGTTTATCGTGCTGAGCAAGATAAAACTGCTAAACACTTACTGGGCATTAATCATCCCATACGTGGCGTTCGGACTGCCGCTGGCGGTGTACCTGTTCAGCAGCTTCATGGTCTCCATTCCAAGGGAGATGGAGGAAGCGGCGGCGATTGACGGGTGCAATATTTACAAGCTGTTCTTCCGCGTTATGCTGCCTCTGATCAGGCCGGCGATTGCGACAGTCAGTATCTTTACGTTCATATCCTCATGGAATGAGCTGATGTTTGCGGTGACCTTTATCAACAAGCAGGAGTATAAGACGTTGACCGTGGGTATCATGTCCATGGTGGGAGCCTACACGACCAAGTGGGGTGAAATCGGCGCGGGGCTTATGATAGCGACGGTGCCGACAGTTGCCATCTATCTGCTCTTAAGCGACCAGGTGCAGAACAGCCTGGTGGCTGGCGCGGTGAAAGGATAAAATACATAATCAGTTTAAAACATGCAGGGCTTTTGGGAGTTGATCCGGGAGCCCTTTTTGTTTTGGATGGAAAATCAGTCCTTGGCGTATGGTTTCGCTATGCTGAAAAATGGTGGCGGGCAGTCAGTGGAAATGGTATGATTAGACTTATGGAAAGGAGAGTGCACATGGAAAAGAAAATATCGGTTATCCCATATCTGTCATTTAAAGGAAACTGCGAGGAGGCGGTCCACACTTATATCAGTGCGTTTGGCGGCGAGATTCTCTTTATTTCCCGCTGGGATGAAAATAATTTTGACATGACGCCGGAGCAGGTCGGAAAGGTCATGCATGTAGAGTTTACGATAGGCGCATCGCGCATGGCGGCAGGAGACTGTTATGACTGCAATGACGTGAACACGGACATAAAGCTGATGATTCATATGGAATCGGAGGAGGAAGCGCGGCATACCATATCGGTACTGGCGGAAGGCGGAACCGTGATTTCCCCGCTGGCCCCGCACCCGGCGCCTGATGATGATGGCTGCGGTTCTGTCATAAGAGACCGCTTTGGTTTTACCTGGATTATTACATGCCCAAATTTTGCCAGACTGTAGACTTTGGATCTCAAATTTGATAAAATACATATATTATACTGCTTTATGACGGCTGGCGGTGTCTGTCAAATAGATTTTGTGTATTTTGCGATTTATTGAGTATGCAATTCAATTAATCAGAAGGATAGGGAACAGATATGGAAGATTTGGATGTTGGTAAATGGCAGAAACTGCATTTTCCTATGATGGAAAATGACGAGTATCAGAAAGCCCAGCGGCAGGAGATCAAACTCGGGAAAGAGGAGGGACTGGACATATCCGTGTACTCCAACCCCGAATTTAACTGGCTGCAGATGGAGCAGATCCGAATGGGGCTTAAGGATCATATAGATGCCTCTGTGTATGCTGATCCTGCTTACAATTATGAGACCATGCGGCAGATCAGACTGTCTTTATATTCGGCGATTGACCTGATCCCCTATCTGAAAAGGGGATTTGTTGATGACGACCTGGAGGAAATCCGTTTTGCGCTGATGAACAGGCTGCCGATTGACAAGTGGCTGCAGGATATGATGTGCGCGCCGCAGATCCATGAGATCAGGATTGGCCTGAGTGAGGATATTGATATTACGCCTTATGCAAACATCAAATATAACTGGATGCAGATGAGAGAGATTCGCCTTGGGCTGGAGAAAAAGCTGAATGTGTCTCTTTATACCAATTATCTGTTCAACCATGCACAGATGAGGGAAATCCGTCTTGGACTGGAGGCGGGGCTTGACGTTACCCCCTACTGCAGTTTGGTTTACTCAGCCACAGACATGAAGGAGAAGCGGCAGGCTATTATCAACCGTAAGCGGGCAAGCGGCACAGCCGCTTCGGAACCCGGGGACAGTGTGGAAACACAAAAGATTGTAGAGAGTGAACCGGCCCAAAATGCGGACAAAGGAAAGACGGATGCGGCGCAGCATAAGAAAGAGAAAAGTTCATTGGCAGCTTCCCTCCAGAAGAAAGAATTTTCTATATCTATAGAAGAAAACGGGAATAAGGCGTATGCCTATATTCCGTGGATTCCGGGCAATATAGTGACCAAAGAGGATATTTACAAAGATCTGGAGAGACGGGAGATTGTATATGGCATCAAGGAAGATGCGATTACCGATATGATTGACCGCAGAAGGCTGAATGAAAAGATTCTGATTGCCGAGGGTATCCCGGCCCAAAAAGGGAAAGACGGCTGGTTTGAATGGTTTGTCAGACTTGACCTGCCGCGTATTCCGGCGCCGCTTCCGGATGGCGGGGTTGATTATGTCAATATAGAAGCGTTTGAGATGGTGGATGAGGGTGAGAAGATCGCCTTCTATCACCGGGCGGCACCGGGCATCAGCGGCAAAAATATATATGGGGAAATGATACATGCCGAAAGCGGTATGGAACTGAAACCGCTAAGGGGAATCGGGTTTACCATCGAGCAGGACGGGGTCACTTACACGTCCAAAATGAACGGGAAATTTGAGTTTACGGCTGGACGTATTCTGATCACCAATATGCTGGTTGTACGTGAGGATGTGACTGCCGTGACTGGCAAGCTGGAGGTTGATGGTTCTATCTATGTGGTAGGCAGTGTCTACTCTGGCGGCTATATCAAGGCAACCGGGGATATCATCATCGAGCATAATGTGGAGACGTGCAGGCTGACAGCTGGCGGAAACGTGATGATAAAAACGGGAAGCTGTTCCAAAAACGATTGCTTTATTGACGCAGGAGGCGAAGTTTCCGGGAGCTTTTTTGAGGCGGCAAATATCCATGCAGGAGGTAATGTCAAGGCCAACTACATTATGAACAGCAGCATTAAGACGATGGGCAGGGTAATTGTATCGGGAAGCAAGGGGATGCTTCTGGGTGGTACAGTCAGCGCAGTCAGAGGTGTGGAGACCTATAATCTGGGTAACAGACTGCACTTGAGGACAGTGCTTGACATCGGCCGGAATGAGATGTATGAAAAGGCGCATGCGGAATATGAAAAGAAGCGGGAAAAACTTTTGGATGATCTGAAAGCGCTGGAAAAAGAGTGGGGAAAAATTATACAGCTGGAGGAAGCAGGAAAAGAGGTGCCGGAGGAGATCCAGCGTAAAATTTATGCAGCGATTGAGGTGCAGGGGCAGAAACTGGCAGAGATAGACGGTGAGGAATCAAAATTAGCCAATCTGACGGGACAGGCGGCCAAAGAACCTGTCTGTGTCAGAGGCAGAGCCTATGAGGGCAGCGTGATTATATTAAACGGGATCAAATATACGCTGTCGGCGGAGGTGCGCAGAGTTCTATTTAAACTTCGAAACAAACAGGTAGTGATGGTAGCTATGTAATGCGTGCGGACTATATGGTAGACGGAATATGACAGCACGGCGCATTCTCCAAATAATGAATGAGAAGGTATAAAAATTATGAAACGTGATACCATTTTAATTTTTGAGGATAATGAAATTGACCGGGCAATTTTAGTGGGATTGCTGCAGTCGGACTACAAGATACTGGAGGCATCTAACGGCAGAGAGGGAATAGCGCTTTTAAATTCTCATTTTGCATCAATTGCGATTGTGCTGCTTGATAATCAGATGCCGTTGATGGACGGTTTTACCGTGCTGGAAAATCTGAAGGAAAAAAATATACTCAGTAAGATCCCGTTTATTATGATTACAGGGGAAAGCTCGCCGGAGATGGAAAGAAAGGGCTATGAGTATGGAATCGTAAGTTATGTCAAAAAACCATATCAGTCTGATGTGGTAAAGCAGGTGGTTCAAAACGCAATCGGCTGGTTCCAGTACAAAATGCAGCTGGAGATGATGGTCAAAAAACAGAACATTAGCATCCAGAAGCAGAATAGTGTACTCCGACAGCAGACGAAGAAGCTGAACCATGTAAATGAGGTTCTGATTGATTCCTTGAGCAATCTTGTGGAATTTAGGAATATGGAATCAAAACGGCATATCAAGAGAATACGGGAGTATTCCATGTGTCTGGGCAAGAGTGTTATGAAGCTTTACCCGGAGTATGAGCTTACGCCGGAAAAACTGGTACAGATTGGATGGGCGTCCTCGCTGCATGATATCGGGAAGATTGCCATCCCGGACACCATCATACTGAAACCGGCAAAGCTGACGCCGGACGAATTTGAACTGATCAAATCCCATACGACAAAAGGCGCTGAGATTATACAGCATAGGGTGCGTTTGAATGACCGGGCGATCTACGATTATGCGTACGACATTGCAAGGCACCACCATGAAAAATATGACGGGAAGGGATATCCCGATGGTCTGAAGGGGGACGAGATCAGCATTGCAGCGCAGATCGTTTCGCTGGTAGATGTGTACGATGCGCTTACCTCAAAGCGGGTTTACAAAACGGCCTATGAATCGGATAAGGCATACCAGATGATCTTGAACGGACACAGTGGAACCTTCTCACCGAAGCTGCTCAAAGCCTTTGCGGAAGTGAAGCCGAGTTTTGAACATCTGCTGGATATGTACCGCGATGAGGAATGATCCTTCTGCAGGCTGCAAAATGTGGCACATAAGAAAAGCTTAGAAAAATCTAAAAAACTTCAAAATTCCTTCTGCCTGAGCATCGGCATACAGACAACTTGTTTGTCTGTGGGCTGGGCGGGCAGGGGGATTTTTTGCTTTTAGAGATAATTTAGAGATAAGGCTGGTATGATAATAAAGGGAAAAAAGTTTTTTACTGTGTGCAGAGGCGTAGCACATGTAAAGCGCTTCGGAATGGAGGTCATTATGAGAGGGATTGAAACAGGAAAGAAAATCGCAGCCTGCCTGATGGCAGCGATCCTGACGGCAGGCATGCTTGTCGGGTGTGCCGGCAAAGGCAGCTCTGACGTCGGCGGCGGGGAAACAGAGGGCGATGCCGGCGTAAACGGTGTAGAGCAGGGAACTGTTATGGGACGTTATGTGGAAAAGGATGTGGAATTGAACGGCAGCGCCCTTACCGACTGGAACAGCCGGCTGTTTAGGCAGGAGGACGGCAGCTACCTTCTGGCGGATAACAGCGGGTTTGTGCTTCGCTCCACGGATAATGGGGCGAGCTGGACCAAAGCGGATCTGCCGTGGCTTGCTAAAATGAAGGAAGAGAATAAATATATCCTGACCATGGCGATTGGCCTCGACGGCATGGCAGCAGTGGTGTGGACAGAGCCTGAGGAGGGGACGGAGGACAGCGGCAATGGGGTACAGCTAAAGATGGACATGCAGCTTACGCTCATTAAGCCTGACGGTACGGAAATCCCGGTGGAAATGAAGCTGGGGGAGGACGAGTGGTGGATCAATGCCGTGTACATATCGGACGACGGCAGAATCTTTGCCACCGCGTCCGGGGCGAATCTGTATGAGGTGAAGGAGGATGGCAGCAGTGAGAAATATCTGACGATAGACGGTTACAGTATAGACTTGGTGCAGTTTCACGGCAATATCATGCTGCTGGACGGTTATAATGTCGATGTGCCGCTAATCTATGACATGGAGGCGCGGGAATATATAGAGGACGAGGTACTGAAAAAGTTTGTGCAGGAAAATTTTCAGGACAGGGACGGATATGCGGGTAAGAGCCACGATCTGTTTCTGCTTTCCGGGGGAGACGACGCCATTTATCTGGCAGGAAACTCCGGCGTCTACCGGCATGTGTTGGGCGGCAGCGCCATGGAACAGGTGATTGACGGAAGCCTGAATATCCTTGGGAATCCGGCTTACAAAATTATGGATATGCTTGTTGCCAAAGACGATGAATTTCTGATTGTGCTTACGGGAGAAAAGATGACCCGTTTTGTCTATGATCCGAATGTGCCTTCCAGACCCGATGAGAAGCTGCAGGTGTGGAGTCTGGAGGACGAAGCGGTGGTCCGGCAGGCGATCAGCAAGTATCAGAAGGACAATCCGGCGGTCTATGTGGAGTATGAGATCGGCCTTGCAGGAAACTCCATGACAAGGGAGGACGCCATCAAGAATCTGAATACGCGCACCATGGCAGGAAAAGGGCCGGATGTGCTTATTCTGGATAACTTACCGATGGATTCCTATATCGAGAAGGGGATTCTTATGGACATTGCGCCGCTTTTGGATGGTCAAGGCGGCGAGGATGCGGTTTTTGCGAATGTGGTGGACGCGTTTAGAAATGACGGGCATGTCTATGCGGCGCCCTGCAGAATACAGCTTCCCTATGTCTGCGGGAAAAAGGGCGACGTGGAAAAAATGACAGGACTGTCAGATATAGCGGATGAGATGGAGATGATGCGGGAGAACGACCCGGATGCGTATCTGATGTGCGTTCCGTCGGCGAAGGGCCTTATGCGCATATTCTCTCCGTCATGTGTCCCGGCGTGGCGGACGGAGGAAGGTTCGCTTGACAAAGAGGCGGTTTCTGATTTCCTGACACAGATAAAACGGATGTACGACGCGCAGGTAAACGGACTTCCCGAGGAAGGAATGCAGTCCTGGGAGGCAGACGCGGGATATTATCAGGAATTTGAAAGTCCGAACGGGGAACCGCTGGAGGATATGGACGCAATGCGGACGAGACATGAGGCGATTCATCTGCTGGGCGGCAGGCGGCAGTTTGTGGCAGGCGCCATAAAAGACGTATGGGAATATAACAGCCAGTTGTCTGTTTCGAAGGTGGAAGGGTTTGAAGACTGTGTGAGCGTTCCCATGGAAGGTCAGGATGGAAATGTGTTCTGGGCAAGGACGATTCTGGGGATCAATGCCTCTTCAAAGAATGCAAATCAGGCGCAGGATTTTATTAAGACGGCCCTCGGAAACGAGGTGCAGACCGATGTCCTGGACGGATTCCCGGTAACGTCAAAAGCGATTCGGAATAACTATGAGGATCAGTGGAGAGTCTACAAGGACAATGATTATGTCTCCGGGCAGGGCGGCACGGCGGACCTGGAAGGGGAGGAGATATTGATGCTGATACGGGTGCCGGATGAGGCACAGGTAAACGAACTGATCGCGTGGATCGAATCCATGGACATCGCCTATGTGGAAGACAAAACCTTTGAGAATGTAGTTTACGAGGAGGGGGAGGCCTATATCCGGGGCGATAAGGGGCTGGATGAAGTGATGAATGCAATCGAGACGAGGCTGGGTATTTATCTGGCAGAGTAAACAGGGGCGGAGCCCGCAAAAGAAAGACTTTCCACTTTTTTCTAAATTTGCTATAATAAAGTAACCGCTAAAGAAGGACGGGCGACAAAAAGCGTCATTTATATTCCGGCGGCATTTAAAGGGGAAAAAATGGGGAAAAGTCTTAGCTTTGATATTGCGGCGCTCTTAATCCTGACGCTGCTTCTCGTATCGTGCATAGTGAGGAAGATGACCAGTGGTACGCCAAACCGGCTGTTTCTGGCATTTATTTCCTTTAATCTGCTTGCAACGGTTTTTGATATCTGGGCGGTTGCTCTTGACAATGCGGCCAGTACGAACCGGCTCGCGCTTTATGCGGCGCATTCAGGATATTTAATTTTACACAATTTTACAGTGCCTGTGTACGTGCTGTTTGTGATCAGCCTCACGGACACCTGGCATAAGATCAGGAAGAGCTTTTGGACCCAGTTTGTGCTGTGGGCGCCCTATTTGGCAGTATTTGCGGCGCTTCTTACCAATCCGCTTACGAAGAAAATGTTTCTGGTGGAGGGCGGTTATCAGCGCGGGGCCTGGTTCTTCCTGATTTATATTGCGGTTGCGGTTTATGCGGTTTTTGTGATCGGATATATGTTCCGTTACCGAAGGCTGGTGGAGCGCTCCAAGATTATTGCGGTTATGTCCTATATACCGATCGGCGTCGCTGCCATGCTGATCCAGATGGTGTCTCCCACCACGCTGGTCGAGATGTTCAGCGCGGCGGTGAGCCTGCTTCTTATAAGCATCGGCGTCCAAAAGCCGGAAGAGATCGTGGACTCGGACACGCAGTTTATGAAGTACGGCGCCTACGCCACGGATATGAAGAGAAATTACAGAAACGACAAGCATGTGGATGTAGTTATGCTCAATCTGGGCAGTTTTTCTTCCATCAACGCCATGATGGGGTATGATTTTGCCATGCTTGTATTAAATGATGTGGTGGCGAGAATCCGCAAGGTGAATAAGCTTCTGTATAACAAAGGGGAGCTGTACTATCTGGACCGGGGAAGGTTCCGTATGGTGTTTGAGGAGAAGAACCGGGAAAAGGCGGCCCAGGCGGCTGAGCTGCTGGTGGAGACTTTGAAGGAAAAGTCGGATTTCAACAATCTGGATGTGACCCTAAATCCCTTTGTGGTGCTGGCGCACTGCCCTGAGGAGATTCCTGATTTTAAAACGCTCATGATCTTCGGAACGGACTTCCATGAGAAGCTCAAGTACGAGGGGCGTGTCATGCATGTGGATGAGGTCTATCACAAGGGGCTGTTTGAGATACAGAAAAATATTGATCAGATCATTGAGGAAGCGCTGGAATTTCATCGGTTTCAGGTGTATTATCAGCCCATCTATTCGATTGAAAAGGGGAGGTTTATCTCTGCGGAGGCGCTGCTTCGCCTGTTCGACCCGACCTACGGGTTCATCTCCCCTGAAATTCTGGTCGCGGCGGCTGAGAGAAGCGGCGCGATTCACAGGATCGGGGATTATGTGCTGGAGGAAGTCTGCAAATTTATTGCCAGCGGGGAATTTCACTCGCTGGGACTGGAGTATATAGAGGTGAATCTGTCGGTGACACAGTGTATGCGCGTCAACCTGGCGGAAAATGTGATGGCGATTATGGGAAAACATCAGGTTTCCTCAGAATTGATCAATCTGGAGATTACGGAGACGGCAGCCAGCCATACGCAGGAAGTCATGGCGGAGAATCTGGACAAGCTGACACAGGCGGGCGTTTCCTTTTCGCTGGATGATTACGGGACAGGTTATTCAAATATCAAGCGCGTAATTCAGCTGCCTTTGAAAATCATTAAGCTGGACAAAACTTTTGTGGATGAACAGGACAACCCGAAAATGCGGGTGGTTCTCAAAAATACAGTAGCCATGTTAAAGGATATGAATATGGAGATTGTGGTGGAAGGCATCGAGACACAGGAAATGCTGGATTTCTTTACGGAGCTGCAGTGCGACTTTATTCAGGGGTATTTCTTCTCAAAGCCGCTTCCCAAACCGGAATTTATTAATTTTTTGAGATCTCAGGTGGAATAGAAACAGACCATTGCATTTCCCGCGCGGGAATGCTAATATAAATGCGTTACACGAATTAAGCTAAAGAGTACGGAATGGAGGAAATTTATGAAAAAGAAAGTTGTAGCAGTAATGCTTGCGGCGGCTATGGTATGTTCCCTTGCGGCCTGCGGCGGCGGCAATGAAGCGGCAGCGCCTGAGGCGGCGCCGGAAAGTACGGAGGAAGCGGCTCCTGCGGCAGATGCGGCGGAGACGGAAACAGCGGATGAGGCGGCTCCGGCAGCGGAAGGCGAGACGGCGGCGGGACTTAAGATCGCGATTGTGTCCAGCCCATCCGGCGTGGATGACGGTTCCTTTAACCAGGATAACTACAACGGTATCCTTACCTTTATTGAGAGCCACCCTGACAGCACGGTGACGCCTGTGCAGGAGACAACGGGTGATGTTGCGGCAGCCGTACAGGCGGTGGCTGACATCGTGGCGGATTATGATGTGATTGTGTGCTGCGGTTTCCAGTTTGCGGGTATTACCACCATTGCACAGGAAAATCCTGATGTGAAGTTTGTGCTGGTGGATTCATTCCCTTCCGGGGAGGATGGAAGTGACGCAGAGGTGGACAACATCTACGCGATGCAGTTCGCGGAGCAGGAGTCCGGCTTCTTTGCAGGTATGGCAGCGGCGCTGGAGACGAAATCCAATAAGGTGTCTGTGGTGAACGGTATCGCTTATCCCTCGAACGTGAATTATCAGTACGGTTTTGAGTGCGGCGTGAAGTATATCAATGAGACAGAAGGAAAGTCAGTGGAGATCGTGGAGCTTCCCTCCTATGCGGGTACGGACGTGACCGGCGCAGATGTGGGCGGCAACTACGTAGGTTCCTTTGCGGATGAAGCGACCGGCAAGGTAGTAGGCAACGCGCTGATCGCTGAGGGTGTGGATATTATCTTCGTGGCGGCAGGCGCATCCGGCAACGGCGTCCTTACGGCGGTGAAGGAAGCTGACGGCGTTTACTTCATCGGCTGTGACGTGGATCAGTACGACGACGGTGCGAACGGGGATGCCAACGTGGTTCTCACTTCCGCGGTGAAGGTGATGCACCTGAACGTGGAGCGTGCGCTGAACGCGGTTGTGGATGGCAGCTTTAAGGGCGGCAATGTTGTGCTGCAGGCTGACACAGATTCCACGGGATATATCAATGCGGACGGCAGACATCAGCTCTCGGCGGATTCTGTCACAAAGATGGATGCGGCTTACGAGGCGATCAAGAGCGGTAAGATCGTTCCGGCGGCAAACTTTAACGGCATCACACCGGAAGATTTCACCTGGTAGGAAGCAGGGCAAAATAAAATAGCAATAAAATTTAGGGCTGTGGGGATTTCCCCGCAGTCCTTTTTGTCGTGATAAGCGCAGTCACAAGCATATATCTTGCGGGATATCTGACTTTGCCGTATACTATAAGCAGATACGCGTTAGGTTACAGAGAGGGGCAGGAGACCGCATATGTCTGATTATATTATTGAGATGAATCATATCACGAAGCGTTTCCCGGGCATTGTCGCCAACGACGACGTTTCCATTCAGGTAAAAAAGGGTGAGATTTACGCCCTTTTGGGGGAGAATGGGGCGGGAAAGTCCACTTTGATGAGTATGCTGTTCGGTATGTATGAGCCGGACGAAGGAGAGATCATCATCCGTGGGGAAAAGGTAAAGATTTCGTCCCCCAACCATGCCACCCGGCTGAATATCGGTATGGTACACCAGCACTTTAAGCTGGTGAGCAATTACACCATAGCGGAGAACATTGTTATGGGGATGGAGCCTGTCAAAAAGAGGTTTGGCATCTTTAAGACGCTGGATCAGAAGAGGGCCAATGATGAGATCCGGGCCCTGTCTGAGAAATTCGGCCTGGAGGTAGATCCCACAAAGGTTATTGAAAATATCAATGTCTCCATGCAGCAGAGGGTGGAAATATTAAAGATGCTGTACAGGGAGGCCGAGATACTGATATTTGATGAGCCGACGGCGGTGCTGACGCCGCAGGAGATAGAGTTCCTTCTGGAGATCATAGAGAGCCTGCGCAAAGACGGCAAGACGATTATACTGATTACCCATAAGCTGGAGGAGATCAAAAAGATTGCGGACCGCTGCGCCATCCTCTGCCGGGGAAAGCTGATTGACGTGCTTGATGTGAAGGAGACGGATACAAAGACCATGGCCAATCTGATGGTGGGCAGGGAAGTCAACTTTTCCGTGGACAAGCCGGCGCCGGAATATGGCGGAGAGATCCTTAAGGTGGAGCATCTGACGGTGCAGAATGAGGACAAATTTGAGGTGGTGAAGGACGTCAGCTTTTCCGTGCGCGGCGGAGAGATCTTTGCTGTGGCGGGCGTTTCCGGGAACGGACAGGTGGAGCTGGCAGATGCGGTGGCGGGGCTTTTGAAACCATCGGGCGGCAAAATCACCTTAAACGGAAAGGATATCACGCATGCGGCGATCCGCAGCCGAAACCTGGAAGGCATATCCTACATCCCGGAGGACAGGCAGAATGTGGGGCTGGTGATGGATCTGTCCCTGTCGGACAATCTGGCGTTAAAAAATTACTTCAGGCCGCCGTTTTCTAAGGGGGCGGTGATAGCGGGCGACGAGTTTACCAGATACAGCGATGAGCTGATAGAAAAGTACGATATCAGAAGCGGGCAGGGGAGTGAAACCATTGTGCGTTCCATGAGCGGCGGAAACCAGCAGAAGGCGATCATTGCCCGGGAAATAGAGCTGGATTCTTCTCTTCTCATTTTCGTCCAGCCGACCAGAGGACTGGACATTGGAGCGATTGAGAACATTCACCGGCAGATTGTGGAGCAGCGCAACAAAGGAAAAGCGGTATTGCTGATTTCCCTGGAACTGGATGAAGTTATGAATCTTGCGGACACGATCGGCGTTATTTATAACGGGAGAATCGAAAAGATTGCCGATGCCGGAACGCTGACCCCGGGCGAGGTCGGGGAATTTATGATGGGAGTGGGAGGACGCCATGAAAAAACATGATCTGATACCATTTTTAACGGTTCTTTTAAGTCTGGTTCTCGGGATCGTGGTGATCGCGCTGCTGGGAAAGAACCCGTTTCTGGCATATTACAACCTGCTGCAGGGGTCAGGACTCGCGCCCAAGGCGTCTTACGCGGGCCACAAGGGAATGATTACGGACTTTACCAGCTTCTTAAATGCGCTGACGCCGATGCTTCTGGCGTCGCTGTCAGTGCTGATCGCTCTGAAGGCCGGGCTTTTTAATATCGGCGTTTCGGGGCAGATGCTGGCGGCGGCCTTCGTGGCGACGGTTCTGGTCGGTTACTCGGAACTGCCGGCTGTACTGGCAAAGCCGCTGGTGATTCTGATTGGCGTGACCGTGGGCGCACTTGTGGGCGGACTGGTCGGATATCTGCGCCATCGGTTCAATATCAATGAAGTGGTGTCCACAATCATGTGCAACTACATAGTACAGTACATAGCCAGCTTCTTTATCAATGTATTTTTTGTGGACCCGGTATCGAGACAGTCCAAAAACATAGGGGCGGCCAGCAGGCTGACGCTTGTGGACGTGGCGGTAGGGGATTATAAGATGGATATTCCCCTGGGGATTCTTGTGGCGGCGGCAGCGGTCGCGGCTACGGTTTTCCTGCTGGGGAAAACCACGCTGGGATTTGAGATCAAGGCGGTTGGAAGCAGCAGCCGGGCAGCGGAATACGCGGGTATACGCGTGGGACGTACCAGGGTGCTTGCCATGATGCTTTCGGGAGGTGCGGCCGGACTTGCAGGCGTGACGTATTATCTGGGGTATTTCTGCTCGATGCAGCCCAGGGTGCTTGCAAATACGGGATATGACGCCATTGCGGTGGCGCTGCTTGGCAACAGTTCCCCGATAGGTATCATTTTCTCCTCCTTCCTGATCACTGTGATTTCCAAGGGAAGCACCTACATGAGTTCAACGGCGGGGGTGCAGGCGGAGATGGCTTCCGCCCTCACGGGAATCATCCTGTTAATCAGTGCCTGCGGCGCTTATGTGAGAGAGAGATTAGACAGATGGAAGGAGAACAGATGATATGAATACGATCATAATTGACGGCTTATCTTTTGCGCTTCCGCTGTTTATCATGGCAATCGGCGGTATTTACTGTGAGCGGAGCGGTGTGACAAATCTGGCGATAGAAGGACTTCAGGGGTTTGGGGCTTTCTGCGGCGCGCTGTTTGCGGTCTGTATTGCGCCGTATTTTGCGGGAGATTCGCCGGTGCCCTTTTATCTGGCGATGGTGTTTGCCTTCTTGGGCGGCATGCTTTTTTCCCTGCTGCATGCGATGCTCTGCATCCGTTTTAAGGCGAATCAGGTAATAAGCGGTGTAGTTATCAATATTCTGGCCATGTCTTTGACAGAGTTTATGACGAAGCAGATCAACGCCAGTATTTTTAAGGCGGCTTCCAACAAGTTTGTGCTGGGGGTGTCGGCCCGCATGACTGTGCCGGGAATTTCGTCAATTCCCGTGCTGGGGGCGGTCTTTACCAACCTGTACCCCTTTGAGCCGGTGATAGCGCTGATCGCGGTCATCGCATGGTATGTGCTTTACAGGACGCCTTTCGGACTGCATCTGAGAGCCTGCGGGGATAACCCGCACGCGGTGGACGCGGCAGGCATCGAGGTAGGAAAGGTGCGGCTTGTTGCGGTTCTGGTTTCCGGGGCCCTGTCGGGACTTGGGGGTATCTGTTTTGCCTATTCCATTTCCGCGAACTTCTCATCGAATATTTATTCGGGATACGGATATCTTGCCATCGCGGCACTGATTTTCGGCAACTGGAAGATTCTGCCAACGCTGGGGGCATGCCTGCTGTTCGGATTTGCAAGATCGGGAGGGTATGAACTGGTGAAGGTTTTGGAAATGCCGAGCAGTTATCAGGATCTGGTTATGGTGCTGCCCTATGTGCTGACGCTCCTGATGCTTGTATTCTTCGGCAGGAAGAACCATTCGCCGCGGGCGCTTGGCGTCATTTATGACAAAGGTGCACGGTAGGAGAGTGTGAGATGAGTATTGCGTTTATCGGACTTCAGGTCTTGGGAATATGCGCCATCTTTTTTGCGCTGGCGCTTCTGCTGAATGGGGATGGCTCAAGGGAACAGAAAATGATGGAGTATTTTCTGGTTGGGGCCCTGATACAGAATATAGGGTATCTGCTGGAGCTGACGGCGCCAACGATGGAGGCGGCCCTGGTGGCGGTAAAGATGCAGCATCTGGGGACAATGACAATACCGGTATGCTACTGCTATTTTATTTATATTTACTGCTTCGAGGAGGCGCCCCTCAAGATGCTCAGACTTCTGGGAATGATCGATGCAGGGCTTCTCGTACTGATACTAACGTGCGACCACCACAGCCTCTTTTACAGGTATCTGGACTGGCATGCGACGGAGGCGGGCCATCATTACCTGTATTTAGAGTATGGGATGGGCTATGTGGCATTTATCGTGTGCGCAACACTCATTCCCTATGTGATGTCACTGCGTGTGCTGATCCGTGCCTGTTCCAGAAAGGGCGAGGATGCAGTGGAACGGAAGTATGGACTGATCTTGGCACTCTCTGTTTTGCCGGTAATCGCCCTTTATGCGTATGTCACGAAGCTGACGCGCGCTTTCGATTTTACGCCGGTTGTGCTGGGGCTGGTGCTTTCCTTCGTGGTGATACTTGTGTGGAGCAGGAAAGTCTATGACTTTGGCAGTCTCGCATCGGGCGCCCTGTTAAACAGCATGAGCGACGGTGTGGTTGCGCTGGATGAGAAGAGAAGGATTGTGAACTACAATCCTGCGGCCGCGGCTATCTTTACGGGACTGAGCAGCCGTGTGGTCGGCAGGACCGTCGATGAGATAGCAGATTTCCCGGAAATTACACTCGGGGAGGATGTGCAGAATGAATTTTTTCTGGGGGAGCGGTTTTACCAAAGCCATGTGGAGCAGATTACGGATCGGTTCGGGGTAGTCAAAGGCTATGTCGTTCTCATTCTGGATATGACGGAAATGAGAAACCATATCGAGGAGATCAAGCGCATCAGGATACAGGCTGAGCAGGCCAATGAGGCGAAGAGCGAGTTCCTGGCAAATATGTCACACGAAATCCGCACACCAATGAATGCTATTGTGGGTCTGAGCGATATCATTATGGAGGAAAGCAAGGGCAGGAAGGTTTACGATTATGCCTGTGACATCAAGTCGGCTTCCAGAAATTTACTGGCGCTCATCAACGATATTCTCGACCTGTCAAAGGTGGAGGCCGGGAAAATGGAGCTGGTGTGCACAGATTATCATATTAAGGGCATCGTGGACGAAGTGATTAATATGATGGACGGCGCGGCCTCAAAGCGGGGGATTTTGCTTAAATGCGAGTACGATATGTCCATACCATGCCGCTATCACGGCGATGAGGGGAGAGTCAGGCAGATACTGATAAATCTTCTGAACAATGGCCTGAAATTTACGAAGGAAGGCTATGTGAAGCTGTCTGTAAGCGGCGCGGCGGGGGAGGACGCGGATACGGAACTTCTGCATATAGAGGTGAGGGACACCGGCTGCGGTATTAAGAAAGAGGACCTTGCAAAGATATTTGAAAATTTCAGTCAGGTGGATGCGAAGCGTAATCGCAGCGTGGAGGGAACAGGACTTGGGCTTTCCATTACGAGGCATCTGGTGGAACTGATGAATGGCACGATCCGGGTGGAGAGCGTATATGGGGAAGGCACTGTCTTTATTCTGGATATTCCTCAAAAGATCGTGGACCACAGGAGCCTGACAGAGATGCCCAGGGAGACCGTCAGGAAAGAGGATGAAATCCAGGCATTCACAGCGGAGGGCTGCCGTGTTCTGGTAGTGGATGACAATCTGGTCAACCGAAAAGTGGCGAGAGGGTTTCTGCGTCCGTACGGGTTTGCCATCGACGAGGCGGAGAGCGGTGCGAAGTCGATTGCATTTGTCAAACAGAAAAAATATGACATTATTTTCATGGATCATATGATGCCGGAGATGGATGGCATCGAGGCAGTGCGGCTAATTCGCAGCGAGTGCGGGGAGAACGGTACGCTTCCGGTTATTATCGCGCTTACGGCAAACGCCATGGAGGGGGTCCGGGAAATGTTTCTGGAAAACGGCTTTCAGGATTTTATCACCAAGCCGCTAGATAAAAAGGCGCTCAATGAGGCGCTGAAGAAGTGGATTCCCGAACAGCGGAGGAAAGAGCCGGACACCTGGGAGCAGAGCGTGGAAAAAATGAGGAAGGCGAAACCGTCAGAATAACTGATCTGGCAGGCAGGAAGTGCATTGGAGGCAAAAGTGCCAAAAATGCACTTCTTTTTTTGGCACGGGTTACGCGATTAACCTATTGTGTTTATGGGATTTTGAGATTACACTGAGCTCAGGCGGGTAAGCTTTTGGGAATATATATTGCGTGTCCTCACAGTAAACAGCTTTGACATGGATGAGATAAGGAAAACGGACGGAGGATTTATGGAACAGAGGGTAAGGATTGCGGACATTGCGGAAGAACTGGGCGTAAGCACGGCTACGGTTTCCAATGTGATCCACGGAAAGACAAAAAAGATTTCAGATGAGACAGTGAAACGGGTGCAGGCGCTTCTGGAGGAGAGGCGGTACATTCCGAGTATGGCAGGGATGCTGCTTGCCAGAAATGATTCCCGTATCATCGGCGTGGTGGTGAACAACCATGAGAAATACGAGGGAAAGGTGTTGGAGGATGCTTTTGTGTCCGCTTCCCTGAATGCCCTGCTGTTTGAACTGGAAAAGGCAGGGTATTTTATGATGATAAAGGTAACGCGGGACTGGAATGAGGTGGAGAGGTTTGCCTCCATGTGGAATATGGATGGAATGGTGCTTCTGGGGTTTTGCGACAGCGATTATGAAAAAATCCGAGCTAGAATGCGGATTCCGTTTGTGGTTTATGACGGTTTCTTTGAAAAGGACAAAGGCATCTGCAATCTGACAATCGACAATTTTGACGGCGGCCGACAGGTGGGGGAATATCTGCGGTGGATAGGACATGGACGCGCGCTGCTTCTTTCGGATAATGATATATGTGTGGACGCTGAACGGATGGCGGGTTTTCGGGCCGGTTTTTTGGACGGGGAGACGGATTTTCTCAAAGTACCGATGAACAGGGCGGGGCGGTATCTGCTTTATCAGGAGAATCTGGAGCGGATACGGATGTGTACGGCGGCATTTGCGGTTTCTGACGTCTATGCGGCGGAGTTTATTCACTTTCTGATGGAACGGGGAATTTCTGTGCCGGAGGAAATGTCGGTGGTGGGATTTGATAACAATGCGCTCTGCGAAAGCTGCTTTCCCAGACTGACGACAGTAGGGCAGGATGCGGGCGAGCGGGCAAAGGTGGCTGTATGCGCCTTAAAAGACTTGCAGAATGGATGCATAGAGCCGATGGTGGAGGTGCTCCCGGTGAAACTTGTTATCAGGGACAGCACAACAAGCGTGAAAGGTCATTCTCAAGACGTTGAGCAAACTATGACATAGGAGGAGAGATATGGATGTAAAGAATGGTTTTCGTTCCAATTTAATCAGCATAGCGCTGCCTGTTGCGTTACAGTCGCTGTTACAATCTTCTTTCGGTATGGTGGATCAGGTTATGATTGGACAGCTCGGAAGCGGGAGCATTGCGGGAATCGGGCTTGGAGGAAAGTTTGCGTCTCTCTATACGGTGGCGCTGGGAGCTGTGGCTGCGGCTGCGGGCATTATGGCGGCGCAGCATGTGGGCGCCGGGGATGAAGAGGGAACCGGGAGAAGCTTTTATCTGAATCTGTTTGTGGGAATTTTTCTGGCGGGCGGTTTTCTGGCGGTTTGCTGTCTTTTCTCCGAGGGAATTATGTCTCTGTACACTCAGGATGGAGTGGTGTGTGTACAGGCTGCGGTTTATCTTCAGATTTATGCGGTTTCCTTTCCCTTTGTGGCAATATCTACCATTATGTCAGTGTTCCTGCGCTGTGTTGGAAAAGCGGTGTTTCCTCTTGTAGCAAGTTTTCTCTCTGTGTTGCTGAATACCGGCCTGAATTATCTACTGATCTTTGGGAGGGGCGGATTTCCTGCCATGGGTGTGCAGGGGGCGGCAATAGCCAGTGTGATTGCACAGGCGGTGGCTTTTGGAGTGACGGCTTTCTATTTTTTCCGGGACAGGAGGTTTTGTCAATATGGCAGGGCAGGGCATATATGTGGAGTGCTTCAGATAAAGGGAGATGAGACAAGGCAGTATCTGGGGATTCTTGCGCCCGTTCTCGTCTGCGAGTTTGTATGGAGTCTGGGTGAGAACATGTATGCTGTGATCTATGGGCGCATGGGAACTGCGCCCTGTGCAGCGATGACAATGACGGGGCCGCTGCAGGGACTGACAATCGGGCTTCTGAGCGGCGTCTCACAGGCGGCAGGCATTATGATTGGCCGGAATCTGGGAAAGGGCGAGTATGAGACAGCCTACAAAGATGCCAAAAAGCTGATGGGCTGCGGATTTCTGGGGTCGGTGGTCTTATCCTTCCTGCTGGTCTGGCTGGGAAGGGCATATGTATCATTATACAATGTGGAACCACAAGTGCAGGAGATAACCTACGAGATTTTATTGGCTTTTGCAATAATCTCTCCTATTAAGGTACAAAATATGATTCTTGGAGGAGGCATTATCAGAAGCGGAGGCATGACACGTTATGTTATGTGGATTGATATGATAGGTACATGGGTGTTTGGAGTGCCGCTCGGTTTTCTGGCAGCCTTTACATGGAAACTGCCGATTCCACTGGTATACATGGTGCTATCTTTAGAGGAGATCATCAGATTGCTGATTTCGTTTGTTGTTTTTCGAAAAAGAGGTTGGATGCGGCGCTTGGCTGATGGGAAGTTACGTTTTTAGCATTAACAAAAATGCCCTTCTGTCCGATATATATGATAACAGCTTACCAGCCGCATAGGGCGGCGGACGGCTGCGGGGAATTGTGGCAAAAGGATTTGCCGCGCAGACAGCATCATGGAGGATATGAGTATGGGCATGGAGATAGGAACAAGTCCGGCTGCGACGTCTGATCCCTACAGGCAGAGAACGAAGCAGGACATTAAGAACGAGTGCGCCGGCATTGCGGCGAAAAAGACGGCCGAAGCCATCAGGATTCAAAAAAATAAGGCGAAGCAGAAAAAGAAAAAGCTGAATTACAATTATAAAAAGATCTCGAGGCAGATTACCATGAACAATACCTCTACGGGTGCGCGCAGGGTTATTACCAAAGCACGCGAGGAGGTAGTTTCTCTTCTGCGGAAGCAGATGAGCGGGAATTACGACGAGACCGATGTCCGTCATGCGATCATTCATGCCAGAAAGATGGAGCGCGTCGCCCGCAGGAAGAAAAAGCATCTCGAGGAAGAAGAGAAAGCCCAGGCTACAGGCAAGGGGCTTGTGGAAGACGGGGCATCATCGGGCGAGGACGAACAGATGAAGAAGCTCGAAGAGTCCATGGAGAACCTCAAAGATGATGAAATGGAGCGGATGCAGGAGCTGATGGAGGAGTACGAGCGGCTCATGCAGGAACTGGAGGAGACCGGCGGCGTCGACGATATTATGAAAGAGTATATGGGCGCTTCGGTGGAGGATATGTCGCCGGAGGATGTGGAAAACCTCCGCAAGAAGCATCGCGCCGATGAGATGAAGGATATCGTAGAGGCGGATATGAAATATCTGAAAGCGATGTTCAATAAATTGGAGAGAGAGAAGCAGGCGGGAATCCAGCAGGTATTTCAGCAGGAGACGAATCCGGCAGTATCATTGGAACTTCAAGGGGTGGACATTCCGGTTTCAGCGGAAACAGGACAGTCTGGCGCGGAGCTGGTGCAGGGAGCCAACGTGGATGCGATGGCGTAGGAGACAAAACAGGAAAGCCTTTGCTATGAACAGATAGCAGAGGCTTCTTATTTATGCACACGCCCGCATATGGAAATTTGCTGTTTCACAGCATGCGGGCGGCGCGGCGAGTAGGGAGAAAATCTTCCCTGCTCGATTGCATAGAGGGCAAAGAGTTAAGGAGGAGGGAATGACGGGCTCGCAGAAAATGGAAAGGAAATATGGAATAACGGGCGCGGTGCTAAAGAATGCAGCGTATGCCACCATGCTGATTGATCACTTTTTTGCGATACTCTTTCTGAATTATATGCAGCGGAATCTGGTGGATGGCGGATGGGACCCGCAGCTTGAGCCGATTTACCGTGCAGGCAGGGCTGTGGGGAGAATTTCCTTCGTGCTTTTCACTTTTCTGATTGTGGAGGGATTTTTTTATACGAGGAGCAGAGTATGGTTCCTGATGCGGCTTTTTGTATTTGCCCTGCTCTCAGAGATTCCTTTTGATCTGGCGCTGTCGGGAACTGCGTTTGACTGGAGCGGGCAGAATGTGTATTGGACGTTGTTTCTGGGCGTGCTGGTATTGACGCTGTGGGATTATCTCTCCCATTACGGGAGTGTTTTGGCGACGGCAGGACGCTATCTGATATTGGCAGCCGGCTGTCTTGCCGCGTTTCTTTGTTCCACGGATTATCGGTTTATGGGGGTCCTTCTGATTTTTGCCATGTATCGGACGAGGGAAAAGGACGGGGGAGATCAGTTTATGGCGGCGGGCCTGGTCATGCTGCTTGGCACATGGGGTTCTAACCTGATCCGCTATGGGGACGTCTATTCGGCAGGCTACCTGTTTCGGTTTTCTCTGAGGGAGATGTACGGTCTTCTCGCTTTTCCGTTGATTTTTCTCTATAACGGGGAGAAGGGGCGGCAGCTTCCGAAGCCTTTCTATTATGGTTTCTATCCGATACATCTGCTGATCCTGTTCGGGATCGCGAAAGTGACTGGAATTATGTAAACCAAATAGGCCCAAAAGTGATTCCGGGAAAAAGCTGTCCCGAGACCTTTCCAAATTATGTAAACCATCTGCCGGAAGCCCCGCATGGCAGCACAAGCCCGTTTGACGAGACGGGGAGTCCGATCTCCGAGGATTCCACCTGTCCGCCGAATTGGGGAACCAGCGCGGTGTGCAGCATGTAGGTGAGCACCGCAGGCTGCAGTCCTGTGGTGTAAGAGTTGACAAGAAAGAACAGGGCGTTTCCTGACAGCAGTTTTGCGGCAAGTTCGATTAACGCAAAGACGCTGTCCTCGATCTTCCAGATTTCGCCTTTGGGGCCGCGCCCGTAGGAAGGCGGATCCATGATGATGCCGTCGTATGTGCTGCCGCGGCGGATTTCCCGCTCCACAAATTTGACGCAGTCGTCCACCAGCCAGCGGACCGGCGCGTCGGAAAGCCCCGAAGCTGCGGCGTTTTCTTTCGCCCATGAGACCATTCCCTTGGAGGCGTCCACATGGGTTACAGCCGCTCCGGCGTTCGCGGCGGCAAGGGTTGCGCCGCCCGTGTAGGCGAAAAGATTCAGGACTTTGATCTGGCGGCCGGACTCCTGCGCCTTTGCCTTCTTTATTATAGAAGAAAACCAATCCCAGTTGACCGCCTGCTCAGGGAAGAGCCCCGTGTGCTTGAAGCTGAACGGCTTCAGGTGGAAAGTAAGGTCCCGGTAGCGGATGCTCCACTCCTTGGGCAGATCAAAGAATTCCCATTCCCCGCCCCCTTTCTGGCTTCGGTGGTAATGAGCGTTTTTCTTTTTCCATCCCTTTTCTGTTTTCGGAGTATCCCAAATCACCTGAGGGTCGGGGCGCACCAAAATATACTGCCCCCACCGTTCCAGCTTTTCTCCCTTTGAACAGTCTATCACTTCATAGTCTTTCCAGTTGTCCGCGATCCACATTATGATATGTCCTCTCCCGTGAAATGATTGGTGTAATTCTGTACATTTTCCATAGGATAGCATATTTTGCGTGTTTGCACAACAGGGTAGACGTATAGTATAATAGATGACATGGAGGGTAACGCATATGAAAAAAATAGTATGTTTTGGGGATTCTAATACGTACGGCTATAATGCCAGGACGATTGACCGTTTTACAGAGGAGGAAAGATGGACCTGCCTTCTGGCGAAGCATCTGGGCGAGGGCTATCATGTGGTGGAAGAAGGATTGGAGGGGAGGACGGCATGTCTGGAAGATCCGCTGTTTGAGGGCTTATGCGGTTTTCAGTATTTATACCCGTGTCTCATGACGCATAAGCCGGTGGATTTATTGCTGATTATGCTGGGAACCAATGACGTGAAGCAGCGCTTTTCCTGTACGCCGGCGAATGTGGGTAAGGGAATGGAGAGACTGGTACAGAAGGCCATTGACTCGAGGATTGCCTTCAGGGATGGTGTGCCTAATATTCTGCTGATTACGCCGCCTGCGATTGAAGCGGGCTATCGGGACACGGATGTTTACGGCGAGATGGGAGATGGATGTGATGAGAAAAGCCGTGCGCTTGCGCCCCTGTATGAGCAGGTGGCAAAGAATTTGGGATGTCACTATCTGGATGCCGGACAGATTCCGGGAGTAGAGATGAATCCCTATGACTTTATGCACCTGAGTCTGCAGGCGCACGGCGTGTTTGCGGAGTTTCTGGCAAAGAAAATTCCGCAGCTGGTTTGAAAATAATACAGACATCAGGTCGCAGACTGCGATGCCAAATAGTTGGCGCCCCACATGCCGGCGGAATTGCCGAGCGCTGCGGCGGCAATATGTACATGGGAAAAGCTGGGCATAATGAACCGGCTTTTTTTCTCCTCAATCTTCTGCATGATAAGCGGCTGGGACATGATGCCGCCTCCGAGAATGATGCAGGAAGGGTTATAAATGTGGGTCAGCGTTGCAAGCCCGAGCATGATTTCATCCACCCATCCGTCAATGATGCGGGCGACCGTATCGTCCTCGAGCGCCTCAAATATTTTTCTGCCGGTGTCGAGCTCCGGGCGGTATGGCTTCATCATCTGCAGGAGCCCTGTAGTGGACGCGTATTTTTCATAGCACCCGTCAAAGAAATCATCGCCTGAGAGTCTGGCGTCGCTGTGTGTGATGATGGCGCCAAATTCGCTGGCGGAATAGCTGGAACCGTGGAAGACTTTTTTGTCATTTATGACGGCGCCGCCGATCCCGGTTCCATAGGTCAGCATCAGGAACTGGTCATATTCCTGGCCTGCGCCGTAAACCGCTTCTCCAAGGGCAGCAGCATTTACGTCATTTTCCACCGCGACAGGGACATGAAAAAGTTCCTCCAGCGTTTTTTTGTATTGGATGCCCGTGTAACCCGGGACATTCTGATTGGCATAAATGATATACCCTTCCCTGGCGTGAACCTGCCCGGCAGTGCTGATACCGATGGCGTCATAATCGGAGTGGGCCTGAATCAGGGAAATTACAGTTTCCAGTATGTGTGCGCCGCCTTTTTTTGCATGGGTGGGTACTTCCCTGGTATCAGTCAGCCTGTTGTCCTGACAGACACCGTATTTGATGGAAGTGCCTCCGATATCGAATACAAGATTTTTCATAAATCTTTTCTCCTCGCCTTTAGATATGGACCTTGCAGACTGCTTTTTTCAGGAACAGGTCATCGTTTGCAGCGATGTTTGGTTTGTGGGGTTCCCCGGCCATGCAGATGATGAAATTTTCCGTCCCGATCAGGCAGCTTCCCAATTTGGCCGTCACTGCAGTTCCTACGTCGCCCTCCTCGTTATAGTTGATATATTCTGCCTGCGCGCTGTCGCCGGTGTCCACTATCTCTATTCCTATCAGGTCCATTTGAATATCCATGTAGTTTTTGTGAAATTCATACTGCCTTTCCTCAACGGGAGCGGCGGAGGTGTCCATAATATTGATGAAGACATTGTCCTGATCCACAACCGTTTTGCCGAGGGGCAGCGTGTTCAGATCATGGGAAACAATAAAATCTATGGCGGTATCCAGATTCCTGTTTATACCTTTATACAACTTGAGATTAGACATTTTATCATAAATCATTCCTGTGTCTCCTATTTGATACCGTTATAAAACCGCTGGGCGATTTCCAGGGGCCTGGTGATCGCGCCGCCTACGACTACTGCGTGTGCGCCGAGCGCAAGCATTTTTTTCGCCTGTTCGGGAGTATGGATTTTACCCTCGGCAATGACGGGAATCGAAAGAGCAGATACCAGTTTCTCTACCAGTTCAAAATCAGGACCGTCCGTTTTGGGCGAATAGTCCGTGTAGCCGCTTAACGTGGTGCCTACAATATGCACACCGCAGTTGGCGGCGTTCACGCCCTCCTCAACGGTGGAAATATCCGCCATCAAAACAATGTCAGGATATTTTTCCTTAATCTGCGCAATAAATTCGTTGATGGTACTGCCGTCTCCCCGCGTCCTCATGGTGCAGTCGAGCGCAACGATGTCCGACTCGGCATGGACCAGTTCATCTATTTCTTTCATGGTTGGAGTGATATAAGAAGCATAGCCTTCCACTACGCGTTTCACCAGACCGATCACAGGCAGACCGGTGGTTTCTTTGATGGCAACGACGTCCCGGATGCTGCTGGTGCGGATGCATTTGCTGCCAGCCCGTTTGGCGGCGTCTGCAAAAAAAGGCATGAGGGACATTTCCTGACAGTACATAGGTTCATCCGGCAGAGCCTGACAGGAGACGATAATAGAACTTTTTGTGGCTGTGAGTATGTCTGCTAAAGATGCTCTCATAGTTTCCTCCATTCTTTCAATTTTGGTTGAATAGTATTGTATTTTCCTGCGGCCATTATAACACGAAAAAAATTTTCAGGCAAGAAAAAATAAAAAAATATTCACTTTATAATCAGAAATGAAAATTTTTTTAAATTTTTATTGACAAAGCATCCGATCAACAGTAGAATTTAAATAAGCAATCGTCAATGATTTTTGCATACATGAAAGGAGAGGAAAATGAAAAAGTTTTTAGCGTTACTCTTAATTGGAGCTATGACCTTTTCTACAGTGGCATGCGGCGGTTCTGACGCGCCGGCTGCTGGGGAAACGCAACCGGAGACCAAAGAGGAAGCTCCCGCTGAGCCTGCCAAGGAGGAGGCGCCCGCGGCAGCAGCTGAGGAGGAGGCGCCCGCAGGAGGCGATGCAGCTTCTTCCATCACACTTTGGACTTACCCTATCGGCAAATGGGGAGACGAGGCTACTGTAAAAGCTCTCACCGATACATTTACGGCAAAGACAGGTATCACTGTAAACGTAGAGTTCCTTGCTTATGCTGACGGTGATGACAAAGTAAACACAGCGATCACGGCAGGACAGGCGCCTGACCTCATTATGGAAGGACCTGAGCGTCTGGTTGCAAACTGGGGAGCAAACGGATACATGGTTGACCTGTCCGATATGCTGGACGACACCGACAAGTCGGAAATCCAGGCAGCGCCGCTTGCAGCATGTACGGCGCCGGGCGGCGAAGTATATGAGTATCCTCTTGTTATGACGGCGCACTGCATGGCAGTTAACTTAAACGCTTTCAAGGAAGCGGGCGCTGACCAGTATCTGGATCTGGAGACACATACATGGACAACCGAAAACTTTATCAAGGCTGTGGAAGCGCTCTATGCGCACTACGGTGATACGGTGGCAGCGGTTTACTGCGCAGGACAGGGCGGAGACCAGGGAACCCGTGCACTGGTGAACAACCTGTACGGCGGTTCCTACACAGACGCGGCGCACACCGCTTACACATGGAATTCCCCTGAGAACGTGAAGGCTCTGGAGCAGTTGAAGAGCATGGACGGTATCGCGTTTGACGCTTCCCTTGCCGGCGGCGACGAGATCGCTAAGTTCTATCAGGGCGTTTTGAAGATGGCGTTCTGCTGGAATATCGCGCAGCAGTTAGACCCTAATGCAGCTGGCACAGGTGCAGGTCTCACGATTACAGGTGACGAGATCGCATTCATGAGCTTCCCTTCTGAGACGGGCGAGTCCAAACTTCAGGGCGGTATCTGGGGCTTCGGTATCTTTGACAACGGCGATGCGGCCCGTATCGAGGCATCCAAGCAGTTTATCAAGTACATGGCTGACTCCGAAGCTACGAAGGATGCGGTGATAGCAGCTAATTACTTCGCAGTTCGCTCCTCGGCAGAGGGAACAGACTTATCCGCAATCTGGGCTGACAATGACATTATGAATGAATATCAGGTTCTGATGCCTTATCTGGGCGACTACTATCAGGTTACTCCTGGCTGGGCAGGACAGCGTACCGCATGGTGGACCATGCTCCAGAAGATTGGATCCGGCTCAGATGTGACGGAAGCAATTACACAATATGAAGGTGAAGCTAACGCAGCAGCGGCTGAATAATCAGGCGACATACTGTTTCGCACAGATGGTTCGGTCAGGATGCCCCTTCCACCGGGAGTGGGAGGGGCATTTTCAACGGATAACATGTAAATGGTACAAAATTTTACGGACAATGGGGAAAGGGGGCGCATTTTCTTGAGTAAGCAGGTTACGCAGAAAAGAAGCCGGGCTTTGCAGCGAAGAGAAGATATAGCCGGTTATAGTTTCATGCTGCCCAGTCTGATTTTTTTTGTAGGCTTTGTTTTGATCCCGATGATTATTTGTATTTGGCTGAGTCTGACGGATTCTAACATGCATACGCAGGGCGGCGGCAACTTTATAGGATTAAAGAACTTTATCAGTCTGGCTAAGGATGAGGTGTTTCTGGATGCCTTATGGAATACGTTTGTCATTGTATTTGTGAGCGTACCTACCGTAACGGCATTCTCTTTGTGGGTGGCTTCTGCGATCTATAAACTGAAAATGCCCGTTCTTTCGGCATTCAGGTGTATTTTCTACTTGCCGGTTGTTACCGGCTCCGTAGCGGTAACGGTAGTATGGAAATGGATCTTTGACAATTACACGGGTATTTTGAATTCCGTTTTAAAGACGACCGGCGCCATCGACGCAAACATTAACTGGCTGGGGGATGAGAAATATGCGCTCTGGTGTATTATCCTGATCCTGTTTACCACATCGGTAGGTCAGCCTATCGTATTGTATGTGTCGGCGCTTGGCAACGTGGACGCATCCCTGGTGGAGGCGGCCCAGGTGGATGGCGCTACGGATCTGCAGGCTTTCTGGAAGATCAAATGGCCGCAGATTATGCCGACCACCCTGTACATTCTGGTCATCACCACGATTAACTCCTTCCAGTGTTTCGCGCTGATTCAGTTGTTGACGCAGGGCGGCTCCGGGACCCAGACGGTGATGTACTATATCTATTATACAGCCTTTAAGCTTACCGAGCAGTCAGGACATTTCGGTTATGCGAATGCAATGGGCGTCATACTGGCTATCTTCATAGGTATTTTGTCGGCGGTTCAGATGCGGCTGGCAAAAGAGAAGTAGAGGAGGAGAAGCGATGGAAAATAAAACAGGAAACAGTAAAGTTTATAAAATGATTTCACTCGTTGTGCTGGTGATTTTGGCGCTCCTTTTCTTATTCCCTCTCTATTGGATTATCACCGGTGCGTTCAAGCCGGCAGTGGATATCTATGCACAGAAACCTGTCTGGTGGCCCAGCGAATGGGTCATGAACAATTTTGGCAATCTGATGAATAAGCGTTCCGCTCCTATGTGGGAGATTCACATTCCTTTCAGCAGATTCTTTTCCGCTACGGGCGAGAGCATCGCAATCTCCACGGGACCTACCGTTCCGGCAGTGTTCCGGTGGCTGTTAAATACGATCTTCATGGCGGTGGCGGCAATGCTCCTCACCTGTCTGACCGCTACGATGGCCGGCTATGCGCTGGCGAAGAAACGCTTTCGCGGACGCAGTATTTTATTCGGTCTCATCATATGCGCTATGGCGCTGCCGAAACAGGTAGTATTGATTCCACTGCTCAAGGAGATGTCCGCCATTGGTCTTTACAATACCATTTGGGCGATCATATTTCCGACGGTAGGATGGCCTTTTGGTGTGTTTCTGATGAAACAGTTCTCGGAAGGCATTCCCGGGGAGATTCTGGAAGCCGCACGCATTGACGGGGCGGGAGAATGGAATACGTTTGTGACGATTGTATTTCCGATGGTAAAGCCCGGTGTGGGGGCGTTGGCAATTTTCACCTTTATCAATTCATGGAACGATTACTTCATGCAGTTAGTAATGGTGAGCAGCAACGTAAATTATACGATTCCTCTGGGTATTGCTACGTTACAGGCAGAAACCTCTGTGGACATGGGTATGCTGATGGCAGGCGCGGCTCTGGCGTCCGTTCCTATCATTATCGTATTCCTGATTTTCCAGAAGTATTTTACCCAGGGTATTACGATGGGAGCGGTCAAGGGCTGATCACAGACGCCTGCGTTGGATTTATGTAAACCTATGAAAGCTAGTGGTGTGGTATAGAGAAAGGATGATGTGAAAATGGACACGAAAAAATATCAGGGAATTTTCCCCGCGCTGTATGCGTGTTATGATGAAAACGGAAAGGTTTCACCCGACAGGACGAAGGCTCTTACGCAGTATTTGATGGATAAAGGGGTTCAGGGGCTTTATGTGGGCGGCTCTTCTGGAGAGTGTATCTATCTGAGCAAAGAGGACAGGAAGAAAACGCTGGAGGCTGTGATGGAGACTGCAGGAGGGAAACTGGTGATTATCGCCCATGTTGCCTGCAATAACACGGAGGACAGCCAGGAATTGGCAGCTCACGCGGAAAGCCTTGGGGTAGATGCCATTGCGTCGATACCGCCGATTTATTTCCATCTGCCGGAGCATGCCATTGCGAAATATTGGAACGATATTTCCGCCGCGGCTCCGAATACGGATTTTATTATTTATAACATACCACAGCTGGCAGGCACTTCCCTGACACTTGGTCTGCTGCGGGAAATGAAAAAAAATCCGAGAGTGGTCGGTGTGAAAAATTCTTCTATGCCGGTACAGGATATTCAGCTTTTCAGGGACGAGGGCGTTATTGTATTTAACGGACCGGACGAACAGCTTGTCTCCGGGCTTGCCATGGGGGCTGTCGGGGGGATCGGCGGCACTTACGGCGCGATGCCGGAAATTTATCTGAAAATTTTTGAGCTTTTTTCCCAGAGAAAGACGGAGGAAGCAAGGGAAGTACAGAATGCGGCGTGCAGGATTATCTATAAGATGTGTTCTGCCCACGGCAATATGTATGCTGTCATCAAGGAGATTATCCGTCTGCAGGGCGGACCCGATGTAGGTGGCGTAAAAGCGCCGTTAGTGGACCTTACGGAAGAGGACCGGGCGATCTGTAAGGAAACTGCAGATATGATTGCGGAAACGATTCAGAAATACTGTTAAGAAGGCAGCTGAAAATAGCATGGGTAACCATGCTATTTTTAGCCAAAATAAGGGGACAAACTATGGTGAATACGACTAACTTGCTGCAGGATATTCAATTAAACTATAATCAGCTTACGAAAACGGAAAAAAAGATAGCTGATTTTGTGATCGGAAATGCGAACCAGGTGTTGTTCATGTCCATTACAGACCTGGCAGAGGCAAGCGGTGTGGCTGATGCAAGCGTGTATCGGTTTTGCAGGAGTGTGGGCGCGCAGGGATATCAGGATTTTAAGATGAAACTGTCCTTCAGCGTATCGACGGATGAGATTTCCGAGACGGAAACGGAAAATTTTAAGATAGATTCCATGGACTATACGCTGGATAAAATACTGCACAAGCACATCAGCGTGTTAAAGGAGACCAGAATGCTGATAGATCAGGAGGCGATCAGAAAAACACTGCAGATGATGGAAGAGGCACAAAACATATACTTTTTTGGGATTGGGGATTCCCTGCTGACCGCCAAAGAAGCCAGAAATAAATTCTTAAGGATATGTAATAAGGTAAATTCCATTGATGATCCCCATATGCAGGCAATGACGGCTTCCATGGCAGGGCCGGGGGATTTGATCTTTATCATCTCCTATTCCGGGGCAACCAAGGACAATGTATATGTGGCGGAGATCGCAAAGAAGGCGGGGGCGAAGGTGATAGGCATAACCCACTTCATCAAATCCCCGCTGACAGGCTATACGGATGTCCTTCTGGTCTGCGGATCCAACGAAGGTCCGCTGGACGGGGGAGCTATGGGAACAAAACTGAGCCAGCTTTATGTGATCGACGTGTTGTTTCATGAGTATTATTCCCGCAATAAACAGGTATCCGTGGAGAATAACAAGAAAACCTCGAGGGCCGTAGTAGAGAAGCTGTATTAAAAAAAACGAAAAAAAAGTAAAATTTCTCTTGCAATTCCTGAAAACATCCTATATACTAATTTGTGCTGTGGCATGATAGCTATGAAGCGTGAGGTTGCTGCCCACGTGGCAGGTTTTCCGTGGAGCGAATGTCAAGTTAGGAAACTGACGACAAGTCACTGTACAGACAAAATGTCCGGTCAGCCGGAAACGACGTGTAGTAGTTCGATATGAAAACATTTAGGACACACACGGGAGAGTGTACAGTCACCGCTTGTCGTACTTATTCATTAAAAGTGCGAAAAGGAGGCGACTTTTTTTATGGCAAGTCAAGTAATGAGAATCACCCTGAAAGCCTATGACCATCAGCTGGTGGATGCATCGGCGAAGAAAATCATCGAAACTGTTAAGAAAAACGGATCTCAGGTGAGCGGACCCGTGCCCCTTCCTACTAAGAAGGAAGTCATCACGATCCTGCGCGCGGTTCACAAGTACAAGGATTCCAGAGAACAGTTCGAGCAGAGAACCCACAAGAGGCTCATTGATATCATCACCCCCACCCCCAAGACGGTGGATGCGCTCCAGAGACTGGAGATGCCCGCGGGTGTTTATATCGACATCAAGATGAAGAACAAATAAGACCCCTACTAGGACGATTTCCCCGACGCAAATTCTGATGGAATTATCCGAAGTAAATCCTTGCAGGATTAACCGACGCAAATCCCGTTGGGATTAGCGTCTGAAGAACCGCAGGCGGTTCTTCGCACAGAGAAGATTCATCGAGAGCAGAAGGGAAATCCGCTGTAGAACAACAGGAGGTAAGAAGGAAAATGAAAAAAGCGATTTTGGCAACAAAAGTCGGAATGACTCAAATCTTCAACGAAGACGGCACGCTGACACCGGTTACCGTACTTCAGGCAGGTCCCTGCGCAGTGACGCAGATCAAGACCGTGGAGAACGATGGTTACAGTGCGGTACAGGTAGGCTTTGTGGACAAGAAGGAAAAAATTGTCAATAAGGACAAAGGCGGCAATAAGGAAGTGATTCACCGTCACGGCGTAAACAAGGCGCAGAAGGGTCACTTCGATAAGGCAGGCGTTTCCTGCAAGAGATTTATCAGAGAGTTTAAGTTTGAGAACGCGGACGAGTACACGCTCGGCAGCGAGATCAAGGCGGATATCTTTGAGGCTGGCGACAGAGTGGACGCGACGGCGATCTCCAAAGGTAAGGGATTCCAGGGCGCGATCAAGAGACACGGCCAGCATAGAGGACCTATGACACACGGTTCTAAATTCCATCGCCATCAGGGTTCCAACGGTGCCTGCTCCTCACCCAGCAGAGTGTTTAAGGGCAAGGGGATGCCGGGACACATGGGCTGCGTTAGGGTTACGGTACAGAACCTCACGGTTGTTCGAGTTGACGCGGACAAGAACCTCATTCTGGTAAAGGGCGCGGTGCCCGGTCCCAGAAAAGCCTTAGTAACCATCAAAGAGACAACTAAGGTTGATGCGAAATAGTGGCCAGGCCACAGATGAAAGGAGGACCATTCAGATGGCAAACGTATCTGTTTATAATATGGAAGGTAAAGAAGTCGGCAAGATGGACTTAAATGATGCGGTGTTTGGTGTCGAGATCAATGAACACCTGGTACACATGGCAGTCGTCCAGAACCTTGCCAACAAGCGTCAGGGCACACAGAAAGCCAAAACCCGCTCGGAGGTTTCCGGCGGCGGCAGAAAGCCCTGGAGACAGAAGGGCACAGGTCATGCGAGACAGGGTTCGACCAGGGCGCCCCAGTGGAAAGGCGGCGGCGTTGTGTTTGCCCCTACGCCCAGGGATTATTCCTTCAAGTTAAACAAGAAGGAGAAGAGGGCGGCGCTTAAGTCGGTTCTGACAAGCAGAGTGCAGGACAACAAACTGATCGTACTTGACGAGCTGAAGTTCGACGCGATCAAGACAAAGGATTTCAAGAAGGTTATGGATAACTTAAAAGTTGACAAGGCGATGGTGGTGATCGGCGGACAGGACGAAAATGTGATTCTTTCCGCGAGAAACCTTCCCACAGTCAACACGGCGGTAGCTGAGAATATCAATGTATATGACATCCTCAAGGGCGACACGCTGGTGCTCACCAAGGATGCCGTAGCTAAGATCGAGGAGGTGTTTGCATAATGGCAGCGATTCAGTATTATGATGTGATCCTCAAACCTGTGATTACTGAGAAGAGTATGGCAGGCATGAGCGAAAAGAAGTACACCTTCTTAGTTCATCCGGAGGCAAACAAGACACAGATCAAGGAAGCTGTGGAGAAGATGTTCGAGGGGGCGAAGGTGGCGAAGGTCAACACCATGAATCAGGTGGGTAAGACCAAGAGACGCGGCATGGTTTACGGCAAGACCGCAAAGACCAAGAAAGCGATCGTGCAGCTTACCGAGGACAGCAAGGATATCGAGATTTTTGCAGGACTCTAACAAGACAAAGAGTTATTCTAAGGCGATAAAGAACATCGCCTAAGAACAACTACAGCTTTGTCTGAGAGAATCGCAAGCGATTCTCTGCGGTATATGAAAGTATTTAGAAAAGGAGATAAGGAATCATGGCAATCAAGACATATAACCCATATACACCGTCGAGACGTAACATGACCGGCTCTGATTTCAGCGAGATCACGAAGAAGACTCCCGAGAAGGCGCTCTGCACTTCCTTAAAGAAGAACGCGGGCCGCAACAATCAGGGTAAGATCACGGTGAGACACCACGGCGGCGGAAACAGAAGATTATACAGAAACATTGATTTTAAGAGAAATAAGGACGGCATCAGCGCAAAGGTGATCGGCATCGAGTACGATCCCAACAGGACGGCTAACATCGCGCTGATCTGCTACGAGGATGGCGAGAAGGCATACATCCTTGCGCCGGATGGATTGAAGGACGGCATGAAGGTTATGAACGGACCTGAGGCGGAAATCAGAGTGGGCAACTGCTTACCTCTGTCTGAGATCCCGGTAGGTACACTGGTACACAACATTGAGTTATATCCCGGTAAGGGCGGCCAGCTGGTTCGCTCCGCAGGAGGCAGCGCACAGCTGATGGCTAAGGAAGGCAAGTATGCGACCTTGAGACTCCCCTCCGGCGAGATGAGAATGGTTCCGATGGTATGCAGGGCATCCATTGGCACGGTCGGCAACACGGACCACAACCTGATCAAGATCGGTAAGGCAGGCCGTAAGCGCCACATGGGCATCCGTCCTACCGTCCGCGGTTCTGTTATGAACCCGAACGACCACCCGCACGGCGGCGGTGAGGGCCGCGCTCCGATTGGACGCCCGGGCCCGTGTACACCTTGGGGCAAACCGGCACTCGGTCTTAAGACCCGTAAGAGAAAGAAAGCTTCTAATAAGCTGATTGTGAGAAGAAGAGACGGCAGAGCTATTAAGTAGAGTAGGAGGATAGATAGATCATGGCAAGATCATTGAAAAAAGGACCGTTTGCGGATGCGAGCTTACTGAAAAAAGTAGATGCTATGAATGCGTCGGGACAGAAGCAGGTTATCAAGACCTGGTCCCGCCGGTCTACGATTTTCCCTTCCTTCGTGGGACACACCTTTGCGGTGCATGACGGAAGAAAGCACGTGCCGGTGTATGTTACAGAGGATATGGTTGGACACAAGCTCGGCGAGTTCGTGGCGACCAGAACTTATAGAGGACATGATAAGGACGAGAGAAAGTCCAAAGTTCGCTAATTTGAAAGGAGGCTTCAATCTATGGCTAAAGGACATAGATCCCAGATAAAGAGAGAGAGAAACGCGAACAAGGATGTCAGACCTTCAGCGAAGTTGTCTTACGCTCGTGTGTCTGTACAGAAAGCTTGTTTCGTGTTAGATGCGATCAGGGGGAAGGATGTCGAGACAGCGCTCGGAATCCTTGCATATAATCCCAGATATGCGTCCAGCATTATCAAGAAGCTGCTGGAGTCGGCTATCGCAAACGCTGAGTACAAATACAGTCAGGACCCTACAAAGTATCCGAATCCGGAAAATCTTTATATAGCAGAGTGCTATGCAAATAAAGGACCTACCATGAAGCGGATTCAGCCCAGAGCACAGGGCAGAGCTTACAGGATTGAGAAGAGAATGAGTCATATCACGATCGTTCTCGATGCAAGATAGGATCAGATTAGGAAGGAGAACAACATGGGACAGAAAGTTAATCCGCACGGATTGAGAGTCGGTATCATAAAGGATTGGGATTCTAAATGGTATGCTGACGGAGAGTTTGCTGACTTTTTAGTAGAGGATTACAATATCAGAGAATATTTAAAGAAGAAGTTATACAGCGCAGGCATCTCTAAGATTGAGATCGAGAGAGCGTCTGACAGAGTGAAGGTTATCATCTATACCGCGAAACCCGGCGTTGTAATCGGCAAGGGCGGTGCAGAGATCGAGGTAACCAAGAAGGAACTTTCCAAGATGACAGGCAAGAAGGTTCTTGTGGACATCAAGGAGATCAAGAGACCTGACAAGGACGCGCAGCTTGTTGCGGAAAATATCGCGCAGCAGCTTGAGAACCGTGTATCCTTCAGACGTGCTATGAAGTCCTGCATGGGCCGTACCATGAAGGCGGGCGCGGAAGGTATCAAGGCAGCCGTTTCCGGCCGTCTTGGCGGCGCGGACATTGCCCGCACCGAATTTTACAGCGAGGGAACTATTCCGCTGCAGACTTTGAGAGCAGATATTGATTATGGTTTTGCTGAGGCAGATACCACTTACGGTAAGCTCGGCGTAAAGGTATGGATTTACAAAGGCGAGGTACTTCCGACTAAATCTAACAAGGAAGGGAGCGATAAATAATGTTAATGCCAAAAAGAGTAAAACGTCGTAAACAGTTCCGTGGTTCCATGGCGGGTAAAGCGACCCGCGGCAACACAATTACCTACGGTGAGTACGGTATCGTGGCTATGGAGCCCTGCTGGATCAAATCCAATCAGATAGAGGCTGCCCGTATCGCTATGACAAGACACATTAAGCGTGGCGGTAAGGTTTGGATTAAGATTTTCCCGGATAAACCCGTTACTGCGAAGCCGGCAGAGACACGTATGGGTTCCGGTAAGGGAACTTTGGAATACTGGGTAGCAGTTGTTAAGCCCGGCCGCGTGATGTTCGAGATCGCCGGAGTGGCGGAGGATGTGGCAAAAGAGGCGCTGCGTCTTGCAACCCATAAACTTCCTTGCAAATGTAAAATCGTTTCTAAAGCAGACTTGGAAGGCGGTGTGGCAAATGAAAACTAATAAATATTTGGAAGATTTAAATAAGAAATCAGATGCTGAATTAGCACAGGAGCTGGTAGACGCTAAGAAAGAGCTTTTCAATTTGAGATTCCAGAACGCGACAAACCAGCTGGACAATACGGCGCGGATCAAAGAAGTGAGAAGGAATATCGCCAGAATCCAGACTGTGATAACACAGAAGGCAAAGACTGTATAAAAAGGAGATGTCAATCGTGGAAAGAAATCTGAGAAAAACTCGTACCGGCAAGGTTACAAGTAATAAGATGGATAAGACCATTGTGGTAGCGATAGAGGATCACGTAAAGCACCCGCTTTACAAGAAGATCGTGAAGAAAACCTACAAGTTAAAGGCGCACGATGAGAACAACGAGTGCAGCATCGGCGATACCGTAAAGGTAATGGAGACCAGACCTCTGTCCAAGGATAAGAGATGGAGACTTGTGGAGATCGTTGAGAAAGTGAAATGATTATTAAAGAAGGAGATAGATAGCATGATTCAACAGGAAAGCAGATTGAAGGTTGCTGATAACACCGGTGCGAAAGAAATCCTGTGCATCAGGGTTATGGGTGGATCTACAAGAAGATATGCGCGTATAGGTGATACGATTGTCGCTACGGTCAAAGATGCAACACCAGGCGGCGTTGTAAAAAAAGGCGATGTCGTGAAGGCTGTCGTTGTGCGTACCGTGAAGGGCGCAAGACGTAAGGATGGATCTTACATCAGATTTGACGAAAATGCTGCTGTTATCATCAAAGATGATAAGACTCCCAGAGGAACCCGTATTTTTGGACCAGTAGCAAGAGAGCTTCGTGATAAACAGTTTATGAAAATTGTTTCACTGGCTCCGGAAGTATTATAGGAGGTGCCGGTATGTCAACGTTTAAGATTAAGAAGGGTGACACCGTTAAGGTGATCGCCGGCAAGGATAAAGACAAAGAAGGCAAGGTTATTTCCGTAGACAGGAAGAAAAACAAGGTTCTTGTGGAAGGCATCAATAAGATTACCAAGCACGAGAAGCCTTCCGTAGCAAACCAGAATGGCGGTATCGTTCAGAAGGAAGCTCCCATCGACGCTTCCAATGTGATGTATGTGCACAAGGGCAAGGCGACCAGAATCGGTTTTAGGATCGAGAACGGCAAGAAAGTACGTTTCGCAAAGTCCACAGGCGATATCGTAGACTAAATCTGAGAAAGGAGATCCATAAGCGTGAGTAGCAGACTTAAAGATATGTATAAAAACGAGATCGTAGATGCTATGATCAAAAAGTTTGGATATAAAAATATCATGGAAGTTCCGAAGCTTGACAAGATCGTCATCAACATGGGCGTCGGTGAAGCGAAGGAGAACGCGAAGGTGCTGGAGTCGGCTGTGAGTGACATGGAGACCATTACCGGTCAGAAGGCCATTGTCACAAAGGCAAAACACTCCATCGCAAACTTCAAGATCAGAGAGGGACAGTCGATTGGCTGTAAGACTACGCTTCGCGGCGACAAGATGTACGAGTTCCTGGACAGACTTGTAAATCTGGCGCTTCCCCGTGTGCGTGACTTTAGAGGCGTAAGCGCTAATTCCTTCGATGGCAGAGGCAACTATGCGCTCGGTATCAAGGAGCAGATTATCTTCCCTGAGATCGAGTACGATAAGGTTGATAAGGTGAGAGGTATGGATGTCATCTTCGTCACCACAGCCAAGACGGATGAAGAAGCCCGTGAGTTGTTGAGATTATTTAATATGCCATTCGCCAAATAGAAGGAGGTAAGTTCATGGCTAAGACAGCAATGAAGATCAAACAGCAGCGCAAACCGAAGTTCTCCGTGAGAGCGTACAACCGCTGCAAAATCTGTGGTCGTCCACATGCTTATTTGAGAAAGTACGGAATCTGCAGAATCTGCTTCCGTGAGTTAGCATATAAGGGACAGATTCCCGGCGTTAAGAAAGCCAGCTGGTAAAAAGCCAAAAGAATTTCTAAGGCGACTGGAAAACGCCGCCTAAGAAATACTATGTTTGGCTTGCGAGTTTGCAAAGCAAACTCGGGTGGCGAAAAGAATTTCTAAGCTGGCAAGGGATGCCGCCTAGGAAATGTCAAGTATAAATATATAGGAGGAAAAATCATGACAATGAGCGATCCGATTGCAGATATGCTTACGAGAATCCGTAACGCGAACACTGCAAAGCATGATACAGTAGATGTGCCCTCATCCAAGATGAAGCTGGCTATCGCGCAGATTCTCTTAGAGGAAGGGTATATCAGAAAATTTGATGTGATCGAGAACGGCAGTTTCAAGACTATCCATATCACCTTAAAGTATGGAGAGGACAAGAACGATAAGATCATTTCAGGAATCAAGAGGATTTCCAAACCCGGTCTTCGTGTGTATGCGGGTAAGGAAGAGCTGCCCAGAGTGCTCGGGGGCCTCGGTGTGGCGATCATTTCCACAAATCAGGGCGTTGTGACTGATAAGAAGGCAAGAGAGCTTCAGGTAGGCGGAGAAGTTCTTGCGTTTGTATGGTAACAAAGCGAGAAGAATTTCTAAGGCGTCAAAAAACGCCGCCTAAGAAATACGATGTCTCGCTTGCGAGTTCGCTTCGCGACCTCGGAAGTAAATGATAATTAAGCAAATAAAACAGGAGGTACGGGCATGTCACGTATAGGAAGAATGCCAATCGCGATTCCCGCAGGTGTGACTGTGGAGATTGCAGAAAATAATAAAGTGACTGTGAAAGGTCCCAAGGGAACGCTTGAGAGAACGCTCCCGGCAGAAATGGAAATTAAGGTGGAAGGCGATCAGATTCTGGTTTCCAGGCCGAACGACTTAAAGAAGATGAAATCTTTCCACGGTTTGACAAGGACACTGATCCACAACATGGTGGTCGGTGTGACAGACGGCTTTGAGAAGAAGCTGGAGGTAAACGGCGTTGGTTACAGGGCCGCTAAGTCCGGCAAGAAGCTGACACTCAACTTAGGATACTCCCACCCCGTAGAGATGACAGACCCTGAGGGTATCGAGACCGTTGTGGAAGGGCAGAATCTGATCATCGTCAAGGGCATTGATAAAGAAAAAGTAGGTCAGTTTGCGGCTGAAATCAGAGACCAGAGACGTCCTGAGCCTTATAAGGGCAAGGGCATCAAGTATGCTGATGAGACAATCAGACGTAAAGTTGGTAAGACCGGTAAGAAATAACAGATAAGGAGAGTGTGGAAATGGTTAAGAAGGAATCGAGACAAAAAGTTCGCGTAAAGAAACATAACAGAATGCGCAACCGTTTCAGCGGCACCGCTGAGAGACCGCGTCTGGCTGTGTTCAGAAGCAATAATCATATGTATGCTCAAATTATTGACGATACGGTGGGAAATACTTTAGTCTCTGCATCTACTCTTGAGAAGAGTGTGGGAGGCGAGCTTAAGAAGACCAATGACGTTGAGGCGGCAGCATATGTAGGAACAGTGATCGCTAAGAGAGCGCTTGAGAAGGGTATCAAAGCCGTAGTCTTTGACAGGGGCGGCTTCATATACCAGGGCAAGATTGCAGCATTAGCGGACGCAGCCAGAGAAGCTGGCTTAGAATTCTAGGAAGGGAGAAAGAAGATCACATGAGACGTACAATCATTGACGTAAGTCAGTTAGAACTCACTGAAAAAGTTGTGACAATCAAGCGTGTAACCAAGGTTGTCAAGGGTGGTCGTAACATGCGTTTCACAGCGCTTGTGGTAGTCGGCGACGGTAACGGCCATGTTGGCGCAGGCCTCGGTAAAGCGACTGAAATCCCTGAAGCGATCCGCAAAGGCAAGGAAGATGCGATCAAGAATTTGGTTTGCGTTGCACTGGATGAAAAGAACAGTATCACACATGATTTTGTCGGAAAATTCGGCTCTGCATCTGTTTTATTAAAGAGAGCCCCGGAAGGTACCGGTATCATCGCCGGAGGCCCTGCGCGTGTGGTGTGCGAGCTTGCAGGCATCAAGAATATCCGTACAAAGTCCTTGGGGTCCAACAATAAGCAGAACGTAGTGTTGGCTACGATCATGGGCTTAAGCCAGTTAAAGACTCCTGAGGAAGTGGCTAAAAACCGTGGCAAATCCGTAGAGGAGATCCGCGCATAACCAGTACGAAAAGACATTCTAATGCTCGCAGCAAGGGCTGCTTTGCAAAGAATATCTAAGTTTCGTACGAGAGAAGATGTTCTAATGCTCGCGGCAGAGACTGCATCGCAAAGAACATTTATGTCTCGCATGAGAGAATGCCAGAATGAGGGCATTCTCTGTACAGATTCGAAGTTTTACAATCAGGAGGTATTAAAATGGCAGATAAAAAATTAAAGATCACATTAGTCAGATCTACAATCGGCCAGGTGCCCAAGGCCCGCGCTACAGTGGCGGCTATGGGACTTCGCAAGCTCAACCAGACAGTGGAACTGCCTGACAATGCGGCGACCAGAGGTCAGATTCAGAGAGTAAGACATATGGTCAAAGTGGAAGAGGCATAAAGGAGGTGTGATAGATGGAATTATCGAATTTAAGACCTGCGAAGGGCTCTGCCCACAGCGATAATTTTAGACGGGGCCGTGGACACGGTTCTGGAAACGGGAAGACAGCCGGCAAGGGGCATAAGGGCCAGAAGGCTCGCTCCGGGGCGCCCAGACCGGGTTTTGAGGGCGGTCAGATGCCCTTGTACAGACGTCTCCCCAAGAGAGGTTTTACCAACAGAAATACAAAAGAGATCGTTGCCATTAATCTGAGCGTTCTCGAGGTATTCGATAACGGTGCAACGGTTGACGTGGACGCATTGATCGAAAGGGGGATCGTAAAAAATCCCCGTGATGGTGTGAAGATCCTTGGAAACGGAGAACTCACTAAGAAACTCGACGTGAAGGTAAATGCCTTCAGTGCATCCGCAAAGGAGAAAATCGAGGCGCTTGGTGGAACAGCAGAGGTGATCTAATGTTTACAACCATAAAAAACGCATTTAAGATCAAAGAGATCAGAAATAAAATTTTCTTCACGTTTCTCATGCTGGTTGTGATCCGTCTCGGGTCACAGCTCCCCGTGCCGGGTGTGGACAGAACTTATTTTGCAAGATGGTTCGAAAGCCAGACCGGCGATGCATTTAATTTCTTTGATGCTTTTACGGGCGGGTCTTTCCTGAATATGTCTGTACTGGCGCTTAATATTACGCCGTACATCACATCTTCTATCATTATGCAGCTTATGACGATAGCGATTCCGAAGCTGGAGGAGATGCAGAGGGACGGTGCGGACGGACGGAAGAAGATTGCGGCTATTACGAGATACGTGACAGTTGTGCTTGCACTGATCGAGGCCGGCGTTATGGCGATAGGTTTCGGAAGGCAGGGACTGCTTGAGACCTATAATGTGATAAACATTATTACGGTTATAGCAGCGCTTACGGCAGGCAGCGCGTTTCTGATGTGGATAGGCGAGCGGATTACGGAGAACGGTGTCGGCAACGGTATTTCCATTGTGCTGACGATCAATATCCTTTCCCGCATGCCGCAGGATATCGCACAGCTCTTTGAACAGTTCGTGATCGGCAGATCCATTGCCAAGGGCGTAGTGGCTGCGATCATTATTATTGCAATCATCGTACTGATGGTAGTGCTTGTCATTATCCTAAATGACGGTGTGCGCAAGATCCCGGTACAGTATGCGAAAAAGGTACAGGGAAGAAAGATGGTGGGCGGACAGACGACGAATATTCCGCTGAAGGTCAATACCTCGGGCGTTATCCCTGTCATCTTTGCGTCGTCCCTGATGCAGCTTCCGGTGGTGATATGTTCCCTGTTTAATGTGAACGGCGCCGGCGTCTGGGGAGAAATCCTCAAGGGGCTGAACTCTAATTACTGGTGTAATCCGGAACATCTCGTATATTCAATCGGTCTGGTGGTGTATGTTGTACTGGTGGTATTCTTTGCCTACTTCTATACGTCCATCACCTTTAATCCGATGGAGATTGCGGATAACATGAAGAGACAGGGCGGATTTATTCCGGGTATCAGACCCGGCAGGCCTACCAGCGACTATCTGGCAAAGCTCCTTAACTATATCGTGTTTATCGGAGCGATTGGTCTTACCATCGTATGTGTGGTGCCTTACTTCTTTAACGGTGTGTTTGGCGCGCAGGTATCTTTCGGTGGGACCAGCCTTATCATCATTGTCAGCGTGGTGCTGGAGACGGTTAAGCAGATCGAGTCACAGATGCTTGTCCGTAATTATAAGGGCTTTTTAAATGACTAATGGAAAGACAAGAGCGGTAGGGACGGCGGATAATCGGCACGTCCCTAACCTTGCGTCTGTATCATTTGCTATGGGAGAGATAAGAGATGAAGATTATAATGCTGGGCGCACCCGGCGCAGGAAAAGGAACACAGGCGAAAATGATTGCCGAGAGCTATAAGATTCCGCATATTTCGACGGGCGACATGTTCCGTTTGAACATTAAGAACGGGACAGAGCTTGGCATGGAAGCCAAGGAGTATATGGATCAGGGGCTTCTGGTGCCTGATGAACTGACGGTGCGTATTTTCCTTGACCGGGTGGCGCAGGATGACTGTAAGGACGGCTATGTGCTGGACGGATTCCCGAGAACGATCCCTCAGGCCGAGGTGCTGGAAGAGGCGCTTGATAAGCTGGGAGACAAAATTGATTACGCGATTGATGTGGAGGTGCCGGATGAGAATATCATCCGCAGAATGGGCGGCAGGCGTGCCTGCACATCCTGCGGCGCGACTTACCATATCGAGCATGTTCCCCCGAAGAAGGAGGGAATCTGCGACGAGTGCGGCCAGGAACTTGTGCTGCGCGACGATGATAAGCCTGAGACGGTGGAGAAGCGTCTGCGGGTATATCAGGAGCAGACCGCGCCGTTACTTGAGTTTTATAAGGCAAAAGGCGTACTGAAGAGCGTGGACGGCACGCAGGATATGCAGGATGTATTTAAGGCGATTACGGAGCTACTGAAATAGAGGCAGGACTATGGCGGTCACAATCAAATCGGCTGAAGAAATCGAAAAGATGCGTAAGGCGGGCAGACTGCTTGCCCGGGTGCATGAGGAACTGGCTAAGGCGATACGCCCCGGCGTTTCCACAAAGGAGATCGACACGGTATGCGAGGAGCTGATCCGGGGATATGGCTGTACACCGAACTTTTTACATTATCAGGGCTACCCGGCAAGCGTCTGTGTCTCCGTAAACGAGGAGGTCGTGCATGGGATTCCCCGGCAGGACCGGATTCTTAAAGAGGGCGATATTGTCAGTCTTGACACAGGACTGATCTATCAGGGCTACCATTCGGACGCGGCGAGGACCTATGGCGTCGGGCAGATCAGCCGGTCAGCGGAGAAACTGATCGAGGTGACGAGGGAGAGCTTCTTTCAGGGAATCACGGTGGTGCGCGCCGGAAAACATCTGCATGATATCTCCAATGCCATAGCGGATTATGTGATACCTTACGGTTACGGGATCGTACATGATCTGGTGGGGCACGGGATCGGCACGAAGCTCCATGAACCGCCGAATATACCGAATTTTCCCCAGAGAAGAAGGGGGATACGGCTAAAGGCAGGTATGACGCTGGCGATTGAACCGATGATTAATATCGGTACCGGCGAGGTAGACTGGCTTGACGATGAATGGACGGTGGTATCGGCGGACCATTCGCTCTCCGCGCACTATGAGAATACTGTGCTGGTCACGGACGGAGAGCCGGAGATCTTGACACTGCTTTAAAATAGAAGAAACGGAAGTTCAAATATGGAAGAAAATATCGTTGGTATGCTCGCCAGTTCGAAGGCGGGGCATGATAAGGACTCCGTGTATGTTATCATACGGGAGGACGGCGAATATATATATGTAGCTGACGGCAAAACCAGAACGGCGAAACGCCCGAAGCGGAAAAATAAGAAACATGTGCAATTGATTAAAAAGAAAAGAATGGCGGAGCCGGAGAACGGTTTTGGCGATTTGGAAATGAAGAGAATCATCAAGGAATATCTGAGAGAAAGAGAGGAAAGAAATGTCAAAGGCTGATGTAATTGAGATTGAAGGAACTGTAATTGAGAAGTTACCCAATACCATGTTTCAGGTGGAGCTGGAAAACGGTCATGTGGTGTTGGCGCATATCAGCGGTAAGCTGCGCCAGAATTTCATCCGCATTCTGCCAGGCGACAAGGTAACGCTGGAGCTTTCTCCGTACGATTTATCCAAGGGCAGAATCATTTGGAGAGACAAGTAAAATCATGCAGAAATAATATGGATGAAAGCGTCAAACGACAACTTATGAATGGCATGATTGAACGATATATAAAGTTTACAAAAAGTCTTGCCAATGGCAGGATTTGGTGTTATAATGTAAAACGGTCTTTTTTGAAAGGAGGGTTTGAGATGAAGGTTAGATCATCAGTAAAACCGATTTGCGAAAAGTGCAAGATCATCAAGAGAAAAGGAAAGATCAGAGTTATTTGTGAAAATCCGAAACATAAGCAGGTACAGGGTTAATAGATAGAGAGCCCACTTTTTGATACCAACTTATATGTTTGGAAAGATCGGATATCTGATCCGGTTGGGCAAAGTATTTTGCCTCAATCAATTAGTGTCACGCGTGCCGTGTGCACGCGAAACGCATGAAAATGCAAAGGAAATGGAGGAAATGTAAATGGCTCGTATTGCAGGTGTTGACTTACCGAGAGAGAAGCGTGTGGAGATTGGTTTGACCTATATTTATGGGATCGGCAGAACAAGCTCCAACAAGATTCTGGCGGCAGCAAACGTAAATCCTGATACCCGTGTCAGAGAATTGACCGATGATGAGGTGAAGAGACTGGCAGAGGTAATCGAAAGGGATTACATGGTGGAAGGTGACTTGAGAAGAGAGGTTGCCCTCAATATCAAGAGACTTCAGGAGATCGGCTGCTACAGGGGAATCCGTCACAGGAAGGGTCTTCCGGTTCGTGGTCAGAAGACAAAAACCAACGCCAGGACAAGAAAAGGTCCTAAGAGAACTGTTGCAAACAAGAAGAAGTAACAACATAGGAACAAGATTAAATAGTCTGAGAAAGTAGGTTAGTTTATTATGGCAAAGAAAGTTACCAAAAAAGTGACAAAAAAGCGTGTCAAGAAAAACGTTGAACATGGACAGGCACATATCCAGTCCTCCTTTAACAATACCATCGTTACGCTGACAGATAACGAGGGTAATGCGTTAAGCTGGGCAAGTGCCGGCGGTCTTGGTTTTAGAGGTTCAAGGAAATCTACTCCCTATGCGGCACAGATGGCTGCTGAGACGGCGACAAAGGCCGCTCTGATCCACGGCTTAAAGACTGTGGACGTTATGGTGAAGGGGCCCGGTTCGGGACGTGAGGCTGCGATCCGTGCACTGCAGGCATGCGGTCTGGAAGTGACCAGCATCCGCGACGTGACGCCTGTACCTCATAATGGATGTCGTCCGCCTAAGAGACGTAGAGTCTAGCAGATCAAAAAGAAAATCGAATCGCTCACGGCAGAGGCCGTTTCGCGAAGATTTTCTATGTTTTGATCGGGAGAATCGCAAGCGATTCTCCGTATATATGGAAAATAGTTTGGATGAAGGTGCAGCCTGAGACGGCGCACTGTAAACAAAAACAGAAAGGAGCCAGAATCATGGCAGTAAACAGAGTTCCGGTATTAAAGAGATGCAGATCCCTTGATCTTGATCCTACATTTTTAGGATATGACAAGAAATCTAACAGAACATCCCCAAGGGCGGGTAAGAAGATCAGCGAGTATGGCCTTCAGCTGCGCGAGAAGCAGAAAGCGAAATTTATCTACGGCGTGTTGGAGAAGCCTTTCAGAAACTATTATGAGAAAGCCGACAGAATGAAGGGCCAGACAGGTGAAAACCTGATGGTTATGCTGGAGAGCAGACTGGACAGCGTTGTGTTCAGAATGGGTTTTGCCAGAACAAGAAGAGAAGCGAGACAGGTCGTAGGACACAAGCATTTTCTCGTAAACGGCAAGCCGGTGCAGATCCCTTCCTATCTGGTTAAGGCGGGTGATGTGATCGAGGTCAGAGAGAAAGCAAAATCCCTGCAGAGATATAAAGATATTCTCGAGGTGACCGGCGGCAGACTTGTCCCTGAGTGGCTTGAGGTGGATCAGGAGGCCATGAAGGCAACCGTGAAATACCTTCCTTCCAGAGAGATGATTGACGTTCCGGTAAACGAGATGCTTATTGTCGAGTTGTACTCCAAATAACAAAGTAAAAAGTAATGGATGTATTCTCAAAAGGAGGGTGCTTGGGTGTTTGAATTTGAGAGACCGAATATAGAAGTGGTTGAGATCTCCGAAGATAAAAAATACGGCAGATTCGTAGTGGAACCTTTAGAGAGAGGTTACGGCATTACCCTCGGCAATTCACTTAGAAGGATTATGCTGTCTTCGCTGCCCGGCGTGGCAGTAAGCCAGGTTAAGATCGAGGGTGTCCTCCATGAGTTCAGTTCGATTCCCGGCGTGAAGGAAGACGTGACGGAGATCATCATGAACGTTAAGAGCCTTGCCATCAAGAATAACAGCGATGCGAACGAGGTGAAAACTGCCTACATCGAGTACGAAGGCGAAGGTATTGTGCGGGCTTCCGATATTCAGGTAGATCAGGATATCGAGATTTTAAATCCCGATCTGGTGATCGCGACCCTGAGCGGCAAGGATACCAAGCTTTATATGGAACTGACCATCACAAGAGGCCGGGGTTATGTGGGAGCTGACAAGAATAAGACGGACGATCTGCCGATTGGTGTGATCGCGATTGATTCCATTTACACACCTGTGGAGAGAGTCAATGTCACCGTGGAGAATACCCGTGTAGGCCAGATTACCGATTATGACAAGCTGACGCTGGACGTATACACGAACGGTACACTTGTGCCCGACGAGGCTGTCAGCCTGGCCGCAAAGGTGTTAAGCGAGCATTTGAGCCTTTTCATTGATCTGTCCGAGAATGCCAAGACTGCAGAGGTTATGGTGGAAAAAGAGGACGACGAGAAGGAGAAGGTGCTTGAAATGAGCATCGACGAACTGGAGCTTTCGGTTCGTTCCTACAACTGCCTGAAAAGGGCGGGCATCAATACGGTAGAAGAGCTGACGAACAAAACTTCCGAGGATATGATGAAGGTGAGAAATCTCGGCCGTAAGTCCTTGGAGGAAGTTCTTGCAAAATTAAAGGAATTAGGATTACAGCTGAATCCCAGCGATGAGGCGTAATATAGAGGTAAGACCGAAGAGCACTCGGAAAGGAGCCGATCATGGCAAAATACAGAAAACTTGGCAGAACATCTGACCAGAGAAAAGCATTACTCAGAAATCAGGTTACCGCTCTTTTATATAACGGAAAGATCGTGACCACAGAAGCGAGGGCAAAGGAAGTGCGTAAGATTGTCGAGCCTTTGATCACACTTGCTGTCAAGGAGAAGGACAATTTTGAGACCGTTAAGGTGACTGCGAAAGTAGCGCGTAAAGATAAGGACGGCAAGAGGGTGAAGCAGATTGTGGATAAAAACACAAAGGCGGTGCTCTCCGAGACACACCGTGATAAGGACGGCAAGATTCTTAAGATTGAAAACGGTATGACCGTTACGGTATATGATGAGGTGGAGAAGGAGATCAAGAAGGATATGCCTTCCAGACTTCATGCGAGAAGACAGATGCTGAAGGTGCTTTATCCTGTCAAGGAGGTGCCGAACACACCGGCAGGACGTAAGAAAAACACGAAGAATATCAATCTTGCGGATAAGCTCTTTGACGAGTATGGTCCTAAGTATGCGAACCGCAAAGGCGGTTATACCAGAATCGTCAAAATCGGTCCCCGTAAGGGTGACGCGGCGATGGAAGTAGTTCTGGAGCTGGTATAAGATAGCCGGAAAATAAGTAGGGCTGATAAAAAGCTGAGCGTATAAAGCTCGGCTTTTTTGTTATCCTTAAATATGAAAACAAAAAAGACACAACATTTTGTATTAAAATGTTGCATCCTCTTCTGTTCAATTTATATATCGGAGTTCTCTCCAAATACTTAACCCCCTTTTTAAAAAAATCATAAATTTATTTGAAGATACACCTGATCCCGCTCATCCTGCCCGATACCCAGATAGCGCTTAGTGATCTGATAGGAGGAATGATTATACAAGTCCATCAGCATGGCCGGCGGCGTGCCCTGTTTCCATGCGTAGTAGCCGAAGGTTTTCCGCAGGGAATGGCAGCCGACGTGCTCGGACATGCCGCAGCTTTCCGCGGCTTTCCGAACAATGCGGTAAGCCTGCGAGCGGGAGAGCGGTTGAGCTTTACAGCGGGTACTTGGAAACAGAAAATCCTGTGGAGCGGTTTCGGGACAGAGGGTTCTGTAGCGATCCAGAGTCTGACGCAGCACGGCATTGATGGGAACTTCGCGGGTTTTTCCTGTTTTCTGTTCCGCTATGCTGATATATTTTTGCAGAACGCCGTCTGCACTGCAGACGTCCTGCCAACGCAGCTTTAATAAATCGCCGATGCGGAAGGCCGTGTTCAGTCCTGTGACAATCAGGGAGTAGTTGCGGGGGTTCGGCTGTATATCCTTGTAATAATCCCGGAAAAAATGCAGTGTCTCTTTGTCTTTGATCGGATATGTCTCACTCATAAAATGTCCTCCTTTTGGCTGGTATTTAATGATAAGTTTAGTGGAGTATTCCTACATGCAACATTTTAATACAAAAAGTTGCATAAGGAAACGCAAGGCGGCGCCCTCGTAAAGAGGGGAAGGCAAGGAGGTCCAAAATGCTTAGAATGACGGTAAACACAGAGGAGTACATCCAGATCGGCGACGATATCCGAATCGTTTTTCTTGGAGGCAGCAGGAACCATACAAAGGTGATGCTGGATATTCCGAAGGAAGTAAATGTGGTGAGAAGCCGCGCGCTCGAAAAACGGGCGGAGACTGACGAGGAGAAGGAAAAGATTGCGCGTTACCATGCGGCGCCGGAGCTGGAGGAGAAGTACCGCAGAAAGAAAGTAGTCGTAAATGACGGGGTGAAGGCCGCGTCGAGGTAAACGGTAATAACCCGGGGCTATCCTAGGGGCCTTGGGATATTATATATCATGTCAGCAGGAAATCAGGCGGCTGCGAAGCAGACATTTGATTTCACCTGACATGATAACGAAAGAATCTTTGAGCACGCAGCGCGGTAGACGCGCAGCGGCGGGATTCTTGAGTTATGGCAACTGGCAAACAAACAAACGGCGGTAAACGGATTTGCCGCCGGCAACCACAAGGAGGTAACATTATGATCGTTAAACACAATATCACAGCAATGAACTCTAACAGAATGCTCAATCTGACCACCAGCTCTCAGGCGAAGTCCACCGAGAAGCTGTCTTCCGGCTACAAGATCAACCGTGCGGCGGACGATGCAGCAGGTCTTGCAATTTCCGAGAAGATGAGACGTCAGGTGAGAGGCCTTACCCAGGCATCCGCTAACGCGCAGGACGGTGTCAGTGCAGTGCAGACCGCAGAAGGCGCGCTGAACGAAGTGCACGACATGCTCCAGAGAATGAACGAGCTGGCAGTTAAGGGCGAGAACGGCACACAGACCAGCACGGACCGCGCTTATATCGCGATGGAAGTTAACCAGCTGATGAGTGAGATCGACCGTGTAAAGAACACCACAACCTTCAATGAGATGAGCTTGCTGGATGGGACATTCGCGGATATAGGTCTGCAGGTAGGTGCAGAGGCAGGTCAGCACATCAACATCACCATCAAGGATATGAGTGTTGACGGGCTTAACCAGCAGATTCAGGACAGATTTGGCGGTACTACTCACGAAGATGTTATCGCGACATTCTATCAGGATTTTAAGCCGCAGGAAGATGACGGTTTAAAGGATAATATTCCGGAGCAGTCAGATTATGCTGATTTGAACAAATTCGTCAAGGATGCAATCAAGGCAGTATCCGCGCAGCGTTCCGACCTCGGTGCAGTACAGAACAGACTTGAGCACACGATCAGCAACCTGGATAACATCGCAGAGAACACCCAGAGTGCAGAGGCAGCGATCCGTGATACCGATATCGCTACAGAGATGGTTAAGTACTCGAACAAC
>ERZ808035.106-NODE-106-length-101901-cov-8.828459_pt1 | contig 101901 bp, 97 predicted proteins | sample MGYA00380189_ERZ808035 | MGnify/ENA primary metagenome ERZ808035 (study PRJEB31490, sample SAMN06133407) | mouse gut metagenome | isolation source: M5_1 | host: mice | place: China: Chengdu | collected 2015-05 ... | reverse complement strand
AAAACACGTCGCATAAGAATCCAACGCGCCTTCGGCGCTATAAAAAGCTTTTTATAGCTTTTTAATGGATTCTAGTACGACCCGCCCGGCGCATAGGCGCCGGGCGGGTCGTATTGTGCGGATCACATGAGGTTGTAAAGGATTTTCGCCATCTGGCCCCGGGTAATATTGTTGTTGGGCCGGAACGTGTTGTCCTCGTAGCCGTTGATGATGCCCTGGGCTGCCATGGTCTGGATGTAGAACGCGGCGTAGGACGGAATCTGCCCGGCGTCGGCAAAGGTCAGACCGGCCGCGGCGTAGCCCTTCTCCTGGCTCCGGCCGATCATGGCCGCCGCCTGGGCCCGGGTCAGGTTCCCGTCGGGGTTGAGGTACAGCTTCCCATCCTTGCCCTGGGTGCCGGTGACAACGCCCTCGGCGTACAGCGCCCGGACCGCCGGAAGGGCGGACTCGGGAATTTTGCTCAGGTCCGCGAAGGGCACGGACACGCCCGCGTACTTCGCCGGATCCAGTTTCAAAGCGTTGTACAGCATCACGGAGAAATCCAGCCGGGTCAGCAGCCGGTCGGGGCGGAAGGTTCCGTCGGTGTAGCCCTTGGAGATGTTGTGGTCGTACAGGTAGTCGCAGAAGTCCGCTCCCCAGTACGCCGCCGTATCCCGGAACCGGCGCTCGGCGCCGGCGGCGGGAATGTCCACGGAGGCCCGGCCGATATTGCCGGAGCCGTCCCGGGCGGTGACGGTGAGACGGTGGGCCGCGCCGTCCGCCGCCGGCAGCGCGGCGGAGACGGCCCCGGTCTTGCCGTCGTAGGTGAAGGCCAGGGGCGCGCCGTCATAGAGCACGGACACGGAGGTCTGGGACAGCACGCCGTCCACGTCGTCCTTTACGGCACCGGTGAGGGCTGCGCCGCTGACCTGGGCAGTGACCGTGGGCACGGCGGTATCCACGGTGTCCTCAAAGGAGGCGGCGATGTGGTCGATGTAGACCGTTCCGGTGCGGGCGGTGTCGCTAAATGTCTGCCGGAGCTCTCCATTCTCATCGTAAATCCAGGTGGACGTCGCCCGAATGCCGAAGCCCTGTAGGTTAAACCAGCCGTGGAACGGCACGGAGACCTGCTTCCAGCCGGTAAAGTCCAGCGTGGCGACCGGCGTCTCCAAATATCCCTTTGTGCCGTTGTCGTAGAGCAGATACAGATCATTGCCGGAGCCGTCGCCGCAGACCCACAGATTCAGGCTGGAATAGAGCTCATGATTGACCGGCGTATAGCTGTTCGCCCGCCACTCCGCCTTATAGAACCGATCCTCTGTCAGGGTGTAATCCAGCCTGCCGGAGCCCCGGCCCATGCGCACGCCCTCCGGCGCCGTGGAGCGGCTGAACTGGAGATTGTCGGCATAGGTGCCGTCCAGAATGGTGGTCTCACTCTCGAAGTCCTCCACCGGCAGAATGGAGAGGTTGGACACCGTCACCTGGATGGAGGTGCTCCGCCCCCCGGCGGAGACGGTGATGACACCCTCCCCGGGAAGCCCCGCGGTGAAGTTCCCCAGCTGGTCAACGGAGCCGATATCCCCCTCCACCGTCCAGGTGAAGGCCTCCGGGTCCGCCTTCAGCTGTCTGTGCTGATAGGCGGCGGTGGCGGTGAGCTGCGTCACCGTGCCGGGGGCGGCCCCCAGGGTGGTGAGGGCGGTGCCGTCATCGCTGCGAATGGCCAGGGCGTCCGGCGTGGTGACGGCGTGGATGGTGGTGGTGCCCGTCCTGCGGCCGCTGCCGGCAGTGACGGTGATCTCGCCGCCGGAGAGGGGCGTGGTCAGCACATTGCCGTCCAGCTCGCCGCCGTCGGTGCTGAGGCGGTAGTCCTCCTCCATGGGGATGAAGTTGGTATCCACGGCGGAGGCGGAGATGTTCACCCTGCTGCCCGCCAGCACGTACTGGTTGTCCGCCTGGACATAGAAGTGGCTGAGCTCTCCGGTGGGCTGGCCGGATGCCACCAGAAACACCTGGTTGGACACCTTCCGCTCCGCGCCGTCGGAGGGGCGGTTGAGGGTGGCCGTCTCCAGCTTGTCCGGCGCGGTGACGGACAGCGTGGTGGAGCCGCCTCCGTCCAGGCAGAGCGCCGCGTAACAGCCCAGCTCGATCATGCGCCTGGCCACCTGATCCATGGACGCACCGATGGAGTGGCCGGAACGGCGGCCGTCGATGGTGTAGAAAATCACGGTGCCGTCATAGCGAACACCCACGGCGGTGCGGGGGTTCACGCCGGTGGGCAGGCCCGCCACCACGGCGCCGTCGGCCACCAGGGAGTACAGGGCGCCCACGGCGTACTCCACGTCGTTCCACTCCTCGCCGGCGGCGGTGGCCTCCAGGGTGATGACGGTGCCCACGGGGATGTTTCGCAGGGCTTCCACGTGATAGGGGTCGGATTTCAAATTGGCGGAGAGGACGATCTGATCCGGCCCCATCTCCGTGGCCGCAGTGGTCTCCCCCACCTGCTCCACGACAGCGGTCATGGTCTCACCGATGGAGAGCCGCCCCTCCCGAATGGTGCAGAGCACGTCCACGCCGGCCTCGGTGTTTCCGGTGGTGTGCTTGCTGTTAAAATCGTATGTATAGAGGTAAGTCCCCCCCTCTGATACCCGGGCCTTGTTCACGGCGGTGAGCTGACGGGACATCTCCTCGCCATAGCCCCCCTCATCCATATAGCCCAGGCGGGCGGTGACCTTTACGCCCGGCTTTCCGATGGCTGCCGTGCCGTCGGCCCGGAAGCCGATGGCATAATAGCCGCCGTCGCTGCTGCGGAGCTGACCCTCCGTAATGACAAGGCCGATGGGCAGGCCGGTGTTGACGTTGTAAAAGTCGCCGTTGATGCCCGCCACAACCCGCCAGCCCTGGCTCTCCAGCTCCCGGGCCATGTCGGTGACGGAGCTCCGGTCCGTGAGAACCTGGCCGTAGGTGGCAATAGGCGTCACGTCCGGATTGGGCGTGTATGTAATCAGATTCTCTGTTCGCAGATCGTTGTACGCCGTGCTCCAGAAGGTGTTGGTAGAGAGCTGGGTCTCCTGGTGCAACAGCGTGTCCAGGGCCGTCAGGTCCTCGCCCAGGGCATCCGACGCGGCGGCGCTGAGACCCAGGGAGAGCACCAGGGACAGCGCCAGAACCAGCGCCAGGGTCTTGCGGAAAAATTGTTTCATAGCTTGCCTCCAAACAATCGCCGGCGGCGGCCACCGCCGCCGGACGCGCCCCGCCGCGGCGGGGTCCGGTCTACATAATACCTGTTCAGGATACCACATCCGCCGGACAAAGTAAATGTCCATTTGATTACAAAATTCTTCCGTGCCTGCCAGGATCTTCTCTCATTCCATAAAAAAGACGGCCCTTCGCCGGAAAATGTTCCCGTCCGTTTTAAAAAATCTCCTTGGAAACGGCGGCGGATTATACTATAATGAGAACAGATTTCAAAACAGAGGAGGGCTTTCCCATGACCGTCACTGTGGACGCCGCCGCCTGCATTGGCTGCAGCATGTGCGCCTACGCCGCCCCGGGCATCTTCCGCATGGAGAACCGGGTCTCCACCGTTCTGCCCAATCCGGACGTGACCCAGTACGACCGGGCCGCCGGCGCCGCCAACCGCTGCCCCGTCAACGCCATTAAGATCACGAAATAGAGGGGACGCTCCGGCGCCCCCTCTGCTTCCCGGTCTTCACACGGTCCGGCACAGGGCGGGCGCCGCGTCTTTGTCGAAGCTTGCGCCGATACGGCCGGCGCGGCTGAAAAGGAGACAGGTCTCCTCCTCAGTCGCGCCGGCCGTAAAAAAGAGGAGCCTTTCGGCTCCTCTTTTCACTGCGTTTTACCGGGGCTTTCTCAGCACTTCTCCACCACAACGGCAGTGCCCATGCCGCCGCCGATGCACAGCGTGGCCAGGCCCTTCTTGGCCTCGGGGCGCTTCATCATCTCGTGCACCAGGGTCACGATGATGCGGGCGCCGGAGGCGCCGACAGGGTGGCCCAGGGAGATGGCGCCGCCGTTGACATTCAGCTTGGCGGAGTCAAAGCCCAGCTCCCGGCCCACGGCGATGGACTGGGCGGCAAAGGCCTCGTTGGCCTCCACCAGGTCGATGTCGTCGATGGTGACGCCGGCCTTCTTCATGGCCGCGCGGGAGGCGGGCACGGGGCCCACACCCATGATCTTGGGGTCCACGCCGCCCTGGCCCCAGCCGATCAGCTTGACCATGGGCTTGAGGCCGTACTTCTCCACGGCCTCGCCGGAGGCCAGAACGATGGCGGCGGCGCCGTCGTTGATGCCGGAGGCGTTGGCGGCGGTGACGCGCTGCTGGCCCTTGTCCTCGGTCTCCTTCTTGCCGGTGACTTCAAAGGTGTGAACAACCTGGGGATCGGGGGACTCGGGGCCCACGGGGAAGGCACCCCGGAGCTTGGCGATGCCCTCGGCGGTGACGCCGGCCTTGGGGAACTCGTCACGCTTGAACTCCACGATCTCCTTCTTGACCTTCACGGGCACGGGGACGATCTCATCGTCAAAGCGGCCGGCCTTCTGGGCGGCCTCGGCCTTCTGCTGGGAGGCGGCGGCGAACTCGTCCTGCTCCTTGCGGCTGATGCCCCAGATGTCGTTGATATTTTCGGCAGTGGTGCCCATGTGGTAGTTGTTGTAGGCGTCCCACAGGCCGTCCTTGATCATCTCGTCCACCAGCTTCTTGTCGCCCATGCGGGCGCCCCAGCGGGCATCGGTGGAGAGGAAGGGAGCGGCGCTCATGTTCTCGGTGCCGCCGCAGACCACGATATCAGAATCACCGGCCAGGATGGAGCGGGCGCCCTCGATGACAGACTTCATACCGGAGCCGCAGACCATGCCCACGGTGTAGGCGGGGACAGAGTAGGGGATGCCGGCCTTGATGGAGACCTGGCGGGCCACGTTCTGGCCAAGGCCTGCGGTCAGGATGCAGCCGAACATGACCTCATCCACCTGCTCGGGGCTGACACCGGCACGATTCAGGGCCTCTTTGACCACAATGGCGCCCAGCTCGGCTGCCGGAGTGTTCTTCAGGCTGCCGCCAAAAGAGCCGATGGCCGTCCTGCAGCAGTTGACGATATAAAGGTCTTTCATTAGTGTTCCTCCGTTTTATAAAGAATTTTGAATGGGCGGCCGAACCGCCCTGGAGCACAAAGCAGCAGGCAAAGAGTCGTTAATTTTTTGACAAATACGGTCCCTCTGACCTGTCGATTTCTATTATAGTGCCTTTTCTCCTCTGCGTCAATGGCAAACCATCCGATTTTGGAATTTTGTTAAATATTTGACAATATTCCGGATTTTTTTCGTCAAAATGACGGAAAGCGTTGTTTTTTACGGTTTTGACCGCTGTTCCGTCCCTGCCAGCTCTGCGGCAAAGGACGCCGGATCCACCGCCTCATACTCCGCCGCCAGCCGTACCGCTGAATTTCCGGCGGCCTCCTGAAGCAGATGGTCGAAATACGCCTCTCTCACGCCCTTTGGATCCGTCTCCTTCCGCAGAAGAATCGAAAATCCCTCTTTGGACTCCAGAATGCCGGAGCACTGGCCGGGTTCCAGAGTCAGCGCCGCCGCCTCCAGCGCCTCGTCCAGCGTCCCGTCTCCCAGGGTCAGCGTACGGGGCCCCGCAGGGTCGTCTCCCGCCGCCGCCAGATCGCTGAACTCTGCCGCCAGATCCTCCGCCGTATTCAGCCGGGCAAATGCCTCCGCCGCCTGCTGCCGGGCGTCCTCCCGGTCTTCCCCGGCGGCAATCAACAGCCGATCCACCGTCATCCTGCCCTCCTCCCGGGCAAATTCCTCCAGCTCTGCCGCCGACGGAGCCAGCTCGCTGCCCTCTGTGGAATAGAGGCGGTACAGCTTGGCGTAAAGCTTTCCCGTGGCGGACAGCTCCTCCGTTCTGGCCCGATCCATTCCCATATCCGCCAAGGCCCGCAGATAGGCCTCCTCCCCGCCGTACTCCGCCGCCTTCTCCGTCCAGGCGGCCTCCAGGCCGGCCAGATCCTCCTCATCCAGAACGCAGCCGTACTTCTCCGCCCAGTTCTCCACTGTAGCATAGAGGGCCGTGTCCGCCAAGGCCTGATCCTTGACATAGTCGGCCAGCGTACCGCCCTCCAGCGGCGCGTTCCAGTCCAGCGTCAGCCCGGCGCGGCGGTATTGCTCCCGGAGCCGCTCGCAGCCGCAGGCCAGCCAGTACAGATACCGCCAGGCCGGAACCTCCCTTCCGTCCACCGTCAGCAAAACCGTATCCTCTCCAATGCCGGAGGCCCTCTCAAAAAGTCCCTGTTCCCGGCGGCCCCCGTCCTTGCCGCCGCAGGCGGTCAGGGTAAGACACAGCAGCAAACCCAGGGCGATCACGCGCGTTTTCATAACTCCCTCTCTCCCCTCCAAAGGTTGTCCCGAACCATCTATGGGAGTGTATGAGGGGAGACGGGAATCCATGACAAAAAGGAGGTGCGCGGAAATCCCGGCAGACATCCCCGGAACCTCCGCGCACCCTCTATACTTCACCTTGCAGCCGCAGCTCCTCCACCAGCTCCATCGCGGCCTCCAGAACATCCTCGCCGGGCCGGAGCGACAGCGACAGCGCCGGAGACTCCCCCGCTGCCAGCACCAGGCGCCGCCGGTACTTGGCCTGGCCGCAGACCTTTACCAGAGCTTCGGGATGGAATACCCCCAGCTGCAATTTCAGCGTATTTCCCTTCTGGGAGATATCCGATACCCCGGCCTTGGCCGCCGCCGCACGCAGCAGTGCCACATCCAGCAGGGCCAGCACGGATTTCGGCGCCTCGCCGTAGCGGTCCAGCATCTCGTCCAGCAGGTCGGAGGCGTCGTCATTGGTGCGGATGGCGGCAATGCGGCGGTACAGGTCCATCCGCTGCTCCGGGGAGGGCACGTACCGCTCCGGAATGTTGGCGCTGACCGTCAGGTCGGCGGAGCACTCCGTCTCGATCTGCCGCTCCTCGCCCCGCTCCTCCAAAACCGCCTCCTCCAGCAGCTTCAGATACAGGTCGTAGCCTACGCTCATCAGGTATCCGGACTGCTCCGGCCCCAGAAGATTGCCGGCCCCCCGGATCTCCAGATCCCGCATGGCAATTTTAAAGCCGGATCCGAACTCCACATACTCCCGGATGGCGGAGAGCCGTTTGGCGGCCGCCTCCTGCAAAACCTTGCCCCGGCGAAACGTCATATAGGCGTAGGCGCGGCGGGCACTGCGGCCGATGCGCCCCCGGATCTGGTGGAGCTGGGCCAGGCCCATCCTGTCCGCGTCCTCAATGATGAGGGTGTTGACATTGGGGATGTCGATGCCGGTTTCAATGATGGTGGTGCACACCAGCACGTCCGCCTCCCCGTCCACCATGGCCTGCATCACGGCGGAGAGCTCCTGCTCCCCCATCCGCCCGTGGCCCGTCACCACCCTGGTCTCCTCCCCCAGCAGCTTTTGAATGCGGGAGGCGGTGAGGTCGATGCTCTCCACCCGGTTGTGAAGGTAGTATATCTGCCCTCCCCGGCTCAGCTCCCGGCGCATGGCGTCCTCCAAAACGGCCCAGTCATGCTCCAGCACATAGGTCTGCACCGGCTGGCGGTCCGCCGGCGGCTCCTCGATGGAGGACATGTCCCGCAGCCCGGAGAGCGCCATGTTCAGCGTCCTGGGGATCGGCGTGGCGGAGAGAGTCAGCACGTCCACCTGGCGGCTCAGCTCTTTCAGCCGCTCCTTGTGGGTCACGCCGAACCGCTGCTCCTCATCAATAATCAGCAGGCCCAAATCCTTGAACGCCATCCCTTTTTGCAGCAGCTTATGGGTGCCGATCAGCAGATCCACGCCGCCTGCGCGGACCTCCTGCAAAATCCGCCTGGCCTCCCCGGGGGCGGTGAACCGGGAGAGAACCTCCACCGTCACCGGAAAATCCTTAAACCTCCCCCGGGCTGTGGCATAGTGCTGCTGGGCCAGGACCGTAGTGGGCACCAGAATGGCGGCCTGCTTTCCGTCCAGAATGCATTTCATCACCGCCCGGAGAGCCACCTCCGTCTTACCGTAGCCCACGTCGCCGCAGAGAAGCCGATCCATGGGCCGGGGGCGCTCCATGTCCCGCTTGATCTCCTCCACGGCCCGCAGCTGGTCGTCGGTCTCCGCATAGGGAAAGGCCTCCTCAAATTCCCGCTGCCACACGGAATCCGGCGAAAAGGCAAACCCCGGGCGCCGCTGCCGCTCGGCATACAGCTGCGTCAGCCCCTTTGCAAGGTCCCTGACCGCCCGTTTTGCCCTCGCCTTCTGTTTCGTCCACTCAGTCCCCCCCAGCTTGTTCAGCTTCTGGGGCCTGCCGTCCTCCTCTCCGCCGCCGATGTATTTTGACACCATGTCCAGCTGCGTGGCGGGGACGTACAGGCAGTCGCCCCCCGCATAGTCAATTTTTATATAGTCCTTCTCCACGCCGTCCACCGGCATTCTCTGGATGCCCGCAAAGCGGCCCACGCCATGGTGGACGTGGACAACCAGGTCTCCGGGGGAGAGATCCGTATAAGACTGGAGCCTCTGCCGGCCGGAGCTCTTCTTCGGCTTTGCCCTCCGCTGGGAGGGGGCCGTCAGCTGTCCCTCCGTCAGCACCGCCAGATGCAGCTGGGGCCACTCTCCGCCGGCGGACAGCGCCCCGATCCCGATGCGCACCTCGCCCGCCAGAGGCGCGGCGGTGTTCTTCAGATCCAGCACGGAGGGGATGCCCCTCTCCTCCAGCAGCCGCTGGAGGTTTTTCGCCCGGCTCTCCCCTGCGCAGAGCACCAGCACTGCGGTGCCGCCGTCCCGGTAGTGCTCCAGATCGCTGACCGCGGCCTCCAGGCTGCCGCCGTAGGAGCTGAGCTGGCGGACGTTCATGCTCAGCAGGCCCTTTGGCCGCAGGGGATAGCGGGAGGTGGGCAGGGAATCCTCCAAAACCACGGGAAAGTCCTCCAGGGCGGCGTACAGCTCCTCGGCGGAGATGCACAGTCTGGAATACTCCCCCGCCATGATGCCGGCCTCCAGCAGGGCCTCCACATCCTGCCTGGTCTGCAGCAGCGCTCCCTTTACCCGCTCGTCCACCCGGCCGCTCTCGCAGAGGAAGACCACGCTGTCCGGCCGCAGATAGTGGACCCCGGCCGTCACCTCCGGGTAGACGGCGGCCAGATAGCGGTCGGATCCGCCGGGTTCGGCCCCGTTTTTCAGCCGCTCCGCATCCTCCCGCAGGCGGGCCGCGGTCTGTTCCATCCGGGGTTTTTTTGCCAGTTTCTCCGCCAGGGCGTCCAGCGCCGCGCCCAGTCCCGGCAGTCCTCCCTCCGCACTGTGGAGCAGCACCTCCGCCGCAGGCAGCAGCAGCGCCTCCTCCACATTCTTCGTCCGGCGCTGGGTAATGGGGTCAAAGGCGCCCATGGAGTCGATCTCATCGTCAAAAAACTCACACCGCACCGGCTGCTCCATCAGGGGGGAGAACACATCCAATATGCCTCCACGCAGGGCAAACTGGCCCACGCCCTCCACCTGGCCGCAACGGGCATATCCGGCGGAGAGCAGCCGCTCCGACAGCGTCCCCGGGTCAACCCGATCTCCCATGCGCAAGGTGACGGCAAGGCCTTTCAGCAGCTCCGGCGGCAGCGTTCTCACCAGCAGTGCGTCTGCGGTGGCCACGGTCAGCGGAGCCGTCCCCCGGGCCAGGGCATAGAGTGCTGCCAGGCGGCTGCGCTCCCACTCCCGGGAACTCACCGCCCCGGGCCGGAGCCGCCACTCCCGGCCCAGCAGCAGCACCGCCTCCTCCCCGGTGACGGCACGCAGGTCCCCTGCCAGGATCCGGGCCTCCCGCTCATCCCCGCAGACAAACACCGCCGGGCGTCCCACCGCCCGGGCAACCGCCGCGCCCACACAGGCCCGCTGCATGGGCTGAAGGCCGGTGACCGCCGCCGGGCACCCCCCCTCCTCCACCCGGCGGATCAGCTCGGACACCTCCGGGATGGTCTGTAATTGTCTTAAAAAATGTTCCATGGCCGTTTTCCTGTCATACTTCCAGAGTCTGTATACCCTCTACCGGGGAACCGATCCCATCCTATTCCCATCCTATGCGGCAGGTGCGCCATTCTGCCCCTGCAGAGACAATCCCGGTGGAAGAGGCCCTCAATTAAAGTCGTTCATTGCCCTCTGGCAGCCGTGCGCAATCACACACTCCGCCGCCAGGATTGCCCGCTCAAAGCTCTCCAGCAGAATTTTCCGCTCTGCCTGGGCAGGCACTCCAATCACCCACTCCACCATCTCCTCCCCGCCTCCGGCGGGCGCCCCGGTGCCGATTTTGATTCTGGGAAAGTCCTGGGTTCCCAGATGGGCGATGATATTCTTGATTCCGTTGTGCCCTCCGGCAGACCCGCTGGGCCGCACCCGCAGTTTCCCCACAGGCAGCGACACATCGTCGTAGATCACCAGCACCCGCTCCGGGGGGATTTTGTAAAACTGCGCCGCCTCCCGCACGGCCTCGCCAGAGAGATTCATGTAGGTCTGAGGCTTCATCACCAGGCAGCGGTACCCGGCAAAGTCCAAAATCTGATAGGCGGATTTGAACTTCACCCTGTTCAGCTTCACCCTCTGCTTCTCCGCCAGCAGATCCACGGTGAGGAAGCCCATATTGTGCCGGGTGTTCTGGTATCTCTGGCCGGGATTGCCCAGGCCCACAATCAGCCAGTCCACGGCGCCTTTTTTTTCAAACAGCATAGGCCGCTCCTTTTGAACGTCCGCAAAGGCGGGAAAGTTTCCCTTCCCGCCTTGTGCAGCGATTGTTAAATATATTTATGCCCCGTATCAGATGTCCCTGATTATATATCTGCCGCTATCTGCCGCCGCTGTTCCCGGCCGGGCGCCGGATCAGCGGAACAGCTTGGAAATGGAGACCTCCTGATAGATGCGCTCAATGGCCTCGGAGAACATGGGCGCCACGGGCAGATACTTGATCTTGTCACTGAGGGCGGGATCCACGGCGGGGATGGTGTCCAGCAGCGTCAGCTCCTCAATGGCGCTGTGGTTGAGCCGTTCAATGGCAGGGCCGGACAGCACGCCGTGGGAGGCGCAGGCCCGAACGCTCTTGGCGCCGCCCACCTCAATCAGCGCCTGGGCCGCATTGCACAGGGAGCCGGCCGTATCCACCAGGTCGTCAAACAGGATGCAGTCCTTTCCCTGCACGTCGCCGATGACGTTCATCACCTCGCACTGGTTGGCCTTCTGGCGGCGCTTATCCACAATGGCCAGATTCATGTGCAGATTCTGGGCGAAGGCACGGGCACGGGACACAGACCCCACATCCGGGGAGACCACCATCATGTTCTCACACTCGGAGCCGAACTTCTTGGCGTAATAGTCCACAAAAATGGGCTTGCCGGCCAGATTGTCCACCGGGATGTCGAAAAAGCCCTGGATCTGAGAGGCGTGGAGATCCATCGTCAGCACCCGATCCGCGCCGGCCGCAGTAATCATATTGGCCACCAGCTTGGCGGTGATGGGATCCCGGGCCTTGGCCTTGCGGTCCTGCCGGGCATAGCCGAAATAGGGGATGACCGCCGTAATGCGTCCGGCGGAGGCGCGCTTCAGCGCATCGATAAGAATGAGGAGTTCCATCAGGTTGTTGTTCACCGGTGCGCAGGTGGACTGCACCACGAACGCATCACTCCCGCGGACCGTCTCGTACATGGAGGCAAATATCTCGCCGTCGGAGAAGGTCCCCACCTCGGATTCACCCAGCTTGGTACCCATCAGCCTGCAGATCTCGGAGGCCAGCTTCGGATTGGAGTTGCCGGAAAAAACCTTGATGTCCTTGCCATGAGAAATCATTTCCAAACGCCCTCTTTCCTATTACAAAAAATTTTCAAATGCACAGCATATGCCCGCGTTTCTGTCAATCCTTCCCGTGGAGCTTCCGGCGGCGCGCCGCCCATCCCTCCACGTTTTTCTGCCTGCTTCTGGCCACCGCCAGCGCGTCCGGAGGAACCTCCTCCGTAACGGTGCTGCCCGCCGCGGTATAGGCGCCGTCCCCCACCGTCACCGGGGCCACCAGATTGGTGTTGCACCCCAGAAATGCACCGTCGCCAATGGTGCAGCGGTACTTTTTAAAGCCGTCGTAATTGGTGGTGACGGTGCCGCAGCCAAAGTTCACCTTTTTGCCCACGTCGCTGTCCCCCACATAGGTCAGATGGGAGATCTTTGTCCCGTCGCCGATGGTGGAGTTCTTGACCTCCACGAAATCGCCCACCTTGATATCGTCCCCCACCGTACAGCCCGGACGGATATAGGCGAAGGGCCCCACGTGAGTACGGCTGCCGATGGCGCTCTCATTTACCTGGGAGGCGTTGATCTCCGTCTCGTCCCCCACGGTGCACTCCCGCACCACAGCGTTGGGGCCGATGGTGCATCCCCGGCCGATCACGGTATTCCCCCGCAGAATGCTGCCGGGCAAAACCACCGTCCCCCGGCCGATGACCGTCCGGGGGTCAATGTAGACGGCGGACGGGTCCAGCACCCGTACACCGTTTTGAATATGGCGCTTTACAATCCGGTCCCGGAGAACCGGCTCCAGCTCCGCCACGGTCTCCAGGCTGAACAGCGGAACCCAGCCGCAGAGCAGCTCCGCCGCGTCCACCCGGTTATTCAGCCCGTCCTTCCACGCCTCCTGGAGTTCGTAGCCGGACGCGGCATAGGCAAAGCCGGGCCCCGCCTCCTCCATGGGCAGCGCCGCCCGCAGCAACACCGCCGTGGTGTCCGGCGTGTTCAAAAACGCCGCCAGATCCCCCTGATGCTCGGAGACCGTCACATCCGCCTCCGCCGGGAAGCAGGCCCTGGCCTCCTCCGCAAAGCGCGGGCCGCAGACGACAAAAAACCGCTGCACGCCGTCAGCCAGTAATCGATTGCCCATCCAGGTGAGAACCGGGCAAAACAAAACGGCCTCCAGCATCAGCGGTTTGGAATACGCCGGAATCAGGGCGTCCTCCTCCATAATTAAAACGGCGCGCTTCGGCTGATCCATCCGCGTTTTCCTCCCTCATTGGTCACTCCGCACAGAACGGCGGTCAGGCCCCGCCGCCCATTTCGTACAGTCTACAGATTTCATTATAGCAAAGTCCCGTGGAAAATCCAGTCTTTCCGGCGAATTTATTCAATAAATTTCTCCAAATTTTTTTGTGGTTTTTACCTTTTTTTGTCGGAGCTCACGGAATTGCGCGCAATCAGCCGAAAAATGCGGGCGGTTTTTCAGCACAATGCAGAATTTTTGTCCGCTTTTTCACGGTTTGCTCTGAAAAAATCGATTTTTTTACGTGAAATGGTTGAATTCGGCATTTCAAAGAGTTACAATAGATTCCGTTCTTTCCACGGAAGGGGGGATCGCCCTCATGCTCAATATTGTGCTGGTGGAGCCGGAGATTCCCCAGAACTGCGGCAACATCGCCAGAACCTGTGCCGCCACCGGCAGCCGCCTGCATCTGATCCGTCCGCTGGGCTTTGACATCTCGGACCGGGCGGTAAAGCGGGCCGGCCTGGACTACTGGCATCTGGTGGAGGTCTTCGACTACGAGAATCTGGAAGCCCTCTTCCTCCGCCACCCCGAGGCGGCGGAAAACGCCTGGCTGACCACTACCAAGGCCCCCCGGCCCTATACGGAAGCCCGCTTTACGGCGGACAGCTGGCTGTTTTTCGGCAAAGAGACCGCAGGCCTCCCGGCGGACTTTCGGCGGCAGTTCCGGGACCGCTGCATCCGCCTGCCTATGATCGGCCAGGCCCGGAGCCTGAATCTCAGCAACACCGTGGCCGTCTGCGTCTACGAGGCGCTGCGCCAAACCGGGTTTCCCGGGCTGCTGGACATCGGCGAAATGGGGCGGCAGACATCATGACCCCCGGCGCACCTGCGCCGCAATCACTTCACTCTGGAGGAAATGCTTATGAACTACAATAAAAAGACCGTCCGCGACGTGGATGTATCCGGCAAAAAGGTCCTGCTGCGCTGCGACTTCAACGTGCCGCAGGACAAGGAGACCGGCGAGATCACCAGCGACAAGCGCATTGTGGCGGCCCTTCCCACCATCCGCTACCTGCTGGAGCAAAATGCCGCCGTGATCGCCTGCTCCCACCTGGGCAAGCCCAAGAACGGCCCGGATCCCAAGCTGAGCCTGGCTCCCGTGGCCAAGCGCCTGGGTGAACTGCTGGGCAGGCCTGTGCTTATGGCCGCCGACGTGGTGGGCCCCGACGCCCGGGCCAAGGCCGCCGCCCTGAGGCCCGGCGAGATCCTGCTGCTGGAAAACACCCGCTTTGAAAAGGGCGAGACCAAAAACGACCCCGAGCTCGCCAAAGCCATGGCGTCCATGGCGGAGATCTATGTGTCCGACGCCTTCGGCGCGGTGCACCGGGCCCACGCCTCCACTGCGGGCGTGGCGGACTATCTGCCCGCCGTCTCCGGCTTTCTGATCCAAAAGGAGCTGGACTTCCTGGGCGGCGCCATCGCCAACCCCAAGCGGCCGCTGGTGGCCATTCTGGGCGGCGCCAAGGTCTCCTCCAAAATCGGCGTCATCAACAACCTGCTGGAGATTGCCGACACCATCATCATCGGCGGCGGTATGTCCTATACGTTTTCCGCCGCCCAGGGCGGCAGCGTGGGCAGCAGCCTGCTGGAGGCCGACTGGAAGGACTACGCACTGGAGATGATCGACAAGGCCAGGGACAAGGGCGTAAAGCTCCTGCTGCCGGTGGACACCGTCTGCGGCGACAGCTTCTCCGCCGACGCACAGATGCAGGTGGTGAAGGCCGGGGAGATCCCCGACGGCTGGGAGGGCCTGGACATCGGGCCCGAGACCGTGAAGCTCTACTGCGGCGCCGTGGCCGGCGCGGGCACCGTAATCTGGAACGGGCCCATGGGCGTGTTTGAATTTCCCGCCTTTGCCAAGGGCACCGAGGCCGTGGCCGAGGCCCTGAGCAAAACCGGCGCCATCACCGTCATCGGCGGAGGCGACAGCGCGGCGGCTGTGGAGCAGCTGGGCTATGCGGATAAGATGACCCACATCTCCACCGGCGGCGGTGCCTCCCTGGAGTTCCTGGAGGGCAAGGAGCTGCCCGGCGTGGCCTGCCTGCTGGATGCCTGATACTCCGTGATGCCTGATACTCCGTATCCCCTCACCCGGTAAACCAGCGAAGCGTTTGCCGGGTGAAGAGGAGGAAGAAATGGAACGGAGTAAAGCCTGCCCGCAGGGCGGGATTTACGAAGCGCAATTTCTTCCGACGAGGAGGGCAGGGAGCTGCCCGGCGTGGCCTGCCTGCTGGATAAATAATCCCTGCCGCCGCCTACCCACCGTCGCGGCCTTACGATTCCCGCCCCCTCCCGGGGCCGCCAATCGTGCCGCTTCCTCGACACAGCTCCCCTTCCGGCAGGCCCGCAAAGCGCATATTTTTCGGCGGATTACTCCTAAAACGCTTTTTAATGGATAAAATACTTGACAAAGGCCCGGTTTTTGGTTATAAAAAGATGGCTTATTCCCGCGCTATTCGGTGCCGCCGGGAGCCCGGCGGTCCGATTCGGATCTTGACATAAATAAAAGGAGACATGAAATGCTATGAATCGCAGATATCGTAAAACCGTCATCGCCGGCAACTGGAAAATGAACATGACCGCCACCGAGACCAAGAAATTTGCCGAGGATATCAAGAAAATCCTGCCCCGCGCCAAATGGTGTGAGACGCTGATCTGCGTCCCCGCCTGCAACATCTCCGCCGCTTCCAAGGCCTTTAAGGATCTGCGCATCTCCGTGGGCGCCGAAAACGTCTACTTCGAAGAAAAGGGCGCCTATACCGGCGAAGTATCCGCCGAGATGCTGAAGGATCTGGGCGTGAAGTATGTCATCGTTGGCCACAGCGAGCGCCGCCAATACTTCTGCGAGACCGACCAGACGGTCAACAAGAAGGTCCACGCCGTGCTGAACGCCGGCATGAATCCCATTATCTGCGTGGGCGAGAGCCTGGAGCAGCGGGAGACCGGCATCACCAACGAGTGGATTGCCCTCCAGGTGAAAAGCGCCCTGTACGGCGTACCCGCAGACAAGCTGCGCCGTTGCATCATCGCCTATGAGCCCATCTGGGCCATCGGCACCGGCAAAACCGCTACCAGTGAGCAGGCCGGTGAGGTCTGCACCAATATCCGCGCCACCATCCGTGCGCTCTACGGCGCCCGGGTAGCCCGGAGCGTCACCATCCAGTACGGCGGCTCCATGAATCCCAAAAATGCCGCCGAGCTGCTGGCTCAGCCCGATATTGATGGCGGGCTTATCGGCGGCGCCGCTCTGAAGCCGGAGCAGTTTGTGGAGATTATCAACGCCGCCAATCAGGAGTGAGTTCTCCGAGGGGGAGCAGGCCGACACCGTTGCGGCATTGCGATTCTCGCCCTGCCCGGGCCGCCAATCGCGCCGCTTCCTCGAAAGCGGTTTGCTTCATCCGCCGCCGGCGGCGCTTCACCGCTTTCCCCTCGGCCTCCCCCACCGCCGGCCCGCGGACCGGCGACGCCGCCCAAGGCGGCTGGGGCTGTGGTATTTTCGCCGCGTACAGAGGGTGAATTGCCCCGCAGGGGCAAAAGAGGCCCTGCGGAGGACGCCGCGGCGAACGTGATTGAGATTTCTTGATTTGCTCTTGGCGAATCAACCGGGAACCTGCGGTTCCCCCCCGGCCCCCTCCCCCTGTGTCTGCGGGCACGGGGATGGGGTCTCGGCGAAATGAGAGGTTTTTATGAATAAAACACCAACTACTCTGATTATCATGGACGGTTTTGGCTTAAGCGGCTCCGACAGGGGAAACGCTGTCCATGCTGCCAACACCCCTCGTCTGGACAGGTTCTTCCAGGAATTTGCCCACACGGAGCTCTCTGCCTCCGGGCTGGACGTGGGACTTCCGGACGGACAGATGGGCAACAGCGAGGTTGGACATACCAACATCGGCGGCGGAAGAGTGGTCTTTCAGGACCTTTGCAGGATCTCCAAATCCATTTCCGACGGAGATTTCTTCACCAACCCCGCCTATCGGCACGCCATGGACGCGTGCCTGGAGAAGGGCTCCGCCCTCCATCTGATGGGGCTGCTGTCCGACGGCGGCGTCCACTCTCATCTCACCCACCTGTTCGCCCTTTTGAAAATGGCAAAGGACAGCGGGCTCCAAAAGGTCTACATCCACGCTTTTTTGGACGGGCGGGACGTATCCCCCACCTCCGGTGCGGACTTTATAGCCCAGACCGTGGAGGAGTGCGCCAAAACCGGCGTGGGCAAAATCGCCACTGTCATGGGCCGGTACTACGCCATGGACCGCGACAACCGCTGGGACCGGGTGGAGCAGGCCTACGATGCCATGGTCTACGGTGAGAGCGCCGTCTCCAACCCCGACCCGGTGGCCGCTGTAAAGGCCTCCTACCATGCCGGGGTCACTGACGAGTTTGTGGAACCCGTGGTCTGCGACCCGGACGGCACCATCTCCGACAACGACAGCGTCATTTTCTTCAACTTCCGGCCCGACCGGGCCAGGGAGATTACCCGAACACTGGTGGATCCGGCTTTCGACGGCTTTACCCGCCAGTTCTTTCCTCTGACGTTCGTCTGCAATACGGAGTACGACGCCACCATGCCCAACGTGGAGGTCGCCTATCCCCGCAACGTTATAAAAAATAACCTGGGAGAGTACCTCGGCCAGATGGGGTTGACCCAGCTGCGCATTGCAGAGACAGAGAAATACGCCCATGTGACCTTTTTCTTCAACGGCGGCAGTGAGACGGTGTTTCCCGGTGAGGATCGGGTGCTGATTCCCTCTCCCAAGGTAGCCACTTATGATCTCCAGCCGGAGATGAGCGCCGTGGAAGTCTGCGACAAGTGCGTGGAGCGCATTGAATCCGGCGCCTATGACGTGGTGATCCTGAACTTTGCCAACTGCGACATGGTGGGACACACCGGCGTGTTTGACGCCGCCGTCAAAGCCGTGGAAACCGTGGATACCTGCGTGGGGCGGGTGGTGGATGCCACCCTGAAAATGGGCGGCATTGCCATGATCACCGCCGACCACGGCAACGCCGAGCAGATGGTGGAGCCGGACAACAGCCCCATGACTGCCCACACCACCAATCCGGTGCCCTTCATCCTCTGCGGCGCCGGTACGGAGCTGCGGAAGGACGGCCGTCTGGCGGACATCGCCCCCACAATCCTGGATGTGATGGGCCTGGCCTGTCCGCCGGAGATGGACGGAAAGACGCTGATTGTCAAATAATGATCTGTCGGCGCCTCGGGCCTGTGAACCGCCCCTGTCAAGAGGACGGAAAACATCATATCGCGTTTTTCCGGCCGGCAGACTGAGCGCTGCCGGCCGCTTTTTCTGCGGCAGGGGCCAGGGCCCTGTCTGAAAATACCGGAGTACTGTCTCACCCCACCTCTTTGCGCCGGGGCTGCGCTGTTGGGCCCGCCTGCGTCATTCCGGCGCATCTCCCCCCGGCTCTTTCCGGAAGGCGCCTGCGGGCCAAACTCCGCCTCTGCTGCATAACAATACGCCCTCTGTGAGAACAGCCCTGTTTTCCACTGTCTCTCACAGAGGGCGCATATCATCGGCCGGAGGCCTTCGGTCGCCGGCCCGGACCCGGCGGCGGATCCCGCCATTTCTTCACAGGAACCCCTTTCTCCCGCAGCCGCCCCTTCACAAAATCCCGGAACAGGGCGTACACCACGGAGCACAGGGGGATAAAAAACAGCATCCCGGCAATGCCCATCAGCTTGCCGCCCAGCGTCACCGCCGCCAGCACCCAGATGGAGGGCAGCCCTACGGAGGAGCCCACCACATGGGGATAGATCAGGTTCCCCTCTACCTGCTGGAGCACCAGAAACAGCAGGATGAACATCAGCGCTTTCCAGGGGTCGGTGACGGCAATGAGCAGCGCCCCCACCACACAGCCGATAAAGGCCCCCACAATGGGGATCAGCGCCGTCAGGGCGATGAGGACGCCCACCAGCAGCGCGTAGGACATCCGGAAGATGGTCATGGCCACGGCGAACATGGTGCCCAGGATGGCCGCCTCCAGACACTGGCCGGAGAGAAAGCTGGAAAAGGTGCGGCCCGCCAGCCGCAGGACTTCCAGACAGCGGTCCGCCGCCCGGACAGGCAGCAGGCCGTAGAGCACCTGCCGCCCCTGGCGGGACAGCGGCTCCTTTTGCAGCAGAATGTAGAAGGAGAAAATAAGCCCGATGACAAAGGTGCTGACGCCGCTGACAAGGCCCCCGATCAATCCGCTGCCGCTGGAGAGCAGCCCGCTGCCCCAGGCCTGAACCAGGCCCACGGCCCGCTCCGTCAAGCCCTTCCAGTCGATCTCCAGGCTCTCCGCCCAGGACTTCAGCAGGGGCAGATACGATTCCAGCTCCGCAATCTGGCCCTGGAGCCGCTCCACCGCCGCCGGAATCTGCCTGGCCAGCGACATCACCGCCTCCCCCACGCCGGGGCCGATGACCGCCGAGGCCAGCGTCAGCACGCCGACGACCGCCGCCAGTGTCAGTACCAGCGCCAGGGGACGGCGGAGCCTGCCCAGCCGCCGGTTTTGGGGAAAGAGGTGCCGCTCAATGGCCCGCATGGGGACGTTGAGGATAAAGGCGATGGCCCCGCCCAGAAGGAAGGGCCACAGCACCCCCAGCAGCCACCCCACAGCGCCGAATACTGCCGCCAGGTTTTGCAGGGCACAGTAAAAGGCCACGCCGCCGCAGACCACCAGCAGCAGATATTTCACATTTTGCCTGTTCCACTCCATGGCGCCGTCATGCCTCTCCCCGGCGGTACCGCTCCGCCGCCGCCAGATATCCCTGTGCGGACCTCCGGTTTCCGGCGATCTCCGCCTCCGTCACGGGGCGGACCACCCTGGCGGGATTGCCCAGGAGCATGGAGCCGTTCGGGGCGTCCGTCTTTCCGGTGACAAGCGCCCCGGCGCCCACAATGCAGTCGCTGCCGATTCTCGCGCCGTTGAGCACAACGGCGCCCATGCCGATGAGGGTGTTGTCCCCCACAGTGCAGCCATGGACAATGGCGTTGTGGCCGATGGTGCAGCCTGCACCCACACAGGTCTCCTCGTGGAGGACAGCCCCGTCCTGGATGTTGGTGTCCTCCCCCACGGTGATGGCGCCGTCATCCCCCCGGAGAACGGCATTGTACCAGATATTCACGCCCCGGCCCAGCGTCACGTCCCCGGATACCCGGGCCCCGTCGCAGATCAGAACGGATTCATCGGAAGCTCTCAGTTTGTATGCCATTTTATTCTCTCCTCTGTCTTTCAAATCTCCGGGGAAAAATTCCCGTCCACAAATACGGGGATCTCCCGCCCGTCATGGGTCGTTCCCACAATGGACAGATCCGGCGTGCCGATCATAAAGTCCACATGGGTGATGGAGTCGTTGAGCCCCCGTTTTCTCAGTTCCTCCTTGTCCATCTGCTGGCCGCCCTTCAAGCAGGGATACGCTTCGCCGAAGGCGATGTGACAGGCGGCGTTCTCGTCAAACAGCGTATTGTAAAAGAGAATCTTCTGATTGGAGATGGGGCTGTCATAGGGCACCAGGGCCACCTCGCCGAAATAGGCCGCACCCTCGTCCACGGAGATGGCGGCCCGCAGCGCCTCCTCCCCCTTTTTCGCACTGGCCTCCACAATCTTCCCCTCTTTGACCACGAAACGGAACCCGTCGATGACGCAGCCGTCGTGGGCCAGGGGCAGCGAGGCGTACACCACGCCGTTGACCCCGGTCTTCAAAGGCGAGGTGAACAGCTCCTCCGTAGGGATGTTGGCGATATAATCCTGGCCGGACAGCGTCACATCGTTGCCCGCCTCCCAGATGTGATCCTCCGGCAGCTCCACCGTCAGATCCGTTCCCAGGGAGTTGGTGTAGTGCAGGGACTTGAAGTTCAGGGCGTTCATCTTCTCCAGCCGCTTCCCCAGGGTGTCCAGGTGGGAGCGCCACTTGTCCACGCACTTCCCGTCCCCGCTGATGCGGACGGCGGAGAAGATGGCGTCCCAAAGCCTCTCCATGGCCCGGTCCTCCGGCACGTCCGGAAATACCCGCTTTGCCCAGCTGGGAATGGGGATGGAGGCGATGCACCAGGGAAAGCCGCCGCACATCTGGAGACGGTCAAATTCCTTCAGCGCCTTGCCTCTGGCCTGCTGCGCCCGGACGATGCGCCCCGTGTCCACGCCCTTGAGGTTCTCCGGGTCCGTGGCGGAGATGGCCAGATACGCCGCCCCCTCTTTGGCGTGGTCGTTGAAAAAGTGCTGCCGCCACTCCGGTACGGTGTCAAAGACCTCCTCCCGGGCGTGGAGGTATTTCATCCGGGTCAGGGCATCGTCGGTCCAGTTCATAACCACCTCCCGGCAGCCGACGGCGTAGGCGTCCTCGGCGCACATCCGGGCGAAAAAGGCGCACTCCACCGGGGAGGAGATGATCAGCCGCTGGCCCTTTTGGACATTCAGTCCCACCCGGATCAAAAGCTGGGCGTATTCTCTGAGCTTCTCGTTCATCAATTTTATCATCCTTTCGGTGTTTTCCATAATATGCGCTATTTTAGAACATTCTACCGCAAAAGTAAAGAAACCGGCCCCAGGATTTAAAAAACGTTTACGAATCCCCTTCCCCGCCCCATAGGGGAGGCCTCCTGTTTTCCCCCGGTCGGAGAGCAGACGCCGGGGCAATATGAAGTCCGCTCCGCAGGAAGCGGACTTCATACCCAGGGAGGGGGAGGCCGCCATGAAAACCTGGGTGCGGGAATGCGGGCCGCCGGCTTCATTGAAAGAGCAGTACAGTCCCCCCGCCGCCGGTGCCGGCCTGCTGCACGGCGGAGGTCTCTGGCATCACGGCGGAGAATCTTTGCTGCCTGCGGGAAAACCGGCATCCGGAGCGACTTTGGCCCTGTGGTGCGGACATTGCATTTGCCGGCCTCACGCCCTGCTGCCGTCCTTGCGCAGGCTGATGATGGTGCCGTTGAGCTCCGCCCCCATGATCAGCACTACGGAACTCATATAGAGCCAGATCATCAGCGCGATCACCGTGCCGATGGAGCCGTAGAGCAGGGAGTAGTTGGCAATGTTGTCCACGTAAAAGGCGTACAGCCAGCTGACGGCCATCCACGCCGCCAGGGCCGCCAGGGTCCCCGGCCAGATATCCCGCCAGGGCTGGCGGCCGTCCTGAGCCAGCGCGTAGAGAAAGAACAGGGCGAAGTAGCACGCCACCGCCACCGCCGGGAACCGGAGCCGCGCCCAGGTCTCCGCCAGAAATGACGGCAGGCCCAGGTTTTCCACCGCCCGCCCCAGCAGCCGCTCACCCACGGTCATCAGCGTCAGCGTCAGGGCAATGGTGAGGATCAGCAGCACGGTATACAGCAGGGTTTTCAGCACATGCCTCGCCGGCCCCCTGGGCGGGCCCAGGTGGTAGGCCGTCCGCACGGACCGCATCAGGGAGTTGGTGGCCCGCATGGGGAAGTAGATGGAGAACACCAGCCCAAACACCAGCAGGTGGGGGCTGGGATTCCGGCTCACATAGGTCAGATACACCTCAATGAGATCCACCACCTCCCGGGGCAGAATCTCCCCCAGGGCCAGTAAAATGCCTGCCACGTCCAGCCGCAGCAATCCCAGCAGGGCGCTGATAAAAATAAGGAAGGGGAAGATCATAAACAGCAGGTAAAACGCCAGAGCCGCGCTCTGGATGCCCACACTGTGCCGCAGATACCGCTGGGCCATGAGATAGGCCCCGCGGAAGAACCGGTTTCGGGGAAGCTTGATCTCCATCAAAATACCACCTTTTTAAATGGATAATGGATAATTGACAATGGACAGTGAAAGTATTCGCCAAAGGCGAATCAATTTGAATCTGTCCGGCGAAGCCGGACTCCGGCATTGTCCATTATCCACTGTCCATTGTCAATTGTTTCGTGTCCTCACTCCCACTTGCTCCACACCTCCGGGCAGTAGCCCACCGTGGCCTCCCTGCCGTTGCGGACAATGGGCGTCTGAAACAGCTCCGGGTGCTCCAGCAGTTTCTCCTCCTGGGCATCCGGGGTGATGTAGGCCATAAAAAGCTCTTCGTAGGCTCGGCACTTTGTGTTCACCAGGGCGGAAAAACCAATTTTCTGCTTGACGGATTGGTACTCCCGGGGGGATAATCCTTTGGAGGGCAAGTCGATATACTGATATTTGATACGGCGCTCCTTAAACCACCGCTCCGCCTTTTTGGTGTCAAAGGACTTGGATGAGCCGAAAATCTGGATATTCATGGCAGTCTCTCCTTTTAAAGCCGCGGGCTGCATCAGCCTATTTTAATACCGTGGGAGGTGTTTTTTATGACGCAAACTGTCAAAAAACTAAAGGAGTGGGTAGATGATTCCCACAGCATCGTGTTTTTCGGCGGGGCCGGGGTCTCTACGGAATCCGGCATCCCGGACTTCCGCAGCACCGGCGGGCTGTACCACCAGGAGTGGGCCTATCCGCCTGAGGTGATTTTAAGCCATACCTTTTACAAAAGCAACCCCGAAGAATTTTTCCGATTCTATCGGGCAAAGCTGCTGGCGCCGGAGGCAAGGCCCAACGCCGCCCACCGCAAGCTCTCGGAATGGGAGCAGCAGGGCAGGCTGACCGCCGTCGTCACCCAGAATATCGACGGCCTGCACCAGGCAGCCGGCAGCCGGCGGGTCTATGAGCTCCACGGGAGCGTCCACCGGAACTACTGTGAGCGCTGCGGAAAATTTTATGATCTGGATTTTATGCTCCACAGCCAGGGCGTTCCGCGCTGCTCCTGCGGCGGCACGGTCAAGCCGGATGTGGTACTGTACGAAGAGGGGCTTGATCAGGAGGTTTTAAACGGCGCCGTCCGTGCCATTGCGTCGGCAGACATGCTGATTATCGGCGGCACCTCTTTGAACGTCTACCCTGCCGCAGGGCTCATCAACTACTACCGGGGCCAAAAGCTGGCGCTTATCAACAAATCCGCCGTGGCCCGGGACCTGGCCGCCGGTCTGGTCATCACAGACCCTATCGGGGAGGTTTTGGCGCAGCTGTAAAATCCGGCACGGACGGATGTTTCTTCCCCCGCCGGTTCCTCCGGCGGGGGAATTTTTTTCAGAAAATGGGGAAATGGTGGTTGACAACGGGAAAAGTTCTGGCTATAATAAGCAAGCAGTCTTTTCCGGGGGAACAGATTTGCGGCTGTGCTGGAACTGGTAGACAGGCCAGCTTGAGGTGCTGGTGTCGTATCGACGTGTGGGTTCAAGTCCCGTCAGCCGCACCAAGCTCTTTTTCAGAGAGCGCAACACCATGCGCGAGTGGTGGAATTGGCAGACTCGCTAGATTCAGGTTCTAGTGTCCTTTACGGACGTGCGGGTTCAAGTCCCGCCTCGCGCACCAAAAAAGGTCCCTGCCGGAGTCCGTGCTCCGGCGGGCCTCTTTTCCCCGGGAGGGGGATCTGCATAATTGCATATTGTAAGATACGCGCGAGTGGTGGAATTGGCAGACTCGCTAGATTCAGGTTCTAGTGTCCTTTACGGACGTGCGGGTTCAAGTCCCGCCTCGCGCACCAAAAGGGGAGACAGCCGGCGGCTGTCTCCCCTTTTGGTGCGCGAGGCGGGACGATTGAAATCGTGCAGGAAAACCCCGGAGCTCTCTTTTTCCGCAAAGCCCTCCGGTGCGAGACACCATGTCATGGATTGGAGGCGGAGCGATAGGGGATGCGATAGGGCTCGCTGCCGCGCTCCTCCAGCTTTTGATCCAGCCATCCCCGCAGGGCCGCCACGCCCTCGTCCGTCCAGTCAAAGGTCTCGGTCTCTATGTCCTGAGCCAGCTCAAAGCTGGTATTCTCATAGACCCAGGCCTGTATCTTTCCGTCTCCTGTCCATCCCTCCCGCCGGAAGCGGTAGCGGAATGTGCCAAGGCTGCCGGGGTATACCGCCGCTTTGGTAAAAAATCCGCTGTTCAAAAATGCAAAACTGCTCTCCACACCGTTCATCTCCTCTGCATTTTATTTATAACACGCCCGGCAGTCCCTGTCAAACAGTTGCGGAACTGTAAAAAACAGAGTATACTGGCCCTGTATTCCGGAGGCCGTTTAGGGCCCGCTGTCTCATCTGTTTTCAAACCGTCCCCAAAAGGAGATTCCCTATGAAAATTCTGGTTCTCTCAGACTCCCACGGAAACATCTTCAACATGATACAGGCGGCGGAGCGGGAATCCCCCCGGATGATCTTCCACCTGGGGGACTGCTGGCGGGACGGCGAGCGGCTCCACGACCGCTTTCCGGAGATCCCCTTTGTCCAGGTGCCCGGCAACTGCGACTTCCGCTCCCAGGAGGCCGCGGAACGTCTGGTGTGTCTGGAGAATCGGCGTATCCTGCTTTGTCACGGCCATACTTACGGCGTAAAGCAGTCCCTTCTCACCGCCGGATACGCGGCGGAGGAACAGAATCTGGACGCATTCCTCTTCGGCCATACCCACCGCCCTCTGGTGGACATGCGGGGCAAAACTCTGTTTTTAAACCCCGGCAGCATCGGGGACTACGCCCATCCCTTCTACGGGCTTCTCACCGTTGCGGACGGCAGGATCAACGGCCGGACCGTCCCGCTGGCGTGACCGCTCCGCCGGCGGCGTATCTTCCCGCCGCAAGTCCCGGTCACAGCGGAGGTCTCCGCTCACGCTCTTCCTTCTCCCTCCGATACTGGCCGATCATGCCGTCGTACTTCCTGCCGGTGATGCGGAAATAGATGTCGAAGCCCATGGTCATCAACACAAAAAACAGGAAGAATATGCCGATGAACATTGCCCAGGCTCCCGCTTCTTCCACGGGGAACCACCGGCCCTTCCAGGCGATCAGGGTCAGCGCGGGCAGAAACAATGCCACAAACAGCAGACTCCGCCAGGTATAGCGCATCTTCCTGATGATCCAGTCGGAAAAACAGACCGCCTGAATCAGGGAGCCGGCTGCGCCGGCCCAAAACAGGCTCCACAGCACGGCGGTGGACACCTGGCGGGTGCCGTACACCAGGCAGAAAACCAGATAGATAAACACCGCGGCGGTGAAGAGGAAACACGCCGACGTCTTCCACTCCATAACGCCCTTGAAAAACCGCTTCATTTCAAAAAACTCCTTTCCAGCTCCCGCAGCTTTTCCCTCATCTCGCCGGCGTACTGGCGGGACACGTACACCCGCTCTCCGTTGTCCATGGTCACCAGCATCCGCCCGCCCAGCTCCGGGCGGACAGACCGCACCCGCCGGAAGTTGAGGATGACGGAGCGCCCCGCCCGGAGGAAGTCCAGCTCCCGCAGGGCGTCCTCCAGCTCGTACAGACGCAGGGCGGACTCGTAGACGGCCTCGCCGGTGTAGAGGAAGGTCTTCTTGTCCGCGGTGTCGATGTAGAGGATGTCCTTCACGTCCAGCAGGCAGTGCTCACCGTTTTGAAAGCCCACCAGCTTTTTCTGGTAAATGCGGAGCATTGCCACCAGGCGGAGGATGTCCTCATCGGCTTGGGGACAGTTGATGATGATCTCCGTCTCGGGGAAGGACGGGTCCTGCATCAGGGTGATCTTCATACGCTCCCTCCTTTCCCGTCTATTCTATCAGAAACGGCGGGGATAACAAGCGAATTTGACTCAGTGGAAGATTTGGGGGCGTGAGCGGCGCGTTCCGCGCTGCCTGCGGACTTCCTCATATCTCCGGGCATGGAAAATTTTTTGGTTCGGTACGTAAAAGAGGCTATAAAAGGGCCGGTCCGCCCATGGCGGACCGGTTTTTCTCATCATGTACGGCGTTTTCCTCCAGGTACTCCTCCAGGCACTGGCCGCTCTCCCGCATGGCCTGCGCAGCCTCTTTTCCCACATAGCGGTAATGCCACGGCTCATATCCAATGCCGGTAATCTCGCATTTCTCCGAAGGATACCGCAGGATAAAGCCGTACTCCCAGCAGTGTTCCATCAGCCATTTCTGTTCCGCCGTATTCTCCTGTCTGCGGTTCAGCACTTGATAGCCGGCGGACACAATGTCCAGGGCCATACCCGTCTGGTGTTCGCTGGTGCCGGGAACCGCCACCCAGCGCCCCGCCTCCTTCAGCGCGGTCTCACGGCTGTATCCGGCGGCCCGCAGGCGGGAGATCTTGTTGTTGTACAGCCGCGTCTGCACCGCCTCCGTGCGGTAGGCCGAACAGATCAGCGGATGCAGCCCGGCCTCCCGGCAGGCCGAGAGCATATCGTCCAGATCGCTTTGAATCCGCTTGTCCACCTGCATTCCGCCGGACAGCTTTACCAGCTCCACGGAGAAATCCTCCGGCAGGGGATTCCAGGGATTGACCAGCAGCAGTTTCCAGTCGCTCGTTTCCTCCACCTCCGCCGGATCCGGAGGGACCGTCTCAGGCTCGTCCGCACAGGCCCCGGGAGCCAGCACCGCCAACGCCAGCAGCAGTGCGGCGATCTGTCTTACAATTTTCATGGTTCTTGTCCTTTCTGGTCCATCGGACCACTATCCCTTGTGTCTTATTCTATCATACACCCCTTTTTTCCACAAAGAAAGGGATAATTTGTAAACAGGGAAAAATTTTTTTCTTCCCTCGGCGATCAGTACAAATTGTCATTTCCACAGAAAAAGGGGAATGCTCTTTGGCTAAATTGGAAAATTTCCGGTTGAACCTTGAAAAGCCATTGATTTTTCAGGCGGTTAATGCTAGATTTTTATAACAAGCGTTGGAAAGGCGTTTTTCCTTTTTTCATTTCTGTGTACGAACACAGAAGCGGCACCCTGAATTTTGTCTGACCGGATTTATTTTTTAAGGAGGATATTTCTATGTTTGATCCCAAGTGCGTCTCCCTTGGCATCGCGCCCATCGGCTGGTGCAACGACGACATGCCGGAGCTGGGCGCAGAAAACACGTTCCAGCAGATTGTCAGCGAGATGGCGCTGGCGGGTTTTACCGGCTGTGAGATCGGCAACAAGTACCCCAAGGATCCCGCAGAGCTGAAACGCGCCCTGGATCTGCGCGGTATGCGCATTGCCAGCCGCTGGTATTCCTCCTTCCTTCTGACCCGCCCCTTTGAGGAGGAGGAGAGGGACTTCACCGCCAATCTGGATTTCCTGGCCGCCGTGGGCGCCAACCGCATCAACGTCAGCGAGCAGAGCTACTCCATCCAGGGCCAGATGGACACCCCCGTCCTCACCGGCGGGCACAAGCACGTGATGGATGACGCCGAGTGGACCCGCTTCTGCGACGGGCTGAACAAGCTGGGCAAAATCGCCGCCGACCGGGGCTTCAAGCTGTGCTTCCACCACCACATGGGCACCGTGGTCCAGACCAGCGAGGAGACGGACCGCATGATGGCCAATACCGACCCCAAATACGTATTTCTCTGCTATGATACCGGCCATTTCACCTTTGCCGGCGAGGATCCCCTGGCCATGCTGAAAAAGTACGTGGACCGGGTGGGTCACGTCCATCTCAAGGATATGCGGCTGCCCGTGGTAGAGGAGGCCCGGAAAAATAACTGGAGCTTTCTCCAGGCGGTGCGCAGCGGCGCGTTCACCGTTCCCGGCGACGGCGGCGTGGACTTCGACCCCGTGTTCAAGGTGCTCTCCGACGCGGGCTACCAGGGCTGGCTGCTGGTGGAGGCCGAGCAGGATCCCGCCAAGGCCAACCCCCTGGAGTACGCCATCAAGGGCCGGAAGTACATCCGGGAGCACACGGGGCTTTGATCGAAGGGGAGCAGGCTCCCCCTCGACCTCCCCCACCGCCAGTGACATCGGTCACTGGTGTGTGCGACCCAAGGTCGCACAGGTCAAGGTATTTTCGCCACGTACACGCCGCGGCGAAAATGATTCAAATTCATTTCTCCGCTCCGGCGGAGAAACCAGTGGCAAAGCCCCTATCCCCCTTTTGACTTCTCTCTAAGTCATTTTAAAAATCAGGAGATGGTTCCAATGACCTATTTCAGCAAAAACGATACGCTCAAGCAGGGCTACAACGCCTACATCGACATGGCCGCGGACGATATGGGCACCCAGATGGACGTCGGCCTGCTGGTGATGGAGCCCGGCGACGTCTTTGCCTTTGACGAGGCGGAGAAGGAGATTGCCGTGCTGCTGTTCGCCGGCAAAGTCACCTATGCCTGGGACGGAAAGACCTGCGAGGCCGACCGGCCCGACTGCTTCCACCACGAGGCCTACTGCCTGCTGGCGGGCAGGGGCACAAAGGTCACGCTCACCGCCCAAACCCACAGTGAGCTGTACATTCAGAAAACCCTGAACGACAAGTCCTTTGAGGCCGTTATGTACACCCCCGACACCGTCCAGACCCAGCACGCCGGATGCAATGGCGAGCTGATGGGCTGCATGGAGCGGGAGATCAAGACCTTCTTCGACCACGACAACGCTCCCTTCTCCAACATGGTTCTGGGCGAGGTGCTGAACCACCCCGGCAAGTGGTCCTCCTATCCCCCCCACCACCATCCCCAGCCGGAGGTCTATTTCTACCGCTTCGACTACCCCCAGGGCTTCGGCGCCGGTTTTGCCAACGGCGAGGTCTACCAGACCGGTCAGAACGGCTGCGCCGTCATCACCAGCGGCTTCCACTCCCAGACCGCCGCACCGGGCTACGCCATGTGCTACGCCTGGGGCATCCGCCATCTGGACGGCGACCCCTGGCTGAAAACCCGCATCGACGACGAGGCACACGCCTGGCTCTGGAAGCCCGACGCCAACGACCACATCTATCGGGGATAACCTTTTTCCACAGCAGCGCGGGACACCGGCAGGCACAGGGCTAAACCGAAGCCCCGGAGCCGCGGGGCACATACGGCGGGCCCTGCCGCCCCGTCACCCCCTCTCGGCCGGGATTCCCCGCTTCCCACTTTTAAACTTACAAGGAGGTCCCTTTCATGGAGACGATTCGCTTAACCATGGCCCAGGCCCTGGTGCGGTTTCTGGAGAACCAGTACATCGACGTGGACGGCCAGGTCAGCCGCTTTGTCCGGGGCGTGTTCATCATCCCCGGCCACGGCAACGTGGTGGGTCTCGGTCAAGCCCTGACCCAGGAGGCCAAACACCTGGAGATTTATCAGGGCAAGAACGAGCAGGGCATGGCCCAGGCCGCCGTGGCCTTTGCCAAGCAGATGAAGCGCAAGCAGATCTTTGCCGTCACGTCCTCCGTGGGCCCCGGCGCGGCCAACATGGTCACAGCCTGCGGCACCGCCACCGCCAACAACATCCCCCTGCTGGTGCTGCCCGGCGACACCTACGCCTGCCGGCAGCCGGATCCCGTGCTCCAGCAGGTGGAGCAGATCAACAGCCTGGCCACCACCACCAACGACGCCTTTAAAGCCGTCTGCCGCTACTGGGACCGCATCGTCCGGCCCGAGCAGCTGATGAGCGCCGCCATCTCCGCCTTCCGCACCCTCACCGACCCCGCCAACACCGGCGCGGTGTGCCTGGCCATGCCCCAGGACGTGGAGGGCGAGGCCTATGACTACCCCGTGAGCTTCTTCAAAAAACGTGTCTGGCGGCTGGAGCGCCGTCCCGCTACCGAGGCTGCCCTGTCTGAGGCCGCCGAGGCCATCCGGGCCTCTAAAAAGCCCATGCTGATCTGCGGCGGCGGCGTGCGGTACGCCGAGGCCCACGCCGAGCTGCGGCACTTCGTGGAGGCCACCGGCATCCCCTTCGCCGATACCCAGGCCGGCAAGAGCACCATCGAGTGGGACCACCCCCTGGCCCTGGGCGGCGTGGGCGTCACCGGCTGTTCCGCGGCCAATGAGATCGCCAGGGAAGCCGACCTGGTCATCGGCGTCGGCACCCGCTATACCGACTTCACCACCTCCTCCAAGTGGCTGTGGAGCGACGAGTGCAGATTTGTCAACATCAACGTCTCCGAGTTCCAGAGCCTGAAGATGGACGCCATCCCCGTGGTGGCCGACGCCAAGGATGCCCTGCCCCGGCTGGAGAAGCTGCTGGAGGGCTACCGGCCTGCCTACACCAGCGAGGTCAAGGACGCCCAGACCCGCTGGCGTGCGGAGCTGGAGCGGCTGGACGCCATGGTCTTTGAGGACACCCCGGACTGGGCCCCGATTATCAATGACGCCAACGCCGGCTCCGCCAGGCGCTTTGCCAAAGACGTGAGGGCCGGCCTCTGCCAGACCACCGTTCTGGGCGCCATCAACGCCTGGATGGGCGATGAAGATGTGGCCATCGGCGCGGCCGGCTCCCTGCCCGGCGATATGCAGCGCATGTGGCGGCCCCGGGCCCAGGATACCTACAACATGGAGTACGGCTACTCCACCATGGGCTATGAGATCGCCGGCGCCCTGGGCGTGAAGCTGGCCATTGGCAAGGACCGGGAGGTCTACGCCTTCTGCGGCGACGGCAGCTTCAACATGCTCCACGGCGAGCTGGTGACGGCCATGCAAGAGCACCAGAAGATCAACGTCTGCCTCTTCGACAACGCCAGCTTCGGCTGCATCAACAACCTCCAGGTGGGCCACGGCAACAGGACGCTGTGCACGGAGCTGCGGTACCGCAATGAGGAGGGGCTCTTCGGCGACTTCATGGACATCGACTACGCCAAGGTAGCGGAGGGCTACGGCTGCAAGGGCTACACCGTCCGCACCATGGAGGAGCTGAAGGCCGCCTTTGAGGACGCAAAGAAGATCAAGGACCGCCCCGTGCTCTTTGACATCAAGGTGCTGCCCAAGACCATGACCGACGGCTACGGCTCCTGGTGGCGGGTGGGCGACACGGAAGTCTCTGAGCGGCCCGAGAACATCGCCGCCTACCAGGACCACCTGGCCCACGTGAAGGACGCCCGGAAATACTAAGACGTCCAAGGGGGACTTCGTCCCCCTTAGACGCTCCGGCGGGGTAAAGCCCCGCCTCCGCTGAACCCCCTCTCCCGCGCACCCGCGGGAGCCGCGCCCACGGCGCGGGCAGTGGTGTGCCGGGCAGACAGAGCCCGCCCGGCACGGATCAGAGATTTTATGAATTGCCCCTTCTACGGCACGGAGATGGAGAACGGTGTGCTGCAAAGCGCACACGGAATCCACTACTATAAGGAACCCTCTTTTACCGGCGTGCCCTTCAATTTCAAAGCCAGAAACGAGGCGCTCGGGCAGTCCAACGGGCCTTTTCAGCCCCCGTTCATCACGGTCTCCCGGTGTCCCGTATGCAGAAAAATCATCTTTGACTACTAATTAAAGGAAGGTTGATACTCATGGACAAAGTTTTGAAAATCGGCATCATCGGCTGCGGCGCCATCGGCAAGGACCACTGCCGCCGCATCATCGACACCGTCCCCGGCGCCACCGTGGTGGCCGTCTCCGACTACGTGGCCGCCGCCGCCGACGACACCGCCGCCAAGTACGGCATCCGCTCCTTTGGCAGCGACTGCGACGGCATGATCAAGGACCCCGAGGTGGAGGCCGTGGTCATCACCTCCATCGACCCCACCCACCACGACTACGTCATGAAGACCCTGGCGGAGGAAAAGTGGTGCTTCTGCGAGAAGCCCCTGAGCCAGAACGCCGCCGACTGCGAGGACATCATCAAGCGGGAGCTGGAGATCGGCCGGCGGCTGGTGCAGGTGGGCTTCATGCGCCACTATGACCGGGGCTACGCCGAGATGAAGCGCATCATCGACTCCGGCGAGATCGGCGCTCCCCTGGTGATCAAGGCCTGCCACCGCAACGTGGCCCAGGGCCCGGGCTTCAAGACCGAGAACGGCGTCACCAACGTGGCCATCCACGAGCTGGATATCTGCCGCTGGCTGCTGGACGACGAGTACGAGGACGTGCAGTGCGTCAAGGTCCGCCAGTCCGCCAACTCCGACAAGGGCTATGACAACCCCCAGGTCATGCTGATGCGCACCAAGAAGGGCTGCTTTATCGACGTGGAGGTCCAGGTGGCCGACGGCTACGGCTACGACATCCAGTGCGAGGTGGTCTGCGAGAACGGCACCGTGAAGCTGCCCGACCCCTACGCCGTGGTTCGCCGCTCCCGCCCCGCCGGCTGGGACAGCCTGAACCCCGCCGAGTCCATGCCCATCATGACCGACTGGAAGGAGCGCTTTATCGAGGCCTACGACATCGAGTTCTGCAAGTGGGTGGAGTCCGTCCACGCCGGAAAGCTCACCGGCCCCTCCTCCTGGGACGGCTACGTGGCCTGCGTGGCCGGCGACGCCCTGAACGCCTCCCGGGGCACCTCCCAGTTCCTCAAGGTGGAGACCATGGAGAAGCCCGAGCTGTACAAGTAATTTCCGAAAATCGAAAGGACCGGCTGAAAGCCGGTCCTTTTCCTGTGCGGTCTCATTCAATTTCAATATGTACCGACTCGTGGAACACCGGATTCACCAGCCCCGGGATGTCCACCGCGTCGGTGAAGCGGACGTCCTTCGTAAACTCCCGCATCAGGGAGATGATGTAGGGGTGGGGCCGCTCGTCGGGCCGGCCTGCCGCCACGCTGACCACAATGGTCTCGGGCTGGAGCATCTTCAGCAGCTTCCGGGTGGTGGAGGACAGCGAGGCGTGGTGGGGGGCCTTCAAAATGCCGCAGGGGAGGGCGGAGGCCGTCTCCCACATATGGGCGTAGAAGTCGCCTCCCAGGACGATTTCCCTCCCGTGGTAGTACAGCCGCTGGCGGAGACTGGAGATGTTCATGCACTTGGCCCAGTGCAGCAGGTCGTAGGCGTTCTGCTCCCCCCGGAAGATGGCGTCATAGACCTCCCGCTGGCGGCGGTACAGCGCCGCGTCGCCGAAGAGAATGTCCATGGTCAGGTCCTCCGTCAGCTGGAGCCGCTCCATCCGGGTGCCGGGGAGCTCCGTCATCCGCCCCGCGCGCCCGGGGCGCTCCCGCAGGGCCCCGGCGTACAGGTCCAGGCACCGGAGGGCGTTCCGGGCCGCCTTGGGCAGGCCGTTGTCCCCGTCGGGCTCCAGGGGCGGCGCGCCGGCGGGCGGGAGATAGGTGGCCAGCAGCTCGTCCACCTCCACACGCTCCAGCACCCGGCCCAACCCGCCGATGTGGTCCCGGTGGAAGTGGGTCAGCAGCACCTTGTCCAGACGGACGACGCCTTGCTTTCTCAAAAAATCCCCGGCGTAGATCCGCTGGGAGCGGGGATCCAGCTCCCCCGGGTGGTCGTCCCGCACCAGGCTGTCGTGGCCGCAGTCCACCAGCATGGCAAATTTCTGCTCGCCGTTTTCAATCTCCCGTACCAGGGTGGAGTCGCCATTGCCCACGTTAATGAAGTCCAAAACCAGCATTGCCCGTCCCCCTCTGATTTTTGTTGCTAACAGGATAGCACAGATGGTTGTCCCCGGCAACCAAAAAAAGGCCACGGGGATGCCAAATTTTTGTCCTGTATTTTGGCAGACTGAACGAGGCGGGAAATTCCCGTCCGCCCAGTTCTTTTACAAAAATCGAGGCTGAGGGAGAAAGGGTCAACGCGCAAGGACGGCTTGGACAGGCTCCGGCGGCCTTCTGTTCCGGACCGGCGCCTAATCCAGCCGCCGCAGGGCGTCCACCAGGGCGGTCTTGCCCTCGGTCCTCTCGTCCTTCATCTTGATGATCCGGGCGGGGCAGCCGGCCACCACGGCGTTTTCCGGCACGTCCTCCACTACCACGGCCCCGGCGGCCACCACGGCGTTCCGGCCCACATGGACCCCCTCGAGAACCACGGCGTTGGCGCCCACCAGGACGCCGTCCTCCACCACCACCGGCGTGGCGGAGGCGGGCTCCACCACCCCCGCCAGCACCGCCCCGGCGCCGATGTGGCAGCGCTCTCCCACGGTGGCCCGTCCCCCCAGGACGGCTCCCATGTCAATCATCGTACCCGCGCCCACCACGGCGCCGATGTTGATAACGGCTCCCATCATGATAACGGCACCTCGGCCGATCTCCACCTTTTCGCGGATCACAGCCCCCGGCTCAATGCGGGCATTCACCGTTTTCAGATCCAGCAGCGGCACGCCGGAGTTGCGGCGGTCGTTCTCCACTACGTAATCCGCTATTCTCCCGGCGTTGGCCTCCAGCACGGCGGAGAGCTCTGCCCAATCGCCGAACACCACAAAGCTGTTCCCCTGTCCAAAGACCTTGGCCGAGCCAAAGTCCACCGGGGCCAGGGTATTGATATACAGCTTTACCGGGGTCTTTTTCTCCGAATCCGCGATATAGCGGATAATCTCCTGAGCATCCATGGAAAACCTCCTGATCAATTGAAGTCAATGCCAACCGCCCGCCGACAGAACACGCCATACCGCCCTATCTGATTTCATCCTCCGCGCCAAAGAGAATGGTTTGCAGATCGTAGACCCCCCTTGGCCTCCCCGGGAGCAGCCGGGCCATGTGCAGTGCACCGTTGACAAAAATCCGGCGGCTGGCTGCCCGGTGGGTGATCTCCAGCTCCTCGTCGGGCCCAAAGAAGTGGACCGTATGAGTCCCCGCCACGGTGCCACCGCGGAGGGAGTGGACGCCGATCTCACCTCTTCCCCGCCTTCCGGTGTTCCCCTCCCTGCCGCATACCACGGCCATTTTCCCGGCGGGGTCGACGGCCTCCAGCAAGAGCTTTGCCGTGCCGCTGGGAGCGTCCTCCTTCTGGTTGTGGTGGGCCTCGGTAATCTCGATATCAAAATCCGGCCCCAGCACCTGGGATACCGTTTGAAGCGCCCGGACAAACACCGCCACCCCCAGGGAGAAGTTGGCCGCCCACAGCACCGGGGCCGCATCCCCCAGCGCCGCAAGGCGCGCATGCTCCTCCCGGGTGTATCCCGTGGTGCCGGAGAGCAGAGGCGTCCCCGTGCGGCGGACATAGGAGCAGATTTCCGGCAGCGCCTCCGGGCGGGAGAAGTCAATCACCACGTCCGCAACCCTCCCCAGGTCTCCCAGCCGATCCAGGTCGCTCCTGCCCAGGGCGGCAACAACCTCGTCCCCGTTCGCCAGCGCCGTCTCCCGAATCAGGCGGCCCATTTTGCCGCGGCCCGTCAGTAAAAATTTCACAGCAGTCCAGCCTCCTCCAGGGATTTTTTCAGCTTTGCCCTGTGCTCCCCGCCCATCTCACAAAGGGGCAGCCGCAGAGGGCCCGCATTCAGCCCCATCATGTTCATGGCAGTCTTTACGGGGATGGGGTTCACCTCGAGAAAGAGGTCGTTCATCAGCTCCAGATACCTCAGCTGGTTTGCCGCCGCCTGTTCCCGGTTCCCGTCCAGGTAGTCCGTCACAATCCGGCGGCACATGGCGGGCATCACATTGGCGTAGACGGAGATGACCCCGCTGGCGCCCACGCTCAGCAGGGGGACGGTCATATCGTCGTTCCCCGACCAGAGGGCAAACCCCGGCCCCACCAGGCGGGCGATTTTCATGGCGTAGGACATGTCTCCGCTGGCCTCTTTGATTCCGGCAATATTGGGGTGCCCTGCCAGCTGCTCCACCACGGAAAGCGGAATGGAACAGCCGGTGCGCCCCGGCACGTTGTAGAGCAGACAGGGAATGTGCACCGCGTCCGCTGTCACGGCAAAGTGGCGGTACATGCCCTCCGGGTTGGCCTTGTTGTAGTAGGGGGCGATCAGCAGCAGGGCATCCGCCCCCATGTCCTGGTACTCCACGCTCTTTTCCAGCTGGACGGCGGTGGAGTTTGAGCCGCTGCCCACAATGACGGGCACCCGTCCGTCCACCACCTTCAGGGTGTGGGCCACCACCGCTGCGTTCTCCTCATGGGTCATGGCGGGGTACTCCCCTGTGGTTCCCAGCGTTAAAATCGCGTCCGTCCCCTCCCGGATCTGACGCTCCAGAAGCTGGGTCAACACCTCAAAGTTGACGCTGCCGTCCTCATGGTACGGGGTAATCATGGCGACAATAGAACCCCTGATGTTTTCAAATTTCACAGTCGATATCCTCCATGCTTCTTCGGGCATAATAAAATGCCGGTAGAGACACGCCCCTGCCGACAGTTCAAAGCCCGTCCCAAAGCCGGCGATATGCCCAGCGACGCAATGTCCCCCCGCGGCGGAAAAACGCCTGCGGAGCAGCCCCCACAGAACGTTACGCCGTGCGGTGAAAAAATATGCGCCGGCACAACCTGTCAACCGATTTTGAAGCAGACCTCCTCCGCACCGTAAAGACGCGGAGTCCTCTGTAAGCGGATAGCGCTCCCGCGGAAAACCCGCGGACAGTCCCGCAGGTATTCCCTGCGGGCCCACCCTCCGCCCATGCCCGGGCGGGGAGTTCGGCGGAGTTGCCCCCGTCGCGTTCTTTGCCTGCCGGCTCCCGCGACTTCTTCGTCTCCGCGCCTCTATCTCATTTTCGGCTATCATACCAGATTCCCACCCTCCGGCGCAAGAGAGGTTTTTGCAAAAAACCACAGTCCCGGAAATCCTCTCTTGTGGAAAATGACAAAATCCACCCTCTCCCCTGTTCGCCGCGGGATACACTGTGGTATGGTATAGTCAACGGATTTCCCGCTGTGCCCGCCGCCTGGAGATCCCCGGGCAGAACCGTCTCTGCAGTCTCCTGCGGCGGCCCTCCGCCGCAGGGCTTCAGGGGGGGCTCCCATCTGCCTGCACATTCACACCGACGGGACAAGGAGGAATTTCCATGTCTGAATCCGTGGTGGCTCACCGCCGCCGCCTGCATCAAATTCCGGAGCTGGACAACTGCCTGCCGGAGACCACAGCCTACGTACGCTCCGCGCTGGAACCGCTGGGCTGCCATATCGCCGCCCCTATCCCCGGCAGCATCTGCGCCTTCTTTGACGCGGGAAAACCGGAGACCGTGGCCTTTCGGGCGGACATGGACGCCCTTCCGGTGGCGGAGGCCACCGGGCTGCCCTGGGCCTCCCTCCATCCCGGCCGGATGCACGCCTGCGGGCACGACGGACACACCGCGCTGGCCCTTGGAGTGGCGGAGCACGCGGCGGCACACCTTGCGGGACTGCCCCGGAATGTCCTCCTCCTGTTTCAGCCGGCGGAGGAGACCACCGGCGGCGCGGCACAGCTGTGCAGGACCGGGATTTTGAAACAGCACCGCGTCACCCGGATCTTTGGGCTGCACCTGTGGCCGGGGCTTGCCCCGGGCAGGGTATTCTCCCGCCCCGGCCCCCTGATGGCCCGCTCCAATGAGGTGACTGTCACCGTCATCGGAAAGAGCGTCCATCTCAGCCGGGCGGCGGAGGGGCGGGACGCACTGGCCGCGGGGGTGGAGTTTCTGCGGCGGGCCTATGCCCTGGCAGACGGCCTGCCGCCGTCGGAGCCGAGGGTGCTCCGCTTCGGCAGAATGGTCTCCGGCACGGTCCGCAACGCCGTCAGCGGAAAAACCGTCCTGGAGGGAAGCCTGCGCACCTATCGGGAGGAGACGTACCTCTTCTGCCGCCGGGGGCTGGAGGAACTGGGACGGGCTGTGGCGGCGGAGACCAGCTGCGGCATAGAGGTCTGCCTCAGCGAAGGCTATCCCGCAGTGTGGAACGACGAGGCGCTGTATACCCGCATCTGTGCCCGACTGGGGCCGGAGGCCCCGGCTCCGCTGGCCGCCCCGGTGCTGGCGGCAGAGGATTTCTCCTTTTACCAGAAATGCGTCCCCGGCGTGTTCTTCTTCCTCGGGGCCGGAGACGTGCCGGAGCTCCACGCGCCGGAGTTCCGATTTGACGACGAGGCGGTCCTTCCCGCAGGCCTGGCGTTTCTAAAGCGGCTTGTGCACCTGGAATAGCGGAGACAGAGCGGGAGGCCGTAGGCCTCCCGCTCTGTCTCCGCTATTCACAGCGTCCGCAAAAACGCCTCAATCCGATCCAATCCCACACGCAGATCCCCGTCGGAATAGCAGTAGGAAATCCGGATGAACCCCTCCGTTCCGAAATATACCCCGGGCAGCACCCCCACCAGCCCCTCCTTCAGCATCCTTTGACAAAAGGCCTCGGAGCCCATACCGTACTTCCGGATATCGGGAAAGACATAGAACGCCCCTCCCGGCCTTTCCGCCGGCAGGCCCATGGCATCCAGCCGCCCGCATACATAGTCCCGGCGTCTTTGGAACAGGGCCCTTATGGAGGCGGTATCGGTCTCCAGCGCAGCAGCGCAGGCCCGCTGGACAAAGGACGGGACGGACACCACGGCGTACTGGTGGAAAAGCTGCATGCGCTCCCTGACACGCCTGTCCGCCATGCACCAGCCCACCCGCCAGCCGGTCATCGCCCAGGGCTTGGAGAAGCTGTTGATGACAATAATCCGGTCCCTCATGTCCCGATACTCGGCAAAGCTGTGATAATCCTCTGTGTAGGCCAGCTCCCGGTACACATCGTCGCAGAGGACAAAGATGGGTCTGTCCTTCAAAAGGGAGTGCACCGCCTCCAGTGTCTCCCGGGAGCAGATACAGCCGGTGGGATTGTTGGGCGAAGTGAGCACCAGTGCCTTGGTCCTGGGCGTAATGGCCGCCTCCAGCGCCGCCGGGTCGATTTGAAAGCCGGAGTCCTCCGTGGGCAGAGCCACCGGAACGCCCCGGCACAGCGCGGCGGCGGAACCGTAGAGGCTGAACGCCGGAGTTGGAATAATCACCTCGTCCCCGGGGTTCAGCACCGTGGAGAGGGCGACAAATACCCCCTCGGTGGCCCCCACGGTGACAATGATCTCATCCGGGTCATACCGGAGGCCGTGGGCCCGTTCCTCAAACCGGGACAGGGCCTCCAGCAGATAGGGATATCCGTTGGTGGGCGGGTAATGGGTATCCCCCGCGTCCAGGGACGCCTTTGCCGCCTCCCGGATGGGGGCGGGCGTACCCAAATCCGGCTCGCCGATGGTGAGGGTGCAGGCCCCGGGGGTGGCCCGGGCCAGGGCGGTAAAACGGCGGATGCCGGAGGTCTCCACGCCGGAGAGGGCGGTGTTCAGGGTCAGTTCCACAAAGTCCACACTCCTTTTTTCACGGGGACAGTATAACGGGCGGAGGTTTCGTTGTCAACGAAAAAATCAGAGGCAAGAGGCCGGGGGGGATCCGGCGGCAGGGCTCCGTGCGCCGTTGATGCAGTCAACCATCACGGCAAAAGCGGCGGCGATGACCAGTGCGGCTGCCGGCTTTGCATCACCCCTAATTCCAGCGCCCGCTGCTGAATCGCGGGGGACCAATTATGTACCCCCGCCAGGGGGCCTTTCAAACGGATCAATCCTACAATCAGGACCTGTTCAGTGTCTCAACGTGTGCGGATTGGCGAGGGGATTTTTCACCCCAAGGCAAAAAGCCGCAGCAATCCTGGCCTCACAACATACCGTCTACTTTTACTGTGATTTTCAGCACCGTGGCCGCCTCTCTCTAGCCCAGCGCCACATCCAGCGCCAGCATGACGGAAAACCCCGCCGCAAAAAACAGCGTTCCCAGATTGGAGTGCTTTCCGGCGGATGCCTCCGGGATCAGCTCCTCCACCACCACATAGATCATAGCCCCCGCCGCAAAGCTGAGAAGATAGGGCAAAGCGGGAAGAATCAGCCCCGCCGCCCAAATGGTGAGCACTGCCGCCAGCGGCTCCACCGCGCCGGACAATGCCCCGTACAGAAATGCCCGCCTCTTTTTTACGCCTTCGGTCCGCAGGGGCATAGAGATAATCGCTCCCTCCGGAAAGTTCTGAATGGCAATGCCCAGGGACAGGGCCAGCGTACCGGCAGCAGTGATACCGCCGTCTCCGGCCATCCAGCCCGCCAGCACCACCCCCACCGCCATCCCCTCCGGGATGTTGTGGAGGGTGACGGCCAGCACCAGCATGGTCGTCCTCTTCAGCCGGGTACGGGGGCCCTCCGGCCAATCACTGCTCTGATGCAGATGGGGAATCGTCCAATCCAGAACCAACAGGAACAAAATGCCCAGCCAAAACCCAACAACCGCGGGGAGAAAGGCCCACCGGCCCATATCCGCCGCCTGCTCCATAGCGGGTACCAGCAGGCTCCAGACCGACGCCGCCACCATCACCCCGGCGGCAAAGCCCGTCAGGGCCCGCCGGATCTTCTCATGAAGCCCGCCCCGCATGACAAAAACACAGGCTGCACCCAGAACAGTACCCGCTAATGGAAGCAGAACCCCTTGCATCACTTCTATGCGCATTTCATTTTCTCCCTTTCCAAAGGTCAGTTTATGTAAACTTGTATGTTATACCAAACTTACGTGTTTGTCAATCCAACCCGCCTGTCTGAAAATAAAATTCAACATGATGATACATGGCAGCAGCATCCGCCTCTCTGCGCGCCCATATTGGACTGCGGGCCGCACCGGAGTCAAAAACGCCGGAACCGAAATATGCGGTCCGCTGTCCGGCCGTGCAGAAACACCGGAAAAAGACGGCGCAGCCAGAGCTGCGCCGTCTTTTTCCGGTATTCACGGGCCCCGCCGTTTGGAGAGGCTCCCAGAAAGAATGAGAAAACGGAAGCGAAGACAGGGATCACGCGGAGAGGCAGAGGACGCAGAGGGGCCCACGCCCGTCAAGGACGGCAGCGATGCCTCCTGATTCCCTTCCCCGCTGAGCGCTTCTCAACAATTCCCGGCGTTGTTCTGAGCTAGTCCTTGTTTCCCGTCTCCAGAAACTCCGGCCCCTCCCGCCGCTCCTCATAGGGCTCTACCTGCACGGGCGGACTGGTCACGGGTTCCTCCCGCGTCCCCCGGGACAGCTTCACGTCAAAAGCGGACAGCGCCACGCCGCCGGCGGCGGGGTAATAGGAGATCTCCACATAGTCCCCCGCGTTCAGCAGCACCGCCAAAGGTACATCCGCGGCGCTGAGCTGGAAGTAATCCTCCCCGTTCTCCAGCCGGATGAAATACTGGGTGGTGCCGCTCATCACGGCGGAGCGGATGTCCTCAATGAAGCCCTCCGCCGTCTCCGTCAGGGCGTCGGTCTCATGGGGCGCGTCGATGTCCGCGTCCCCGGCCTCGATCAGCCCCCGGTGGGCCAGGGTCTGGCGGTAGTTGATCTCACACTCGGCCACCGTAGCGCCGGTGGACACGATGTCGTACTGCTGGACGTTGACCATGGCGAACATCTTCACCAGGCCATCGGCCCCCTTCAGGGCCATAAAATAGGTGGGCTGGTCGGCGATGTTCAGCAGCAGGGGGAACGTGGCCACGTAGCGCATCTGCTGCACCTGGCTCTCGGCGGAGGCCATTGCGGAGTACTCCGTGGCTCCGGCGCAGGGGTAGAACTTGGTTTCCTTGGTCCGCTGGTTGGTGAGGATGAAGCCGATATTGGACTGGTCGGAGGTGACGGAGGTGACGCCGGTGTACATATACACGTCGTCGTCAATGGCGATATAGTTCCAGCCCTCAGTAGTCACCGTCACATCCCGCTGGCCGAAGATGGAGTTGATAAATCCGTTGTGGTACATGCCATAATAGTCGTACTGCTGCATGATGATGTCGTAGGAGTAAACCCGGTCTACCCAATTGGGAACCTCCTCATAATATGCGCTCTCACCGGTAACGGCGTTCACCAGCACTGCGCCCCGCACATCTGTACCGCCGAAAAGCCCGATGGTCTTCACAATGCGGGAGCACACCCAGTAGGGGGTGCCCTCATCGTCGATTTCAAAGACCGGATCGTCAAACATCATGGTGGGATAGTGAAACCGCAGATGGCGGTAGAGATTGCGGCCGAAGTGCTCGGCGGTGGTGTACTTCATGCCCTCCTCCAGGCGGACCACTTCCGCCTCCTGGCTCACCATATCAATGATGAGGTAGGCGGGCAGGCCGCCTGCGCGGTTGGTAAACCACTTGATCAGGTCGCCGTAGCGCAGGGAAGTGACCCGCACCGGGCGGCCCTGGTAGTTGATCTGGGTGTAGGTGGGCAGAATCTCAAACTGGGACACCATGTCCGCCAGCTCACCCAGCTTCCGGGCCCCCAGGCTGGCGGCAGAGTCCGCGTCCAGAAGGGGAATCTGGCTGTAGCTGATCTCCTCCACCTCGGCGGTGAAATCGCCGGTGTCCAGGGGCAGGAGCTTGCTGTAGCTGGAGGCCCGCAGCACCACCCAGCTGGTCAGGGACCCTACGGCGATGGCGGCGATGAGGGCCAGAACCACCAGGAATGGCGCAGCGCACTGCTTTTTCACAAAGCCGAAGTACCCCTTGACCCCCTCCCCCTGGAAGCCGGAGGTAAACACGGCGCAGATACAGTACACCGCACACAGCAGAAATACGAAGACGTAAAACTCCTCGGCGTGGGGATTCAGGGCGGGGAGCTCCAGGTAGAAATAGGCCGCGCCGAACACCAGTGTCACAGCAATATTCAAAAGAGTTCTGGTAAAGGCGTTGCCGATGGCCTTGCGGGGCTTTCGGGGCCTGGGCTGGGGAGGTGTAAACCCGCCCCCCTGTGCGCCGCCGGGGTTAAAGCCGCCGCCAAAGGCACCGGGGTCGAAATTAAACGAAAATGGCATATCATCGCTCCTTTTTCTCTCTGTTTTAATGATTGTGATACATCATACAGGAAAAGTATGAACAAATCAAGCTTTCCCTATGACACAGAAAATTTGCCGGCCGCAGAATACGGTACGGCAGACCCTGCGGAGGCGGCGGCGGCAATGCAGGGGATATGGAAAAACACCGCAAGATCTCTTCTCTCCCCTCCCCCTGCGGGCGGCGCTGTGGGAGCGTCTGGAGAGGGAATTCCCGTATGTGCGCAAAACAGCCCCGATGCACCGGTTCCCCGCGCAATTAAAACCGGCTGCGGCCTGCCCAAGAGCACTCTTGGACAGGCCGCGGCCGGAGGCACAGGCCTCCGGCCGTCGCCATTTATTTCGTCACCAGGAGTTTCTCGTCCTCCACGGTGAGCTTTGCGGTATCTCCCGCTTTTAAAGTGCCGTCCAGCAGCCGTTCGGCCACGGCGTCCTCCACCTTGCTCTGGATGGCCCGCCGCAGGGGACGGGCGCCGTACTTGGGGTCAAAGCCCTCCCGGGCCAGCTCCGCCACGGCTTCGTCGCTGGCGTCCAGATGGACGCCCATGGCCTCCATCCGGGCGGAGACGGTATTCAGCATCCGGCGGGCCACCTCCCGGATATCCGATTCCGTCAGGGCGCGGAACACGATGATATCGTCAATGCGGTTCAAAAACTCCGGGCGGAAGGTCTGCCGCAGCTCGCCCAGTACCGCCTCTTTTGCCTGCCGGAACTGCTCCTCCCCATCCTGAGAGACGTCCTCCCCACCGGCGGAGAACCCCAGCTTGCCGCCGGCGGCGGTGAGGCGCTTGGCCCCGATATTGCTAGTCATCACAATCACCGCATTTTTAAAGTCCACGGTGCGTCCCTGGGAGTCCGTGATGCGGCCGTCATCCAGGATTTGCAGCAGCACGTTCCACACGTCCTCATGGGCCTTTTCAATTTCGTCAAAGAGAATCACGGAATAGGGCTTGCGGCGGACCTTCTCCGTCAGCTGACCCCCCTCCTCGTGGCCCACATAGCCCGGGGGAGAGCCAATCAGCCGGGACACGGTGTGGCGCTCCATATACTCGGACATATCGATGCGGATCATGGCCGCCTCATCGCCGAACATGGCCTCTGCCAGGGATTTGCAAAGCTCCGTCTTGCCAACGCCCGTAGGTCCGAGGAAGAGGAAGGAGCCAATGGGCCGCTTTGGATCCTTCAGCCCCACCCGGCCGCGGCGGATAGCCCGGGCAACTGCGGCCACCGCCTCGTCCTGTCCCACTACCCGCGTATGGAGCGTCTCCTCCATGTGCAGCAGGCGGGCCCCCTCGTCCTCGGTCATCCGCGTAACCGGGATTCCCGTCCAGCCGGACACCACGGCGGCGATGTCCTCGGCAGTGACGGGGCGGTGCTCCCGGTTGTCCTGCCGCCGCTTATCCCGCTCCATCTCCACCTGCTCCTGATAGTTCTTCTCGATATCCCGCAGCTGGGCGGCAGTCTCATAGTCCTGCCGGGCAATGGCCGCCTCCTTGTCCTTGGCCAGGGCAGCAATTTTCTCCTCCAGGCTCCGCAGCTCCGGGGAGAGCTCCTCTGTCTCCATCCGCACCCGGCTGGCGGCCTCGTCCATCAGATCAATGGCCTTGTCCGGCAAAAAGCGGTCGTTGATATACCGGGCGGACAGGCTGACGGCGGCCTCCAGCGCCTCGTCGGTAATCTGCAATTTGTGGTGCTGCTCGTACTTCTCCCGCAGGCCCTTTAAAATCTCCAGCGAGGCCTCCCGGGAGGGCTCGCCCACCTGCACCGGCTGGAACCGGCGCTCCAGAGCCGCGTCCTTTTCAATATACTTCCGGTACTCGTTCAGCGTGGTGGCGCCGATAACACGGATCTCCCCCCGCCCCAGGGCGGGTTTGATGATGTTGGCGGCGTCCACGGCGCCCTCGGCGCTGCCGGCCCCCACGATGGTGTGGAGCTCGTCAATGAAGAGAATCACGTCGCCGGAGCGCCGTACCTCCTCCAGGGTCTTTTTGATGCGCTCTTCAAATTCTCCCCGGTACTTGGTACCCGCCACCATACCGCTGAGATCCAGGGAGAGAATCCGTTTGTCCAGCAGGTCGTCGGGCACATCCCCCATTACGATCTTCCGGGCCAGGCCCTCGGCCAGAGCGGTTTTGCCCACGCCGGGCTCGCCGATGAGACAGGGGTTGTTCTTGGTCCGGCGGGAGAGAATCTGGATCATCCGCTGGATCTCCCCGTCCCGTCCGATCACGGGATCCAGCTTGCCCGTCCGGGCGTCGGCGGTCAGGTCCCGGGTAAACTCCCGCAGGTTTTTGCCTTTGCCGCCCTCCTCCCGGGAACCGCCGGAGGCCTTCGTCTCCCCGGCCTTGCCCCGGGGCCGCTCGTTGAGCTTCTGCATCAGGGCGGTGTACAGGTGCCGGGCGTCTATCCCGGCGGTGCGCAGAATGCGCACCGCCATGTTGTTGCCCTCCCGCAGAATGCCCGCCAGCAGGTGTTCCGTGCCGATATAGTTGCACCCGCCCCGGACGGAGTCCTCCATGGCGATCTCCACCACCCGTTTGGCCCGGGGGGTCAGCCCCTGGGCGGGATTGCCGCCGGGCAGTCCCGCGCCCACGCTCTTTTTGATGATCTCCACCACCATGTCGTCCGTCAGCCCCGCCTCGGCGAGAACCGTGCGGGCCGTGCCGTCCTCCTCCCGGAGGAGGCCAAGCAGCAGGTGCTCCGTACCCACGTAGCCGTGGCCCAAATCCCCTGCCGCCTCCTGGCTCAGGCGAAGTGCCGCCTCAGCCCTGGGCGTAAATTTATTTTCATTCATCGTCTCTGTCCTCTCCTCCGCCGCACCAGCGCGGCGGAAGCCCTTTCCTTTTATTTCATTCATTCGCTCTGAAAGCCGTTGCGCAGCCAGCAGACCTGGAACGCGTCGGCAATGCTCTTCCCCGGCGGAAAACAGGCTCTTACTTCTCCCCGCCGTGCTGTCCCTCCAGCGCGTGAATCTGATCCCGCAGCTGGGCGGCCTTTTCAAAATCCTCCTGCCGGACGGCTTTCTTCATCTCCATCCGCAGGGCATTCATCTGCCGCATTCTGGCAAAGCGGCTCTGTTCCTCCTCGTTGACCAGGTCGTCCCGCTTCTCCTCCTTAGCGGTCTCCCGCTCGGTCCGGGCCGGCCCCAGGGCCGGCATATCGGCAAAGAAATCGTCAAAGGGATCCTCCAGCAGCCATCCCCGCCGGCTCAGCAGGCTGGGCATCGGGGAGAGGAAATCCTCCAGGAAGCCGCCGCCGAAAAAGCTCTGCATCATTCGCTGGCTCTGCGCAGCCACCCGCTGGGTATAGCCCAGTTTCTCGGCGCACTCACCGCAAAGATGCCGCTCCTCCACCTTGCCGTTGATGTTGCTCTGGTAAACAAAGGTAACTTCATTTTTACCGCAATTCTCGCATTTCATAATCAAATACCTCCCAATATATTCAATATATTTTTGATAAACTCATCCATGTGTCAAACCTGAAGGATCAAAACCTGCTTCATGATCTCCGCACGGACCTGCTCCCGCAGCCCCCGGGGGACGGCCCCCAGTGCCTTGTCGCCGATGGCCGCCAGCAGCGCCCGGCAGACCTCCTCCCCCACCGCTCCGGATTGGGCCAGATTGCCTAAGATTGCCCTGGCCGAGGGAAGATCCACCTCCCCGCCCAGAGAGTTGATGACATGCATCAGCAGCGTCTGTCGGTCCACCTGCACCCGTGTGATGCGGATATACCCGTTTCCACCCCGGCGGCTCTCCACAATATAGCCCCGCTCCGGGGAAAACCGGGTGCTCATCACATAGTTGATCTGGCTGGGAACGCAGTTGAACCGCTGGGCCAAGTCACTGCGCTGCACCTCCAGCACGCCGTCCTCCGCCTCGTCCAGGCAGTCCTGAAGAAACCCGGCAATCAAATCCGAAATTCCCATGGCGCATCCTCTCCTCATCTGTTTTTGACTTTGACTTTCTTTAACCTTTATTCTGTTGCCAGTATAGCACGATCCCGCCAAATGTCAACAGCCTATTTTTGACTTTCTTTGACTAATTTGAAAACAATTTGTGAATGACCGCCGGCCGGCAAAGAGGGCTTGTCAATCCTCCGCCGCTGGGGTATACTCATCTGGTATATACAGTTTCGGTTTCAGAGCAGCTCCCGGAAAAAACGGAAAAGGGAAACAACGGCAGAGATTGCAGCGCGGGGCGAAGGAGATGAATCCAGGATGATTCGTGAAAAAAGTTTTTACCGCGCCTTCTTTGCTCTGACGCTGTCCCTGGCCCTCCAGAACCTGCTGACCTTCGGCGTGAATCTGATGGATACGGTGATGCTGGGGCGGTACAGCCAGGATGCCATGAGCGGCGTAAGCCTGTGCAACCAAATACAGTTTCTGCTCCAGATGCTGGTCACGGGCGCCGGCGAGGGAGCCGTGGTGCTGGGTGCCCAATACTGGGGCAGGAACCGGCTGGAGCCGATCCCCCATATCATCGGCGTGGCGCTGCGCTTTGGCGGGGGGCTGGCGGCGGCGCTGTTTGCGCTGGTGCTGGCTGCGCCGGAGCCGCTGCTGCGGCTGCTGTCCAACGAGGAGACGGTGATTGCCCAGGGCGTACAGTATTTTCGGATTATCTGTTTTACATACGTGATTTTCACAATTACCAATATTCTGGTGGCCTCTCTGCGGTCCATCGGCGTGGTAAAGATCGGCTATGTCATCTCTTTTTCCACTCTCTGCATCAATGTCTGCCTGAATTATCTGCTGATCTACGGCCGCTGGGGATGTCCGGAGCTGGGCGTGCGGGGGGCTGCGATGGCCACCCTGGTCTCACGGTGCACAGAGCTGCTGATTGTCGTCTGGTTTTTGAAACGCAGGGAGAGGCGGCTGTGCCTCACGGCAAAGAAGCTGTTCTTTATCGACAAGAGCTATATTGCGGATTACAACCGCGTCTCCGCGCCGGTGCTGGTAAACCAGGCCCTGTGGGGCGTGGCACAGATGGTGCAGACAGGCATCCTGGGACATTTGGGCGGGGATGTGACGGCGGCCAATGCCATCGCCGTACAGGTCTACCAGGTTCTCTCCGTGGTGGCCTACGGAGCGGCCTCCGCCTCCGGCATCGTGGTGGGAAGGGCCATTGGCGGAGGAAGGCGGGAGGAGCTGCGGTCTCTGGTCCGCACCCTCCAGATTCTGTTTGTCCTCATCGGCCTGGCCTCCGGCGGCGCCATCCTTTTTCTGCGGCGGCCCATCCTGGCCGTATTCGGCGGCGCGCTGACGGAGCGGGCCGGGGAGCTGGCCATGCAGTTCATGGCGGTCATCGCCCTGACCACGGTGGGCACCGCCTATCAGATGTCCTGTGACAATGGCATCATCCGGGGCGGCGGTGATACGGCATTCAGCGCCAGGATGAACCTCGTCAGCATGTGGGGAATTGTGGTGCCCCTCTCCGCGCTGGCGGCCTTCCGATGGGAATGGTCTCCTGCGGCGGTGTTTTTCCTGCTGAAATGGGATCAGCTCTATAAAATTGTTCCCGTGGCCCTCCGGCTCCACAGCTGGAAATGGGTTCGGAACGTCACCCGGCCCGACGGCGGAGAGGAGGATGCGGCATGAGACTTGCCATAAAAACCTGCACGCTGGACATGCCCTATGAGGAGATGCTGGACTTCTGTGTCCGGGAGGGGATTCAAGCCCTGGAGATCGGCACGGGCAACTGGTCCTCCGCCCCCCATGCGGACCTGGAGAGTCTGCTGACCTCGGAAACCGCCCGGACGCGCTGGCTGGAGGCCCAGCGGCGGCGGGGCCTGGCCCTCTGTGCCCTGAACTGCTCCGGCAATCCCCTGGCCTATACCCGGGACTGGGAGGTCACGGTCAAAACCTTCCGGCTGGCGGAGCTGCTGGGGGTGCGGAAGATCGTGATGATGAGCGGCCTGCCCGCCGGATGCCCCGGGGACCGGACGCCGGTGTGGATCACCGCCTCCTGGCCGCCGGAGACCCAGGCGGTTCTGGACTACCAGTGGAACGAGGTGGCCATTCCCAAATGGCGGGAGCTGGTGCGGCTGGCGGCGGAGTGCGGCGTGGAAAAGATCGCCCTGGAGAACCACGGGATGCAGCTGGTGTACAATCCGGAGACGCTGCTGCGCCTCCGGGCGGCGGTGGGGCCCCTGGTAGGCATGAACCTGGATCCCTCCCACCTCTTCTGGATGGGAGGGGACCCCATGGAGGCCGCCCGGGTCCTGGGAGAGCACGGCGCACTCTATCACATCCATTGCAAGGACTCCCGGCCGGAGCGCCGGATGAGCGGCCCAAACGGGATGCTGGACACCAAACCCATCGGCGCCTTCCGGGACAGGGCGTGGAACTATGTGGCGGTGGGCTCCGGCCACGGGGCCCGGTGGTGGCGGGAGTTCTTTTCCGTGGTGCGGATGAGCGGCTATGACGGCGACGCGGCGCTGGAGATGGAGGACATGACACTGCCCATGCTGGACGGGCACCTGGCCTCCCTGCGAACGCTGCAGGACGCCCTTTGAGAGAGGAGTGAGATAACCATGGCAAAGCGTGAACGGCCGGAGAGACCCGCTCCCAGCCGGCAGAGCCGGGCGGGGCTGTACGCCGTGTGCGGGCTGTACCTGGGGTACCTGTTTATTCAGCTGCTGGACCCCTACTTCACCCCGGGGGCTCCCCGGCCCGCCCTCCACATGCTGGTGCTGGGCGTGGTGGTGCTGGGCGGCGGCGCGCTGGCGCTGCTGTTTCTGGCCTGGCGGATCTACTGGGCGCCGGCGCCCCGGGACACGGAGGAGGCGGCCCTGCCGGAGGAGGCCGCCGGAGACGGTGAGATGGAAGAGAAGCCGGAAGAGGAGCCGGAGACGCCGGAGACGTGAGAACGCCCCCGGCCCCGCGTACGCGGGGCCGGGGGTGCTTTTTTGGAAAATCGGGTTGGAAAATCGATCAGGCGGGAGACGGGGTTATGCCAGGCCGTTGAGCTTTTTGAACAGGTTTTCGGCGTCTGCGCCGGCCACCAGGGCGTCGGTGTCCTCGTCCGTGGAGGCGATGGCCACGATGCGGCCCAGGATCTCCAGGTGCTCGTCGCCCTTGGCGGCGATGCCCACCACAAGCTTCACCCTGTCGCCGTTCCAGTCGATGCCGTCGGGATAGGTCATGACCACCACGCCGGTGCGCCGGATGAGGGGTTTGACGTCGTTGGTGCCGTGGGGAATGGCCACATGGCTGCCGATGGCCACGGAGAAGCTGGCCTCCCGATCCAGCATACCCTGGATGTAGGCCTCGTCCACATAGCCGCTCTCCACCATCAGCCGGCCGCAGGCGCGGATGGCCTCCTCCGGAGTAACAGGGCTACAGCCCAGGACGATGTTCTTCTTCTCCAGCAGCGTCTCGGCGGGAGCTTGGGCGGCGGGGCTCTCCTCCACCCTGGGAGTCTCCTCCACGGCGGGGGACGCGGCGCCCTTCCGGGCCGCCAGGAGCTCCTGCACCAGGGCGTCGTACTCCGGCGCGCCCATGAAGTTCTTGATGGGGATGATCCGGGCCTGGGGTGCCCGCTCCGCCGCGCGGCCGGCCAGCTCATGGTGGGTCACTACGATCTGGCAGTCCCCGGGGATCTCGCTGACGGGGTGGTGAATGACCTCGATGTCAGTGATGCCGGCGTCCTTCAGCTTGTTGCGGACCATGGTGGCGCCCATGGCGGAGGAGCCCATACCCGCGTCGCAGGCGAAGACGATCTTCCTGACGTCCCTGGCGTCCACGTCGGCACCGGCGGAGGCGGCAGGGATGGCCTGCCCCTTGCTGGCCGCCTTGGAAGCGGCCACCTGGGCCTGGGCCTCCTCAAGGCTTGCATCTTTACCGAAGAACTTCAGGAGAAAGGCGGAGATCAGAAAGCTGACCACCGCGGCCACGGCAATGCCGGCGATGTTGGCCACGTACCCGCCCTTGGGGGTCATCAGCATCTCGGCGATGATGGACCCGGGGGAGGCCGCGGCCACCAGGCCGCCGCCCAGGGCGGAGAGGGTGAAGACGCCCACGATGTTGCCGATCATGGGCCCCAGGATGACGATGGGGTTCATGAGGACGTAGGGGAAGTAGATCTCGTGGATGCCGCCCACGAACTGGATGACGGCGGCGGCGCCGGCGGAGGAGCGGGTCTCGCCCTTGCCGGCCACGCAGTAGGCCAGCAAAAGCCCTAAGCCGGGGCCGGGGTTGGACTCGATCATAAAGAGGATGGACTTGCCCATCTCCATGGCCTGCTCGGTGCCGATGGGGGTGAAGACGCCGTGGTTGATGGCGTTGTTGAGGAAGAGCACCTTGGCGGGCTCCACCAGCACGGCGGTGAGGGGCAGCAGGCCGTGGTTCACCAGGAACCCGACGCCGGCGCCCAAAACGTCCGTCACCACCACGCAGGCGGGGCCGATGACGAAGATGGACAGCACCGCCAGGACGCCGCCGATGATGCCCACGGAGAAGTTGTTGACCACCATCTCGAAGCCCGCGGGGATATGGCCCTCCATGGCCCTGTCAAATTTCTTGATGCACCAGCCGCCCAAGGGCCCGCAGATCATGGCGCCGATGAACATGGTGCTCTCGGTGGAGGCGATGGCGCCCAGGGTGGCCAGCGCGCCGGTGACGGCGCCCTTCTGACCGCCCACCACCTTGCCGCCGGTGTAGCCGATGAGGATGGGCAGCAGGTAGGACAGCATGGGGCCCACCATCTTGTTGATGGTCTCGGCAGGGCCCCATTTGCCCAGCCACCCGTCGGGAATGAACAGGGCGGCGATGAGGCCCCAGGCGATGAAGGCCCCGATATTGGGCATCACCATGCCGCTGAGGAACCGTCCGAATTTTTGAACGCGCTCTTTCATGATTCAGAAATTCCTTTCTCTATCATTATGCATTCTGTTGGGGAGCTCACCGGGCGGTAGAGCCGGCCAGATATCCCTCCACCCCGGCCAGCGTGGAAAGGCCCATGGCCTCCTGGGTGACGTTCCGGGCCTCATCCCCCAGCCACTGGCGGATGGCCGCCCGGGTGGAAAGTACCGCCGAGGCGCTGACGGAGAACTCGTCCAGCCCCCAGGTCATCAGCAGGGGCAGCAGGCGGGGGTCTGCGGCGGCCTCGCCGCACATCCCCACGGGGATGCCCGCCTCTTTTGCGGCGGTGATGACGTTCCGGATGGACCGCAGTACCGCCGGCTGGAGGGGGGAGTACAATTTTTCCACTTTCGCATTTCCCCGGTCCACTGCCATGGTGTACTGGGTCAGGTCGTTGGTGCCGATGGAGAAGAAGTCACACTCCCTGGCCAGCAGATCCGCGATGAGGGCCGCCGCCGGGGTCTCAATCATAGCGCCCAGGGCAATGTCCTTATCATAGGGGAGATTCGCCGCCTCCAGCTCTTTCTTGCACTGCTCCAGCAACTCCCGGGCATCCCGCACCTCGTCCACACATGTCACCAGAGGCAGCATGATTTTGATATTGCGGTTCTCCGCCCCGGCCCGCAGCAGGGCCCGGAGCTGAACCTTGTAGAGCTCCGGCCGGTCCAGGCAGTAGCGGATGGCCCGATGGCCCAGGAAGGGGTTTTCCTCCTTGTCCATGCCCAGGTACTCGATGGCCTTGTCGCCGCCCACATCCAGGGTGCGGATGATGACCTCTTTTCCCGCCATGGCCTGGGAAACGGCCCGGTAGGCCTCGTACTGCACGGTCTCGTCCGGCAGACTGGTGCGGTTCATAAACAAAAACTCCGTGCGGAACAGGCCGATGCCCTCGGCGCCGGACTGGGCGGCGGCCTCCGCCTCCTCAGGGGAGCCGATGTTGGCGTACAGGCCGTATTTCTTGCCGTCGGCGTCTACGGTGGCCTGATCCCGGTAGACCTCCAGGGCGGCCCGGCGCTTCAGAAACTCCTCCTGGCGGGCCAGGTACTCGCCCCGGGTGCGCTCGTCCGGGTTTAAGATGGCGATGCCCTCGCCGCCGTCCACGATGAGGCCGTCGCCGTCCTTCACGGTGTCCAGCACCTTCTGGACGCTGAGCACCGCAGGCAGCTCCAGCGCCCGGGCCAGGATAGCGGAGTGGCTGGTCCTGCCGCCGGTGGCGGTGAGGATAGCGGCCACATTCTCCTTTTTCAGTCCCACGGTCATGGAGGGGGTCAGATCCTGAGCCACCAGCACGGTGCCGGCGGGCAGACGGCTGAGATCCACGCCCTCGGCGCCCAGGAGGATGGACAGCAGCCGGGTGCGGATGTCCCGCACGTCGGTGGCCCGCTGGCGCATCAGCTCATCCTCCACGGCGGCAAACATGTCGGCGTACATGGTGCAGATGCTGTCCACCGCAGCCTCGGCGCAGGCGCCGCCGTCGATGGCCTCCTGCATCTGGGAGAGCATAAAGGGGTCGGCCAGCATAGCCACCTGGCCGGTGAGGATCTCGGACTCCTTCTGGCCCACACGCTCCCGAATCTCCGCAGCCATAGCGGAGGTGCGCTGATTGAAGCGTTCAATGCCCTCCTGGAGCCGCGCCTTCTCCGAATCCTTGCCGGAATAGGTGACGGCGGAGTAATCCAGGCTCTCCTCCCGGACGCACACCGCCCGGCCGAGTCCGATTCCGTCGGAGGCGGCAATCCCACGCAGAATCATCCCGCACCTCCTGTTACATATCGCCCAGGCCGGATTCCACCAGCTTGACGGCGGCGGCCAGGGCCTCCGCCTCCTGCTCGCCGGTACACTGGATTTCGATCTCGCTGCCCTGCTTGATGCAGGAGGCCATGAGGTTCATGATGCTCTTGGCGTTGATGGGCTTGCCGTTGAAGATGATGGAGACCTCGCTTTTGTACTTGTTCATCTCCGTGACGAACAGCTGGGCGGGACGCATGTGCAGCCCCTGGGGATTGATGACCTTCGTCTTTGCAGATACCATGATGATGACTTCCTTTCCAAATTAAAATAATACTATCATTATGACCTTTCAATCATAAATCACGCATTTGCAGGCCGGTTTTATACTGGAATCCATTAAAAAGCTATAAAAAGCTTTTTATAGCGCCGAAGGCGCGTTGGATTCTTATGCGACGTGTTTTGCGCCAGGATGTCGCAAAGCGGAAACGCAACATGCGTTTCCATTTCAAATAAAACGAAATCGTTTTATTTGAAATTAGTATTACACGCTCAGACCACCGTCACCTCGGTATAGTCCAAATACTCCCGGCCCGGGTTCCGGTCGGTGATGATGGCGGCCTCGTCAATGGAGAGGGCCGCCGCCGCACCGGTCCGCCCGAATTTGCTGAAATCCGCCAGCATATAGACCCGCCGGGACCGTGCGGCGGCCAGGGCCTTGACCGCCGCGTCCTCCGGATCCGCCACTGTGAAGCCCTCCTTCACCGTGATGCCGCCGGCACCCAGAAACGCCTTGGTGAAGTTATACCGCCGCAGGGAGTCCATAGTCTCCGCCCCTACGGTGGCGGCGGTGTCCCGCTTCAAAGAGCCGCCCAGGACATATACCCGCAACTCCCGCTCCAGCAGCCAGAAAGCGCACTCCATGCCGTTGGTTACAAACAGGGCCCTGGTGGGCTTGAGGTGTTCCGTCATCCGCATAACGGTGCTCCCTCCATCCAGGAAAACCACGTCGTCATCCTCAATCAGGGCGGCAGCGTACCGGGCAATGCGCTCCTTTTCAGGGATGTGCTGCCCCCGTTTCACGGACATCTCCGGCTCTTCGCTGAGAAATTCGCTGTTTGCCTGCACCGCGCCGCCATGGACTTTATTGAGCTTCCCCTGTTTTGCCAGGGTATTCAGGTCCCGGCGGATGGTGGCCTCGGACGCCCCCGTCATCTGGCACAGATCTGTGACGCTGACGGCCCGCCGCTCTGCCAGCTCTTTTAAAATTGTCTCTGCGCGCTGTTCTGCCAGCATCGCTTCACCTGCTCTCTGCTTGATTGAAAATGTTTATTCTCTCCTTGTATTTCCTATAATACCGCTCGTTTCAATCAAAGTCAATATTTATCAATCATTTTCAATCACAAAAAACCGAGGGGGTTTTTGTGCAATATCGTTAAAGGGAACCCGGGCTGCCCCCTTTTTCCGGAGAAACTCCAACCCGCGGCGGCTGTAAAGCGGGGCTGAGGCTGTCCGAAAAGGACCCTCCTGGGTACCATATGGAATGCCGCCGAAAAAAATACGGTTCCGGCACAGCTTTGTGCCGGAACCGTATTGTCAGAGCAGCGCCCAAGGGCACGCTCCGCCGCCGAAGGCGGCCCGGACGGGAGTGCCGCCCGGCTGTTTTGGCTATACCACGGCAAGCGCCCGGTAGACGTCCAGAATCCGCCCGGTCAGCGGGTTCTCCGGTTTCAACCCGGTATACGCCGCCAGTGCCGCCGCCGGCCCCTCGGCCCGGATCTTCCGGAGCATCTCCACGCTCTGCTTATCATCGGGACAGTCAAAATGAAGCGCCGCCGCCGCGCCGAAAATCAGGTGATCCACCGGAAGGCCGTAGGAGTCCGCCGTCACCAGGGGTTTGATGAGCCGGTCGGCGGGATCCAGCTTCCGCAGGGGCTCCCGGCCCACACGCTCCACCTCGTCCGCCAGATATGGGTTGCTCAGGCGGCCGAAAATCTTTTCAATATAGGCGTGGTGGGCGTCGGCGTCAAACCGGAACTCCCGGATCAGGCCCTCGCCGCTCTCGTACATGGCGGCGTGGACGATCTCGCTGATGGCGGGATCCTGAATGCTCTCCAGAATCGTCCTGCGGCCCTTCAGGTGGCCCAGGTAGGCACAGATGGCGTGGCCGCTGTTGAGGGTGAAGAGCTTCCGCTCCAGATAGGCCAGGAGGTTGTCCACAAAGGTCAGCCCGTCAATCTCCGGCTTCTCCCCCTTCCAGGCCACGGATTCCACATCCCATTCGGTATAGCGCTCCACCGCGGCGTCCAGGGGATTTTCAAAGTTGGGCTTTGGGCAGATGCGGTCCACCGCACAGTCGGCAAAGCCAATGCACTCCTCGGCAAAGGCCTGCTCCTCCTCGCTGAGATGCTCAAAGACGAAGCCCTTGAGACGGGTGGTGGTCCGCAGGCCGTTTTCGCAGCAGATGATGTTCATAGGGGATCTGTTGCCGTCGCGCATTCTGGCCCGGATGCCGGCGGCGATGGGCTTGGCAATGATCGGGGCCACCAGGGGCCCCACCGCCGTGGCGATCAGGTCGCAGGCGGCGATGACGGGGATGACCTCGTCGGTACCGGAGTTGACGGCGCTGACGTTTTCAATTTCCATCTCGCCGCACTCCCGGTCCAGGATGTGGACGGTGTAGCGTCTGCGGGTGTTGATCTCCTGGATAATGGGCTCCACCACGTCTGCAAAGGTGACATGCCAGCCGGCCTTTTCCAGAAGCGCCCCGATAAAGCCCCGGCCGATGTTGCCGGCGCCAAACATAACTGCCTGTTTCATAGCTCCTCCTTCATTCATCGGCGTTTCCCGTATTCCTGCGGCCGCAAGCCGCTGTTATGGGGGAGTATACCACGTTTTCCCGGTCTGGGCAAGGCGAAAATAAGGGGAAACGCCGCAAAAGGCCGCCGGCAGGGGCAAAAAGCACCCCCGGCGGCGCCCTTTGCAGAGAACCGCCGGGGGTGGCCGGAGCGTCAGACCGTGGCGTACTCGCCGTCCCAGAGAACCTTTCGGAACTTCATGGGGTCGGTATTTCCCTCGGTGGAGAACATGAGCACCTGGCTGTAACGGTCCAGGCCAACGGCCTCCCGCAGATCCCTGTACTCATCGGTCTCCATCAGCGCCGCCAGGAGACCCATCCCCACAGCGCCGCTCTCGCCGGAGATCACCACCGGATCCCCCTTGACGGGTACGCCCAGCATCCGCATACCCCGGGCGCTGACCCAGTCGGGACAGGAGACAAAGGCGGAGACATGATTGCGCAGGATATCCCAGGAGATGGTGTTGGGCTCCCCGCAGGCCAGGCCTGCCATAATGGTCGTAAGGTCGCCGGTCACCGCCCGGGGCCTGCCGTCCCCGGCCAGGGCGCTTTGGTAGAGGCAGTCCGCCGCCTGCGCCTCCATGACGATGAACTTTGGGGGATCGTTGGGAAAGAGGTTGGTATAGTAGCCCACCACGGCCCCGGCAAGGCTTCCCACACCGGCCTGGACAAACACATGGGTGGGACGGTTTACCCCCACCTGCCGCAGCTGATCGGCGGACTCCCCGGCCATAGTGCCGTAGCCCTGCATAATCCAGGAGGGAATCTCCTCATAGCCGTCCCAGGCGGTGTCCTGTACGATGACGCCGTGTTCTGTCTGGGCGGCTTCGGCGGCGGCCAGACGCACACAGTCGTCGTAGTTCAGCTCCTCAATCGTTACCCGGGCGCCCTCTTTGGCAATGTTGTCATAGCGGGGCCGGCTGCTGCCCTTGGGCATGTGCACCACCGCCTTCTGCCCCAGCTTGTGGGCGGCCCAGGCCACACCCCGGCCATGGTTGCCGTCGGTAGCGGTGAAGAAGGTGGCCTGGCCGAACTCCCGCCGGAATTCCTCGCTGGTCAGGTAGTCATAGGTCATTTCAGACACGTCCCGACCCATCTCCCGGGCAATGTACCGCGCCATGGCAAAGGAGCCGCCCAGCACCTTGAAGGCGTTGAGGCCGAAGCGGTGGGCCTCGTTCTTCACAAACAGCCCGCCCAGCCCCAGGTATTTGGCCATGCCGTCCAGCTCGGCCAGGGGGGTGATGGAATACTGGGGAAAGCTGCTGTGAAAAAAGCGGGCCTTCGCCACGTTGGGCAGGGACATCACCGGGAGTTGGCAGTCATCGCTTTTCGGCATGCGGTTGACGGTCCACTTGATAGCTTCTCTCATGGTCGGTCTCCTCCAAAAAATTATTAATTCCTGCTGAAAATATGTTTTCCTTTACCCGTATCATAGCACATGGCAGAAAAAAATCAAGAGGAAATCTCAAAAAAAATTAGGTAAACTAAAAAAATATCAGGTTCGTGAGAGAGCTCTTTACGCCCCGGGAAAACAGCGGCCGACTGCCGTCGGCCGCTGTCGATTCCGTCAATAGGGTAAGCCGGTCCTTCCGTCCATAAAGTCAAGCACCTTCTGCCGCTGCTGCTCGTCGGCAATGGGAAGGGGGCAGTAGTTGTTGACCCCTCCCGTATAGACATAGCAGGGAATCAGCTCCGAAGCACTGCCTGCCAGCCTCCCGTCCGCCACCGTGAGGGTCAGCCGGTAAATCACGGTGCGGTTTTGAGGCTGCCGGCTGCCGCCGTAACAGAAGTTTCCGAGGGAGTACAGGATCTCCGTCCCCTGATAGACCTCTCTGGGCTGGAGCACATGGGGGTGGCTCCCCAGCACCAGATCCGCCCCGGCGTCCACCAGGCGGCGGGAGGCACGGATCTTCCAGGCCTCCGGCATGTGTACGCCCTCCGTGCCTCCGTGGTAAAAGACGATCTGATAGTCGGATTCTGCCTCCGCCGCCCGAAGGCGGCCGGCAATGGAGGCGGCCTGGCCCTCGTTCCAGAGTCCGGTGCAGATTACGGCGATGCGGAAGCCGTTTTTCTCCAGGTAAAGGGGGTGGGTGTCGTCGCCGTACTGGAGCCCGGCGTCCGCAACGGCCCGCACCGTGTCGGCATAGCCCTTGGCACCGTAATCATGGGTGTGATTGTTGGCCAGGGAGACGGCCTCCACCCCGGAGGAGGTGAGAATATCCGTACTGCCTGTGCCGCTGCGGAACCAAAATGCGGGGTCGGTGTCCTTCTCCCGGGGCGTCAGAGACCGGTCGGTCAGCACATTCTCCAGATTTACCACGGTGAAATCATCCGCCTCAAAGATAGGGCGCACGTTTTGCAGAAAATATGCCGGCTCCTGCCTTGCGGCATAGTCCAAAAAATTTCCGGCTGCCCGCAGGCCGTATCCGGAGGCCAGCAGCATGTCCCCTGTAAAGGAGAGAACAATGTCAAAGCCATTCTCCTCCTCACCGCCGGCCGGCGGGTCTGCCGGCGGCTCCTCCGGGAGTCCCGGCAGGTCCTCCTCTGCTGCGGCCGGCGGTACGTCCGGGCGGCACGAGGACAGTGCCGGCACGTCCGGCACTGTGGAAAAGGCGGGCGCGGCGGCGGGGCAGACCGCCAGGTAAAGCGCCGCCAGCAGCCCGATCAGGTATCTCAGGTTCATATCTGTCCTCCCTTCGGGGATTGGGGTGTTGCTGCGCCCGTGCTGTCGATTGACCGGGGGCCATCCGCATGCCCCCGGCCGTTTTGCCCCGCAAAACCGCGCCGTCCCCTGTCAATCAATGGTACTGCCCACAGTATATCATTCCCCGGTGATGAAGTCGAGGGGAATTTGACATCCGGAGGGAAAAGGCCGCCCAGTGACCGCCGGCGGCATCCTCCCCCAAATCATTTTTTGAAAAGCATTTGACCTCCCGCCCCTCATAATGGTAAAATAGCGGCAAGGAGGCGTACTCCGGGATTTCCATGAAATTTTTCACGTTTTTCGCGGCGGTCAGATCCTCTGCCGGCTTTCCGGCTCTCCAGCGGATGCCGGAGGAAAGAGGCCGCCCGGAACCGGCTCTGCGCAGCCGGATGAGGAGGAATCGTATGAAAATTGGATTGCAGTTCGCCATGGCCGCGGAGTTTCGCGCCCTGCCGGGAGGGGCGGGACTGGAGCCCTTTGAGACGGTCTCCGGCGTCCCATTCTTTGCTCCCGGAACGGGGATAATTGCCTGTGTGGGGGGCGTGAGCAAGGTCAATGCTGCCATGGCGTCTGAGATTCTCTGCCTGAGATACGGCGTGGATCTGATCTTAAACGCCGGGATTGCCGGATGCGCCACAGATCTGCCCACCGGCACTCTGGTGGTGGCCTCGGATTTTGTCCAGCATGACGTGGATACCTCCGGTGCAGGGGATCCCCTGGGCATGGTTTCCACCGTGAACCGGACGGAGTTTCCCACCTGGGAGCCGGAGCGATGCGCGGCGCTGCTGCGCACCTTGGGCTGCACGCCGGCTTTGGGCCGGGTGGCCACCGGGGACTGGTTTGCCGTCAAAGGGGAGCGCTCCGTCTGGATCCGGGATACGTTTCACCCGGATCTGGTGGAGATGGAGGGCTGTGCCATCGCCCAGGTATGCCTGCGCAACAATGTCCGGTTTGTATCGTTGAAATCCGTGTCCGACCACCTCTTTTACGACAACCAGGCGGAGGAGTACTTCGACTACAGTCAGGCGCTGAAAAATCTGGGCAGGGTGGTTTTGCCCTTTGCCGAATTACTGCAAAAGGAGGAACTGTAAAAATGGAACGCATCGCCAGTTTTACCGTAGACCATGACAAACTGCTGCCGGGGCTCTATCTCTCCCGCCGGGACGGGGATGTTGTGACCTTTGACCTGCGGCTGAAAAAACCCAATACCGGCGATCTGCTCTCCAACAGCGAGATGCATTCGGTGGAGCACCTGATCGCCACGCTGCTGCGGAACTCCCGGGAGAAGGATGCCGTGGTGTACTTCGGCCCCATGGGGTGCCAGACGGGATTTTACTTCCTCTTTGACGGCAGCCGTCTCTCTCTGGAGAGGGCGGTGGAGCTGCTGAAAGAGGTCTTTGCCGCCGCCGGGGAATTCCGGGGGGAGATGCCCGGCAAGAGCGCAAAGGAGTGCGGCAACTACATCAATCTGGACGTGGAGACCGGGAGAGCCGTCTGCAAATTCTATGCGGATTTAATCGCAGGCTGGACTGCGGAGCAGCTGGCCTACGAGTGATTTGGAATATCGGAACGGAGGGATCGCCATGGCGGAGGGAAATACAAAGAACCGGAGACAGTACGGAGTCATCGCCGCCTGTGCTGTGCTGGCGCTGGCGGTGATCGCCGGGGCCTACCAGATGGGCCGGCATGCAGACCCTGCCGGCGGCAATATCGGGCGGGACGATGCAAAGGCTGCGGCCCTGGACCATGCCGGGCTTGCGGAGGGCGATCTCTCCCACTACGAGATTGCGCTGGACGAGAGCGGCGGGGCCCCGGTCTACGAGGTGAAATTCGAAGCGGACGGCTGTTCGTACAGCTATGCGGTCAGCGCCGATGACGGCAGCATCGTCGGATTTCGCCGTGAGACGGCCGACGCTGCGCCGCCGGCAGAGAACCGGGACGCCGGAACGCCCGCTCCGGCGGACGGGGATATCGGCGAGGCCGGGGCCAAAGAGTCTGCGCTGAATCACGCCGGCGTGACCGCGGACAGCATAACCGGCTACAAGTGGGAGAAGGACTACGACGACGGCGTCCCGGTCTACGAGCTGGAGTTTCTCTCCGGCGGGTATGAGTACGACTATGAGATCAACGCCGCCGACGGCACCGTGATCAAATTTGAGAAGGAGCCGGCGGCCGGCGCCTCCGGCCGGATGCCCGCCGGAAGCACCGCTTCAAAGCCTGCCGGCGGCTCCTCCCCCGGCGGGGATATCGGCGAGGCCAGAGCCAGGGAGATTGCGCTGGACCACGCCGGCGTGACCGCGGACAGCGTTACCGGCTACAAGTGGGAAAAGGACTACGACGGCGGCGTCCCGGTCTACGAGCTGGAGTTCCTCTCCGGCGGGTATGAGTACGACTATGAGATCAACGCCGCCGACGGCACCGTGATCAAATTTGAGAAGGAGGCGGTGAGCGGCGGTGTACCATCCCAAGGCGGGCAGGGAATCTCCGGCGGGGATATCGGCGAGGCCAGGGCCAGGGAGATTGCGCTGGACCACGCCGGCGTGACCGCGGACAGCATAACCGGCTACAAATGGGAGAAGGACTATGACGACGGCGTCCCGGTCTACGAGCTGGAGTTCTTCTCCGGCGGGTATGAGTACGACTATGAGATCAACGCCGCCGACGGCACCGTGGTCAAATTTGAAAAGGAGCCGACGGCCTATGCCATCTCCTGCACGGCGCAGGCCGGGGCAGGATACATCGGTAAAACCGGGGCGAGGAAAATCGCGCGGTGAATGCTGCGGCTTTGCCCGGGGCGTTTCAGGATTTTTCAAGCAGGGCCCGTTTTTTTGAATGGATTCTCTCTCTCCAATCGTGTTATGGATGAAAGCCGAACGGCTAACACACATAACGGAGGATTATCATGAGAAAAACGTATTTTGGAATTTTAGCAGCAGTGATCGTATTATCAGCGTGCGCAACCACCGCAGCTGCGGCAGTACCGGGGAACGGACGCCATTTTGCAGACAGGGACGGCGACGGCGTCTGCGATACCTGCGGCGCAATGCATGAGAGCTGCCCGGCCGGGGAGGGGACGGCCTTTGCAGATGCAGACGGAGACGGTATCTGCGACAGCTGCGGCACTTATCACCGGTGCAGTATGGCCGGAAGCGGCTGCGGCGGGAGCTTTGAGGATGCGGACGGCGATGGAATCTGCGATCATTATGCAGCCGGCCAAGGCAGAGGAAGCGGATGGGGCGGCGGTTCCCGCGGCGGCTGCGGCAGGAACTTTGCCGATACGGACGGGGACGGCGTTTGTGATAACCGTACGCCGGGCCAAGGGCAGGGCAGCGGATACGGATGCGGCCCTCAGCACGGGGGCGGAAGCTCCTTCCGGAGCGGACGCGGCAGATAGCAAAAGGAACCGCTATGCGGAGTGAGCAGGAGACCACCAAGGCCATCGAACGGTATTCCGATACCGTTCGGCGGCTTTGTGCAGTACATTTGAAAAATGACGCCGACACTGAGGACATATTTCAAACCGTGTTTTTGAAGTATGCCCTAAGTTCTGCTTCTTTTGAAAATGAAGAACACGAAAAGGCGTGGTTTATCCGGGTTACGATCAACGCCTGCAGGGATCTGCTGAAAAATTTTTTTCGCCGCCATACGTCTCCGCTGGATGAAGCGGTCGCATATCCGGCGGAGATGCCCCCGGATTACGGAGATGTCTGGGAGGCCGTGTTTGCGCTGCCCCCCCAATATCGGGATGTCGTATATCTGCATTACTTTGAAGAGTACACCGCACCGCAGATCAGCCGGATTTTGGGAAAAAACGTAAATACAGTTTATACGCTCCTGACTCGTTCCAAACAGATGTTAAGGGAAAGGTTGGGAGGTGATTACGCATATGAATAATGCATTTAAGGAGCTCTTTGGCCCGATACAGGCAGACGAAGGATTAAAGGGCCGTACCAAAGCATTTCTTGCGGAACAGACCCGGGACTATACCGGAGCCCCCGCAAAAAGGCACGGGTATCCCGTTTACGCTGCGGCCTGTGCATGCCTGCTGTTTGTGTTGCTTGGGGGACGCTGGCTCTACTTTACGCCCACAGCGGAAATCAGTATTGATATAAATCCCTCTATAGAACTGCGTATCAACCGGCTTGACCGGGTGATCTCTGTAAACGGTTTTCAGGAGGAGGGACAGGAGCTCTCCAATGCACTTGATATAAAACACAAAAATTACGAAGAGGCCGTGGAACAGATATTGAGTCACGAGCGCATAGCGTCTCTGCTGTCCGGCGGCGAGGTTATGACCATTACGGTCGTGGGTTCGGACGGACGGCAATCCGGCAAAATTCTCTCGGGTGTTGAAACGTGTGCGGCAGGCCAAGACAACACCTATTGCTATTCCGCGCTGCCGGAGGAGGTTGCCGCCGCCCATGAATCGGGGCTTTCGTACGGAAAATACAGGGCCCTTTTGGAATTGCAGCTTCTCGACCCGGATATTACCCCCGAAGCTGTGCAGGGCATGACAATGCGTGAAATCCGGGATCTGATCGGATGCCTGTCGGCTGGCAGCGGCAGTAATCCCCCGCCGCATAGCAGCGGGGGAGGCGGCCCCCACGGACATGGCGGCGGGCACGGAAACAGATGGAAAAGCCGAAGAGTGGAGCAGCAGGGCACCGGAGAACAGCAAATCCAATCAAACCGGCCGGCGGCGGCAGTTTGATCGCCGCCGGCAATGCCGGCTCAGGGTGGAAAAGCCTTACGCCCCCTGGCCTTGATCCCGACCCTGCGCACCGCCAGACCTCATCCCTCCTGGCAGCGGCGTCTTTACAGGGGCGGCAACGCCCCAAAACGCTGAAAAAGCCCAGCGGTCCGGGAATCCCATGGCATGGCTGCCGCCCTTGACGGCGCCAGCCCGTCTGCATTCCCGCCTTGCCCTGCAATCCCCGCCCCCGCTCCCGGCCTTCTCATGATCCCCGGGAATCCGTCCAGGCTTTTGCCGGATGATAAGAGGGGCGGACTGGCGCCAACGGTTTTTTGCAAAATTCTCCTGAAAATCAGTTGACTTTTCCGGAGACCGCTGATATACTTGACAGGCCGCTTTGAATGGGTAGATAAAGCGTCCTGCGGGACCACCCCCGACAGCGAGCCCGTAATGAAGGAGTTGAAACAAGCATGAACGCAATTATTGTGACAGGCGGCAAACAGTACAAGGTGGCCGAGGGCGACGTGGTCTACATCGAGAAGCTGGACCAGGAAGCCGGCGACACCGTGAAGTTTGACCAGGTTCTGGCCGTCATCGACGGGGACAAGGCCACCTTCGGCACTCCCACCGTGGCGGGCGCCTCCGTGGAGGCCACCGTGGTGAAAAACGGCAAGGGCAAGAAGATCCGCATCTTCAAGTACAACCCCAAGAAGGGCTACCGCAAGCGCCAGGGCCATCGCCAGCCTTACACCAAGGTTGAGATCGGCAAGATCTCTGTCTGAGCATGACCACAGTCACATTCCGCGTGGAGGGAAGCCGGATTGCCGGGTTTGACTCCCGGGGGCACAGCGGCTACGCCGAGGCGGGCTCGGACATTGTCTGCGCCGCCGTCACCAGCGCCATCCGCCTGGTGGAGACCACCGTCAACGATGTGCTGGGCCTGGCGGCGTCTGTGAAGGTGCGGGAGAGGGATGCCTCCATCTCGTTCCGTCTGCCCGGGGGATTGGCTCCCGCGGCGGAGAGCACCTGTCAGTCGCTTCTGACAGGCCTGATGGTCTATTTTACCGAGCTTCACGACGAGTATCCCGAAAATATTGAGGTATTGGAGGACGAGGCGTCCTCCCCATCTAAAAATCTTTGAGAAAGGATGGTCCGTAGTTATGATTCGTATTGGAATCCAGTTTTTTGCCCACAAAAAGGGCGGCGGCTCTACGAAGAACGGCCGTGACTCCAAGGCCAAGCGCCTTGGGCCCAAGCGCGCCGACGGTCAGTTTGTCAAAGCCGGCAATATCCTGGTCCGTCAGCGCGGAACCCATATCCATCCCGGTATGAATGTGGGAATCGGCAGCGACGACACCCTGTTTGCCAAGGCAGACGGCGTGCTCCGCTTTGAGCGGCTGGGCAAGGATCGCAAGCAGGCCTGCGTGTACGAGGCTGAATAAAGGCTCTGGGCGGCCCGGACGGATGTCCGGGCCGCCTGTCTTTTCGGCGGGAATCCCGGAACAGGCACTTCTATTGACGATTCCCGATAATTCCGCTAAAATAGATCAGAATAGAACGGTAAATTCTGAAGAGCAAGAGAGGTATCCCCATGGCAGCTTCATTTATCGATAAAGCCCGTATTACCGTGCAGGCCGGCAGCGGCGGCAACGGTGTGGTGGCCTTCCACCGGGAGAAATATGTGGCGGCCGGCGGGCCTGACGGCGGCGACGGGGGCCGGGGCGGTTCCATTGTCCTGGTGGTGGACGACAACATGTCTACTCTGATGGACTTCCGCTACAAACGCAAGTATGCGGCCCCCAACGGCGCCGACGGGCAGGGCAAGCGAAAATCCGGCAGGGACGGAGAGGACCTTGTTATCCGGGTACCCCGCGGCACCCTGGTGCGGGATGCGGAGACGAACGAGATTATTAAGGACATGTCCGACTCCCAGCCCTATACCCTGTGCCGGGGGGGGCGGGGCGGCTGGGGCAATATGCACTTTGCCACCCCGACCCGGCAGGTGCCCCGCTTTGCCAAGGCGGGGCTTCCCGGCGAGAGCCATGAGGTAATCCTGGAGCTGAAGCTCCTGGCGGATGTGGGCCTCATCGGGTTCCCCAACGTGGGCAAGTCCACGCTGCTGTCTGTGGTCTCCAAGGCCCAGCCCAAGATTGCCAATTACCACTTCACCACCCTCTATCCCAATCTGGGGGTGGTGTGGGTGGACGAGGGCGTCAGCTTCGTCATGGCGGATATCCCCGGCATTATTGAGGGCGCCAGCGACGGCGCGGGCCTGGGGCACGACTTTCTGCGCCACATCGACCGCTGCCGCCTGCTGATCCATGTGGTGGATGTCTCCGGCAGCGAGGGCCGGGATCCGGTGCAGGACTTCGACGCCATCAATGAGGAGCTGCGGCAGTACAGCCCGGAGCTTGCGCAGCGGCCCCAGATCGTGGCCGCCAACAAGGTGGACGTCATGGAGAATCCGGAGAACCTGGAGCGGCTCCGGGCCCATGTGGAGGCCAAGGGCTTTACACTCCTTGAAATCTCCGCGGCGGCCCACCAGGGCACCCGGCAGCTGGTGGGCAAGGCGGCGGAGATGCTGGCCGCCCTGCCTCCCGTGACGGTGTACGAGCCGGAGTACGTTCCCAAGCCCCCGGCGGTGGACGCCTCCTCCCCGTTGGACATCCGGCGCAGCGACGACGGCACCTGGCTGGTGGAGGGGCCATGGCTCCGGCGGGTCATGGGCAGCGTCAATTTTGCCGACTACGAAAGCCGGATGTGGTTTGACAGGGTTCTGCGGGAGTCCGGCCTTTTCCGGCAGCTGGAGGAGCTGGGCGTCCAGGATGGGGACACTGTGTCCCTGTACGACTGGGAATTTGAGTACCAGCGGTAAAGCGGCGAGAGCCGGAGCGGATTTCAAAGCGGTATAAAAGGAGCGGCGGGCCCCGTGGGGCCCGCCGCTCCAGCTTGCCGAAAAACAGGCAGACAGACCGAAGGGCGGCGGATTTTGAAATCGCACAGCGGCCTGAAAATTGAGGCATCAACGGCCTGTGCGGAGCGGGCCCTGCATCGGATGTTCAGTTCAGCGTATCCGCCGCCCGGGAAAACAGCTCCGCAATCCGCTCCGCCGTGGCGGGGCAGCCTGCCAGCTCCGGGTCGGCGGAGAGCAGCCGCTCCGCCGCCTCCTGCGCCTCCTTGAGAAGGGCGGCGTCGCAGCCGATGTCCGCAACCCGCAGTCCCGGCAGGCCGTGCTGCCGCTGGCCGAAGAAATCCCCGGGGCCCCGAAGCCGCAGATCCTCCTCGGCGATTTTAAAACCGTCCGAGGTCTTTGTCATCACCCTCAGCCGCTGCCTGGTCTCCTCACTGCGGCTGTCGGAGACCAGCACGCAATAGGACTGGTACGGCCCCCGGCCCACGCGTCCCCGCAGCTGGTGGAGCTGGGAGAGGCCGAAGCGCTCCGCGTTTTCAATGATCATCAGCGAGGCGTTGGGCACGTCCACCCCCACCTCAATCACGGTGGTGGATACCAGCACATCCGTCTCATGGTCGGCAAAGGCGGACATGACCGCCTCCTTCTCCCGAGGCTTCATCTTCCCGTGGATAAAAGCCACCCGCAGATCCGGCAGGGCCTGGGTCCGGAGCATTTCGGCGTATTCTGTCACGGCTTTCCGGTCGTCGGGCAGGTCCCCGTTCTCCGTCACCATGGGACAGACCACATAGGCCTGCCGCCCCTCCGCAGCCTGCCTGCGAATAAAATTGTACAGCCGGGGATGGTAGCTGCCGGGGACGGCATAGGTCTCCACGCTCCGCCGGCCCGGGGGAAGCTGATCGATAACAGACACGTCCAGATCGCCGTACAGAATCAGCGCCAGCGTCCGCGGAATGGGGGTGGCGGACATGACCAGGGTGTGGGGATGCCGTCCCTTGGCAATCAGCGCGGCCCGCTGGCCCACGCCGAAGCGGTGCTGTTCGTCCGTCACCACCAGCCCCAGATCCGCATATTCCACACTGCCGGTGATAAGGGCGTGGGTGCCGATGGCAAAGTCCAGCTCTCCCGCCGCCAACTGTGCGGAGACGGACTTCTTCTCCCTGGCCGGGGTGGAACCGGTGAGCAGCGCGCAACGGATGCCCAGGGATTCCAGAAGAGGGGCCAACCCCGCATAGTGCTGCCGGGCCAGAATCTCCGTGGGGGCCATCAGCGCCGCCTGGCGGCGATTCTTCACGGTAAAGTACACGCAGGCGGCGGCCACCATGGTCTTTCCGGATCCCACGTCTCCCTGGCACAGGCGGTTCATGGGCCTGCCGGAGACCATATCCCCCAAAGCCTCGTCCACGCACCGCCGCTGGGCCGCAGTGAGCGTAAAGGGAAGAGCCTTGTAAAACAAACTCATATCCACCCCGTGACAGGGAGGGACGCGGACCGCCGTCCGGCGTCTGCGCAGGCGTTTGAGCCCGATGGCAAAGAGGAACAGCTCCTCAAATGCCAGCCGCCTCCGGGCCAGATCCAGCGCCTCCGGGGATTCCGGGAAGTGGATATTCTCAAAGGCGTACCCCACGCGGCAGAGGTGATGCTCCCGCCGGACGCCGTCCGGCAGCACATCCGGCAGGATGTCCGTGCAGGCGTCCAGCCCCTGGCGGACGGAGCGGGAGAGCACCGTCTGACTGACCCCGGCGGTAAGGGGGTAGATGGGTACGACGCGCCCGGTTGCCTCCCGCCGGCCCTCCGGTTCCACAACGGGGGAGGACATCCTGCGGTGGGCGCCGGTTCCCTCCGCCCTGCCGTAAAAGACGTAGGTCTCCCCCGGCTGAAGGCTGTTTTTCAGCCAGGCCTGGTTGAAGAAGGTGACGTCCAGTGCGCCGGTCTCATCCACGGCCCGGAGCTTAACAAGATCCATACCCTTTCGGATATGGGAGACGGCGGGCGGGGCGGCGACCATGGCCGCCGTACAGGCGGGGGCGTCCTCGGGCAGCTCTGCAATGGGGCAGAGGAGGGTTCGGTCCTCGTACCGCCGGGGGAACCAGGAGATCAAATCCCGCAGGGTGCGGATGCCCAGCTTCCCCAGGGCCTTGGCCCGCTGCTCGCCGATGCCCTTGATGTACCGCACATCTGTGGTGAGGTCCGCCATGGGGATCCCCCCTTCCAAAAGTCTGTCTCCATCATAATTATAATCAAATTCCGGAAACTTGCAAACAGATTTGTAACGAAACGGCGGGAACTTCGTCCTATGCTTGAAAGGCGGTGAGAGGATGCCCGATTTTGAGGAGGTCTACCGGCTGTATTTCGCGGACGTGTACAGGTATGTCCTGGCCCTGAGCCGGGATGAGGCCGTGGCGGAGGAGGTGACCCAGGAGACCTTCTTCCGGGCCCTGTCCACCATCGGCAGCTTCCGGGGGGACTGCCAGCTGCGGGTGTGGCTGTGCCAGATCGCCCGGAACCGGTACACGGACCTCTGCCGGGAGCGGCGGCGGTGGAGCGGATCGCCCGGGAGTGGCGGCGTCTCTGGCGGCGGACACTGCTGACGGGCGTTGCCGTTGTGCTGGTGTTGTGCCTGGGCGGATTTGTGTTCTGGTGTTCCGTGACCCAGTGTACGGTCCCCATGGACAGCGGGGACTATGCCTACCTGAACACCTGCGTGCTGGAGAGCGGCGAAATCTGCGTAGAGGCAGGGCTGAACAGGGCATGCCGGAACACCGTATATTTTGAAAAAGAGGAGGACGGCCACCACCTCTGTATCCACCGTCCGCTTCTGCCGCTGAACATTTTTTTCAGCAGAAGCGATTTGATGTTCCCGGAGGACTTGGTAGTCGTCCGGTGGAAATTTGACCCCAGGTACTATTCCAGCGGCAGACCGGAAAAGGTGTATTTCGGTCTGGGAGAGGACTCGGCTCTGCTGTGGAGCAGAGAGGGCGGCTATGCCGTGCCCGCCGCCACGGAGTCGGAGGAGGCCTTCTGGAGCGGCTGGTCCCCCGGCCATGTCTATTGACCCCGAAACGATAAAAGTCCCGTCCCTGCAGCGGCTCCCCGCGCCCACCAGGAGCGGAGGGGGGTGTGTGCGGGGGGAACGAAGGTTCCCCCTGCGCCATTTCAATCGGTGATACACAAAATGCCCCCGGGCCAAGCCCGGGGGCATTTTATGTATCCTCGATTATTCCTCGGGGACGATGGCGCCGTTGGGGCAGGTGTCGCAGCAGGAACCGCAGTCCAGGCAGGCGGCAGCGTCGATGACGTAAGCGTCGTCGCCCTGGCTGATGGCACCGGCGGGGCAGGCGTCCGCGCAGGAACCGCAGCTGACGCAGGCAGAAGTAATCTTGTAGGCCATGGGAAGCACCTCCATTAGAATTTAGCTTCATTGTAGCATACAATTTGAAAAAAGCAAGAGGAATATTAGGGCTTGCTTGAAAAATGTCAAAATGCCATCTTACGGCATCTCTTTTCGCCGGGGCTGCGTTGATTTCCCTTAAAATCCGTCAGGATTCCTGCGGGAAATCGCCTTGCCTGGCGTATCGGCGCATTGTCCCTTGTCAACCGCCGCCCGGATGTGCTATACTGCAAAAGTATATAGACGTCCCTTTTAAAATCAAGACAAGAGGTGTGATACCATGGCACAGCCGTTGGATTTGACTGAAAAGCTCCTGAGCAGGGAAGATAAATATAAGGGGATTTTGATGGATGTCCATGTGGATACGGTGGAGCTGCCCAACGGCGCCACCTCCCTCCGGGAGGTGGCGGATCATACGGACGGCGTGGCCGTTCTGCCCCTGGACGAGCGGAACAACGTGCTGACGGTGACGCAGTACCGATATGTGTTTGGAAGGACGCTGCTGGAAATCCCGGCGGGCAAGCTGGATCCCGGCGAGGAGCCGGCCGCCGGCGCCCTGCGGGAGCTGGCGGAGGAAACCGGCGCGGTGCCGGAGGTGTTTTTGCCTCTGGGCCGCCTGCTGCCGTCTCCCGGCTGCTTTGGGGAGACGCTGCATCTGTTCCTGGCCCGGGGTCTGCGGATGGAGGCCCAGCACCTGGATCCGGACGAATTTTTAAACGTGGAGCGCATCCCCTTTGACGAGATGGTACACCGCTGTGTCAACGGCGAAATTGAGGATGCCAAGACCGTGGCCGCCGTGCTGCGGACAAAGGTGCTCCTGAACCTGTGACAAAAACCGGAGGTTTTTTATGGAGAGACAGAGAACGGTCCTCATCGTGGAGGACGAGAAAAATATTGTGGACATCCTGCGGTTCAACCTCCAGCGGGAGGGATATCGAACCTGTGAGGCCTACGACGGCGAGGACGGGTTGGCCAAGGCCCGCTCGGAGAAGCCGGATCTGATCCTGCTGGATGTGATGCTGCCGAAGATGAACGGCTTTGATGTCTGCCGCGCCCTCAGAGAGGGTGGGGACAACGTGCCGGTTATCATCCTCACCGCCCGGGAGGAGGAGACGGACAAAGTCCTGGGCCTGGAGATCGGCGCGGACGACTATATCACCAAGCCGTTTTCCATGCGGGAGCTGATTGCCCGGGTGGGGGCCAATATCCGCCGCACCGCTATGGCGGCCCCCGCCACCGCCACGGCTGCCGCCAGCGCCATGGCGGTGTCCAACAACCTTTCCATCAACACGGACAGCCATCAGGTGTTCCGGGACGGGCAGGCCATTGATCTCACCCAGCGGGAATATGAGCTGCTGACCTTCCTGGCCAGTCATCCCAACAAGGTCTACTCCCGGGTGGATCTGATGGAGCAGGTCTGGAACTACGGATATGTGGGCGACGACGTCCGCACCGTGGATGTGACGGTGCGCCGCCTTCGGGAGAAGATTGAGGTAAACCCCGCCAGCCCCGCCTATATTCTGACCCGCCGGGGCGTCGGGTACTACTTCTCCGTATAAAGCGCATTTACAGCCGTCAAACCCTGTCCTGAGGGGCCTTTCAGCGCCGCATTCACTTCCCCTGAAATCCGCCGGGATTTATTTGGGAAGCTTCTCCGCCCGGCGCCGAGAGCCCCCGCCAGTCCAGCGATTTCCGGTTATGAACACAGGTTCCGGAGATTCGGCCGCCGGGCGGCCTGCCCCGGAAACCCGCACCGTGAAAGGGGGCCGCTATGTTCAGAAGCCTTCATATGAAGCTTACGCTGATCCTGCTCCTGCTCATTACGTCGCTGATGGCCGTGGTGGGCGCCTTTTTGACCGTCAGCGTCTCCAGCTTCTATATCGACTCCTTCTATCAGCAGATGAGCGGCGTGTTCGGCGGCGAGAACAGCAGCTTTGTGGCCGACCTGCGGGACGCCGCCGGAGACGAGACAGATCCGGCGGGACGCATCGCAGAGATTTTGGAGGCCAAGGCCGGCTCGCTGGGCGTGGATTACCGTACCCGGAACTACTTTGTGCTGGACGGGGGCACCGGCAGTTACATCAGCAGCTCTGCCGATGAGTCCGCCCTGCCCCGGGAGCAGAGCGCCAATCTGCTGGCCGCCCGGAACGCCGTGATCCGCGGGGACGAAACCGCAGTGGGGGACGAGAGCGATATCACCGCGGATTTTATGGATGTGGCGGTTCCCGTTATGAACGGGGAAAACGCCTACATCATCTATATCCTGGACAACAAAGACACCGTCTCCGGGCTGAACGCCCAGCTCTTCCTGATCATCATGCAGGCCCTGGTCATCGGGCTTTTGATCTCCGTGCTGCTGAGCTTCCTGCTGTCCAAGACCATGGTAGGGCCCATTGAAAAGCTGACCGCCGGCGCAGAGCGGGTGGCCTCCGGCGATTTTGACGGCGAGCTCCCGGTGGAGTCCACCGACGAGATCGGTATCCTCACCGGTACCTTTAACGAGATGGCGGACATCCTCCAGTCCACCCTGGCGGCCGTGGAAAACGAGCGCAACAAGCTGGACACCCTGTTCCTCCACATGACGGACGGCGTGGTGGCCTTCGACCACACGGGCCGCCTGATCCACTGCAATCCCGCCGCCAATACCATGCTTCAGCAGCCCGTGGGAGAGGACTGCACCTATGACGGGCTGTTCGGCGCCGTCTACCCCTTCCGGGAGGTGCTGGCCCTCCGGCGGCCCGACCATGCCGAGGGGGAGCTGCTGGTGGAAAACCGTACGCTGGAGCTGTATCTGGCCCCCTTCTCCGGGCAGGACAGCGGCGGCGTCCTGGTGGTTCTCCACGATGTGACGGAGCAGCACCGCAACGAGGAACGGCGGAAGGAATTTGTGGCCAACGTGTCCCACGAGCTGCGCACGCCGCTGACCAATGTCCGCAGCTATGCCGAGACACTGCTGGACGCCGGCGGCGAGATCCCGCAGGAGACCGCCAACAGCTTTCTGGATATCATCATCACCGAGACGGACCGCATGACCCACATCGTCCAGGACCTGCTGACCCTCAGCCGCCTGGATGCAGGAGACGCGGAGCTGGTGCTCTCCCGCTTCCCCTTCGGGGACGCCATTGAGAGCGTTGCCCGGGCCAATGCCCTCAACGCCAAACAGCGCGGACACGAGCTGACCTATGAGCCGCCGGAGAGCCTGCCCCTGATTGTGGGCGACCGCAGCCGGCTGGAACAGGTGATGATGAACATCATCGGCAACGCCGTAAAATATACGCCGGACGGCGGACATATCCGTATTACTGCCGGCTCCACGGAGGGGCTGGTGTGGATGGAGGTCTGCGACGACGGCATCGGCATTCCGGACAAGGACCGGGAGCATATCTTTGACCGTTTCTACCGGGTGGACAAGGCCCGCTCCCGGGAGTCCGGCGGCACGGGCCTGGGGCTCTCCATAGCGCTGGAGATTGTCCAGCGGCATCAGGGCCGTTTAACCCTGGCGCCCCACGAGGGGCCCGGCACCACAGTGCGCCTGGAGCTGCCTGTGGGCGGACCGGACTCCGGAATTTTATCCGGCGAACAGGACGGCGAGGGCTTTCCTTGAGAGAGTGTCTGCGGGGAGGGAGAGGGCATGGAGACAAAAAAGCGGATACGCCGGGACGTTTTCCAAAACATCACCATTGTTTTGCTGTCCCTCTCGGCGATATTTCTGTTTGCCCAGACCCAGCTCTATACGCTGGGCCTGGATGCGGGCAGCGGTTATCTCAAATATCTGGCCGGAAATTCCGCCCAGCCCCCGGATATCTCCCAAACGGCCCTGACCGGCCTCTCCGCACCTGTGCGGACGGTAGTCACCGGCGTCTATGGCGGGCGGTACGGCAGCGTGACCCTCACCACCACCGACGAGGTCTTTGAGCCGGTGGGAGCACTCCTGCGGGAGGCACTGCGCTCTGTCGACTCCTTCTCCCCCTGTGAGAGCCAGTCCTTTTTTGATGCCCTGAACGGAACCTCCGTCTACTGCGATTTTCTGGAGCCCCTGCCCCTGCCTGTGCTGGCGGGGCTGGTGGGCGCGTCTCTGGACAGCGGCCTCACCGCCCGGCGGCTGGTGATCGCCTCCACGGAAGGGGGAACCGCGCTGTATCTGTGGGACGAGGGAAACGGCTACCGGTACGGGCGCTCCGCCGTCTCTCAGGAGGAGCTGCACAGTGTTGTCAACAGTTACGAGCTCAACGGTGCATTCTTTGCCATGGACGGCCAGGAGCCGTACGCCGCCGGAGCGGCTCCCTGCTCCCTGTTCCTTTTGGAACCGCCGGAGCTGCCCGTTCTCACCGTGGATTCAGCTCTCCCGGAGAGCAACGGCCTGCTGGCCGCGATGGGATTTTACCCCCGCACCAACTCCCGTTACACGGAGTCCAGCGGCGTGGAGGTAGTCACCGACGGAGACCGCACCCTGCGCCTCAGCCCGGACGGTTCCATCCGCTATCGCAGCGGCGGCGATCCGGCGCTCTCCATCAGCTTTGCCGGGGAGACGCCCACCGTGACAGAGGCGGTGATGGGGGCCAGTGCCCTGCTGAACGCCCTGCTGCCGGAACAGAGCGGCAGGGCCGGACTGTACCTCTCGGGCGTGCGGCAGGCGGAGAGCACCCTTACACTGTCCTTTGGCTGGCAGGCCGGCGGAGTGCCAATCCGGTTTTCCGGCGGCGGCAGCGCGGCAGAGGTCACGCTCTCGGGCGGCACGGTGTCATCGCTGTACCTCCGCTTCCGGCAGTATACGGAGACGGAGGAAACCTCCCTGCTCCTCCCGCTGCGGCAGGCCCTGGCCATTGCCGTCCGGCAGGAGGGGGCCGAACTGTCCATCGGTTACGTGGACAACGGCGCCGCCGTATCCGCCTGCTGGCTGGCGGATTGACGCCGTCCCATCCGGGGGTACCCTTTTGCAGCCGGATGTTCCACCGGTCTCCGGGCGGAACCTGAATGTCTTTTACGGGGAGGAGAGGAAATGGACCGCCGCCGCCTGAAAAACATTATCATTTTGATCCTCTTTCTGGTAAACGTATTTCTGCTGGGCTCCCTGGCTTATCGCAGCACGGCGGCCCGCGCCTCCCATGACCGCGCCGTGGAGCAGCTGGTGGAGCTCTTTGCCGCCGACGGTGTGGCGCTGGCTCCCGAGGCGCTCTCCTCCGAGACGCCGCCCGCCGGCTGCGTTCTCACCCGGGACACCTCCTGGGAGCGGAGCGCCGCCGCCTATCTGCTGGGGGGGAATCTGCTCCACTCCGAGCGGGGCGGGGTCTATACCTACGCCGGCAGCAACGGTGCGGCGCTGTTCCGTGAGAACGGCGGGTTCGAGGCGGCCGGCACCCTGGCCCCCTCCGACGGGGAGCGGTTCTGTCAGCGGTTCTGCCGGGAATTTCACTACGGCGCGCTGTCCGTCCAGCTGGATGCAGACGCCAGCGGCACAGTGACCGCGCTCCGGGAGTACAACGGGCTGGTGGTGTCCAACTGTGCCGTGACCTTTACACTGGAAGAGGGGGCGGTGGTTGCCGCCAAGGGGACACTGCTGCCGGAAACTGCATCCGAAACCGCCGGAACGGAGCCGCTCTCCGCCCAGGCGGCGCTGACCGCCTTTCAGTCCATGCGCAGGGAAACGGGGGCTGTAGCCTCCTCGATCACAGAGATGTACCTCTGCTACGAACTCCAGAGCTCCACCGCCGCCCCCATGTCGCTGGTGCCGGCATGGTGCATCGTCACCGACACGGTGGACTATTATGTAAACTGCATCACCGGGGCCGTCGGCTCCCACTGAATTGCCCCGGCCCGTTTTTCATAGAATTTCTGTTTTTTTGGGCGTTCCGGTGCAGGAAGGATTTGCATTTTCCGCACAGCTGTGATATACTGGATTCCAGTCCGGATGCCGGATGTGTTTCAACCTTCCGGGCAGTGGGGACGCACCCGTGGAAGCCCGGCCCCTTCGGGCTTTTTCCGCGGATTCCGGGATATGCCCCTGACACTGATTTCAACCATTTTTTAATGGCCTTTATATGAGCCGGAAATTCTTTGCCCGGTTTCTGCCGGCCGCCGGTATGAAGCGGCATCGGGTGGGTAAACTGTTTCTATTGGAGACGGTCTGCCGCCACAAAAGAACGTCCTTGAAAAGAGGGTCAAATTTTGACGAAGTATATTGTACAGGGCGGAAAGCCCCTGTTTGGTGAAGTAGAGATCAGCGGCGCAAAAAATGCCGCTGTCGCCATCATCCCCGCCGCTCTGCTGGTAGACGGCGTATGCCGGATTGAAAACATTCCCCAGATCTCCGACGTGACGCTGAGCCTGAAGATCCTGGAGAATCTGGGTGCGCAGATCCGCTCCGTAAACCGCCATACGGTGGAAATTGACTGCAGCCGCATTCACTCCAGCCGGACCCCCTATGAGCTGGCCCGGAAGATCCGCGCCTCCTATTATCTGATCGGGGCTCTGCTGGGGCGTTTCGGAAAGGCGGAGGTCGCCATGCCCGGCGGCTGCAACTTCGGCGTCCGCCCCATAGACCAGCATGTCAAGGGATTTACCACCCTGGGGGCCAAGGTGGTAGTGGAGAGCGGCTTCATCTATGCCTCCGCAGAAAACGGCCGGCTGAGAGGGGCCCATGTCTATCTGGATGTGGTGTCCGTGGGCGCCACGATGAACATTATGATGGCCGCTTCCATGGCAGAGGGCAGCACCATTATCGAAAATGCCGCAAAAGAGCCCCATATCGTGGACCTGGCCAACTTCCTCAACTCCATGGGGGCCAATATCCGGGGCGCCGGAACGGACACCATCAAGATCCACGGGGTGGATCACCTCTCCGGCGGCAGCTATGCCATTATTCCGGATCAGATTGAGGCGGGAACGTATATGGCCACGGTTGCGGCCACCGGCGGACAAATCCTCATCAAGAACATCATCCCCAAGCACATGGACTGCATTACCGCCAAATTGGTGGAGATGGGTGTGGAGGTGGAGGAGAACGAGGACACGCTCCTGGTCCGCCGTACAGGTCCCCTGCAAAAGACCAATGTAAAAACCATGCCCTATCCCGGGTTCCCCACGGATATGCAGCCCCAGATTACCACCGTTCTCTCCATGGCGGAGGGGACGTCCCTGGTGACGGAGAGCGTCTGGAACAATCGCTACCGCTATGTTGACGAGCTCAAGCGTATGGGGGCGTCTATCCAGGTGGACGAAAAGACCGCCGTGGTGGAGGGCGTGGACCATCTCACCGGCGCACCCATCCAGGCCTGTGATCTGCGTGCAGGCGCGGCGCTGGTCATTGCGGCCCTGGCTGCCCACGGCAGAAGTGAAATCAGCCATGTGCAGTACATTGAGCGGGGATACGAAAACATTGTGGAAAAACTCCGGGCCCTGGGTGCGGACATCCGCTCTGTGGAGGATCCGGACGGACAGGATGAACTGGGGGCAGCCTATATCGGCTGAGTATGTAAAGGGGGGACGCTTCCCCCCCCCCCCTTTGGACTCCCCTGTCCCGGCGGAGAACAGCCTGTATATTTATACATATGTGTGATTTGCGTCCGCGATGGAGGATGGCAGCTTTCGTCGGCGGCCCCCCCTGCGGACGTTTTTGGAACCTGCATTCACAGCTCCGGACGCCGTCTGGTCGGGTTTTTTGCCGCCCTGCTTTGTTAAAAAATCTTGAAATCCACAGAGGATTTCTTTCCTGCGATTTTTGCCGCGCAGGACAGCAAAATCCCTCACCCATCCGACGTTCTCCGGTTATGGATACAGGTTCAAACTCTTTTGCGGTACACCGCGTGCAGCAAAAAAATCCGCTTTGACCAGCCCTCCCCTCCCTTTGCCCAGCCGGCATGTCCGATTGCGAATACAGGTTTTTTAGGCCTAGTTCTATGAAGCGAGGTAAGAAGTTTGACCACTGTACACACCCTCGCCAGCGGATCCTCCGGGAATGCGCTGGTGCTCTCCTGCGGCGGGGTACACCTGCTGGTAGATGCGGGGATCTCCTGCCGCCGGGTGACAGCGGGGCTGCGTACCCTGGAGCTGGAGCCGGCGGATCTGTCCGCTGTCCTCATCACCCACACCCACGCTGACCATATCTCCGGCCTCCAGACGCTGCTCAAGCGCACAGATGCCCCCGTGTATGCCACCGGGTCAACGGGCCGCGGCCTGGTCTGCCGTGTGACAGGGCTGGCGGGAAGGCTGAAAGAGCTGGAGTGCTGCTGCCCGACCTTCCTGGGGGAGGTGGCCGTCACAGCTTTTCCCACCTCCCACGACGCCCCCGGTGCCTGCGGCTTTCGGTTTGACACCCCGGACGGCGGCGTAGGGCTGCTGACGGACACCGGCTATGTGACGGAGGAGGCGGCGGAGATCCTGCCCGGCGTGGCCCTGGCGGTACTGGAGGCCAATCACGACGTGGAGACCCTTTGCAGCGGCCCCTATCCCCACTATCTGAAGCGGCGTATCCTGGGCGACGAAGGCCATCTCTCCAACGAGGACTGCGCCCGCTTTGCGGTGACGCTGGCAGAGCACGGGGCGGCGGAGATTGTCCTGGCCCACCTGAGCCGGGAGAACAACACCCCCGCCATGGCGCTGCGTGCCGTGGAGACGGCCCTCTCCGCCGCGGCGCTGGCTCCGGCGCTGTCCGTAGCCCCCCGGGATGTCCCGGGGGAGACCCACGTGGTACGGGAGGCTGTCCTGTGCAGAAGGTAACGCTCCTCTGTGTGGGGAAGCTGAAGGAGAAATTCTACACCGAGGCGGCGGCAGAGTACGTCAAGCGCCTGAGCCGGTACTGTAAACTGACGGTGACAGAGCTGCCCGAGGAACGGCTGCCCGAAAACCCCTCCCAGGCCCAGATCAACAGGGCGCTGGAGAGAGAGGCGGAGACCATCCGGGGAAAACTGCCGGCCTCCGCCAGGCTCATTGCCCTGTGCGTGGAGGGCCGGGAGCGGTCCAGTGAGGACCTGGCCCTTCTCATGGAGACTTGGGCCGGCCAGGGGGAGAGCCAGCTGGTGTTCCTGATCGGCGGGTCCTTTGGGCTCCACGAGTCCATCAAGGCCCAGGCCGCGGAAAAGCTCTCCATGTCCCCCATGACCTTCCCCCACCACCTGGCCCGGGTGATGCTGCTGGAGCAGATCTACCGGGCGTATCAGATCGCCGCCGGGACGAGATACCACAAGTAGGGATTGGACCCGGGCTGCATAAAAAACGGACACAGGAGTATATTTATGAGAAACGACCATCCCGATGCGCCCCGGCCGGAGCGGGAGGGCGGGGCGCTCTCCCGGGAGGAGAAGGCCCGGATTGCCCGAATCTTCCGCCGCAGGGCGGTGTTCACCGACGTCTGCCTGGTGCTGGCCCTGGCCTGCGGCGTCTTTGCCATGATGGCCCGCAGCTCCCCCCTGGCGGGGCCCGCCCTCTTTGCCGTCGTTCCCCTGCTGGCAGGGGCGCTGCTGGGCGTGTTTTTCACCTACGGCTGCTGCCCCTTCTGCGGGCGGCGGCCCCGCAGGTGGGACTGGGCGTGGACGCCCTTCCTGTGGCGCTTCTACCGCTGCCCCGACTGCGGCTTTACGCCGTTTTGGGACCGGGAGCACGGCGGGGAGGGCTGAGACGGAGGCCGCCGCTTCAACAAAAGGCCTTCCGGCGGCGTCCTGTCAGCGGTGAGCGAAAAACCATATTGGAGGTAGCTTTGATGAAGGTGTTTTACCCAGACGGCCCCCGGCCGGACATGGAGATGTCCGATGGGGAAAAGGCCCGCCGGGCCCGGCGCTTCCGGGGATGGGCCCGGCTCACGGACATCTGCACGAGTCTGCTGGTGCTTCTGGGCCTGGCGCTGGTCCTCCTCTATCGCTCCTCCCTGCGGACGCCGCTGGCTCTGACGGCCGTCCTGGCGGCTGGTTTTCTGCTGTCCCTGGTGGGGACTTTGATGGGGACGGTTCTGGCCTTTCGCCGCTGTCCCTTCTGCGGCAGGCTTTTTCGGGGATGGGACTGGACAGTCGGCCCCTTCAAATGGCGTCTCTTTCACTGCCCGGACTGTGACTTCACACCGTACTGGGACAAGGAGAATTCATAAGGAGGCCTGGCCATGAAAAAACCGGGATATCCCGCCCCCCAGCTCTCAGACCGGGACATCGCCCGGATCTGGCGAAAAAAGCGCCGGGCCATCTACCCTCTCATCTTCGCGGCATTGGCCCTGGGGGCCGTCGGACTTCTCCTGAAAAGCACCGCGGCAGGAACGCCGCTGCTGACGGCGGCTCTGCTGCTGGGCGCGGGCGGCAAGGCGCTGAACTCCTCCTGCCGCCGCTGTCCCCACTGCGGTCACGTCAACCCCGCTACCCAATCCATTCTCCGCGGCTTCACCTGTGTCCGCTGCGGGTACACCATCTCCGATACCATCCGCTGACAAGGGGCCCTGCACCGGACAGCCGTTGGCTGCTCTGCCGCTTACGGCTGCCGTACTCCCCCGCTGGGAAAGCCCTGTAAGCGTTTGATGGGTTTTAGTATGACACGCAGTCCCCTGTATCATCCAGTTGGCATAAATTTAATGTAGGAGGAAACACATATGGACTTCATGAAGGAATACGAGAAGTGGCTGGCCAGCCCCGCCCTGTCCGCAGAGGAGAAGGCCGAACTGGAGGCCATCAAAAACGATCCCAAGGAGATCGAGGGCCGGTTTTACGGCCCCCTGGAGTTCGGCACCGCCGGACTGCGGGGCACCATGTATGTGGGCCTCCACAACATGAACATCCATGTGATCCGCTGGGCCACCCAGGGTTTTGCCGACGTCATCTGCGCTGAAGGTGAGGAGGGCAGGCGCCGGGGCGTGGCCATCTGCATGGACTGCCGCAACCACTCCATGGAGTTTGCCCGGGCCGCCGCGGAGGTCTGCGCCGCCAACGGCATCCACGTCCGCATCTTTGAGTCCCTGCGCCCCACGCCGGAGCTGAGCTTTGCCGTGCGGGAGTACCACTGCCAGGCGGGCATCAATGTCACCGCCAGCCACAACCCCAAGGAGTACAACGGCTACAAGGTCTACTGGGAGGACGGCGCCCAGCTGCCCCCCCGTCACGCCGACGCCATTGCCAGGCGGCTGGAGGAGATCGACATCTTCAGCGATATCAAGACCATGCCCTACGATGACGCCGTGAAGTCGGGCCTCATTGAGATCCTGGGGGATGAGACCGACGAGAAGTTCCTCGCCAATGTCATGGCCCAGGTCAACGACGCCGGGACAGTGGCCGAGGTGTCGGACACCTTCAAACTGGTGTACACCCCCTTCCACGGCACCGGCCACAAGCTGATTCCGGAGGCCCTGCACCGTCTTGGCATCAAGCACCTGATCTGTGTCCCGGAGCAGATGGTCATCGACGGGAACTTCCCCACCGTGGTCTCCCCCAACCCGGAGAATCCCGAGGGCTTCTACCTGGCGGTGGATCTGGCGAAGAGAGAGGGTGCGGACTTCATTCTGGGCTCCGACCCGGACGCCGACCGGGTGGGCATTATGGTCCGCACGAAGGACGGCAGCTTCAAAACCATCTCCGGCAACCAGACCGGCGTGCTGCTGCTGGACTACCTCATCGGCGCGAAGAAGCGGGCGGGGAGCCTGCCGGAAAACCCTGTGGCACTGAAAACCATCGTCACCACCGAGATGGCCCGCAAGGTGGCGGAGGTCAACGGCCTGAAGTGCTTTGACACCTTCACCGGCTTCAAGTTCCTGGCGGAGAAGAAGGATAAGCTGGAGAGCAGCGGCGAGGGGAACGTCATCTTCTCCTACGAGGAGAGCTACGGCTACATGCTGGGCAGCTACGTCCGGGACAAGGACGCCGTCACCGCCGCCCTGCTGCTGACGGAGATGGCCGCCTGGTACGCCTCCCAGGGCAAGACGCTGGCGGACGCCCTGGAGAGCCTGTATGAGAAATACGGCTATTACGCCGAGCATACTTACAACCTGGTAATGCCCGGACTGGACGGCCTGCGGGATATGGCAGACCTGATGAAGGGCCTCCGGGAGACCCCCCCGGCGGAGATCTCCGGCGTGAAGGTCGCCCAGTTCAAGGACTATCTGGACGGCTCCGTCACCGAGTGCGCCACCGGCGAAAAGAGCACCATGGAGCTGTCCGGCTCCAACGTGCTGCGCTTTGAGATGGACGACGGCACCTCCGTCATCGTCCGGCCCTCCGGCACGGAGCCCAAGATCAAGGTCTATATCCTGGCCCAGGGCACCGACGCTGCCGATGCCGCCGCCAACGTGGAGAAATACGGCAAGTGGGTGGACTCCCTGAAAAAGCAGTAAGGGTCAGGCCCCCTTCACGGCTGTGCCGTCAAACGGCAGTCAATCGGCACAGCTGACGGGCTGCCGGCTGCGGTATCTGCCGTACCGTCGGTGTGCCCATTCCTCTGCTGAAATAAGCAAGCCCTCCCTTCCCCTCCCCCGGCTGAAAAGAACATCGTATGAAACGCCCCGGCGGGTTCTAAATCCCGCCGGGGCGCTGTATTTTACTATGAGATGCAGTTTACATCTGCCCCCAGCCGCTGTCGGAATCCTCCTCCAGGCGGGGCGGCTCCTGGCACAGCCCCACGCCGGAGGTGCGCTTGGCTGTCTCAAAGTATCCCAGCTCTACACACTGGTAGTTGGGCCGGTAAAAAAGAGCTGTCACAAAAGCCCACACAGCGGCAAGCACTGTCCAGAAAAACAACTGCTGAAAATACAGCACCAGATCCCAGGGGGCATAGTTGTCGACCTGAACGACCGCGCCGATGAGACAGCCCAGAATGATCAGAGTCGGAAAAATGCACAGCACCTGCCAGCCGAAATAGCTCCAGTCCAAAACGAACAGCTGGCTCTTGTAGCCCAGGGTCTGCCGCTTGCTCATATCCAGCGCCTCCATCACGCCGACTCCGGGATTTTCACACAGGTTATACATGGCAAAACGGTAGCGGTAGGCGGCGACAATCCCGGGGACTATAAAGAGCATGGACCAGAGGAGGACAAACAGCGACATGACCAGCTCCAGAGCGATGATCCTGCCCACAAAGGCAAACCCGTCAAACAGCGTCCCATATTCCGCCCGCTCGCCCCGGCGGATGGCCATGCAGTACAGGATGAACCCTGCGCCGAGAACGGTGCTGAGAAAAGCGGTCAATATGGTCACAAACAGGCCCAGCGGGCTGGGAAACCCATCCGACCCCCTGTTGGCAAAGCTGTCCACCAGGTTCAGCAGCATCCCCAGCCCCAGGTACAGCGCCGCCATACCCTTGGGGGACACCTGGGCGGTGCGGAAGAGCTCCTTTGTATCTGCCTTGAGCTGTTTTCTGTCAACATGTTCCGCCGTCATAAAAAGCACCTCCGATTTTTTCATATCAGTCCACTGTGATTCAGTCTAGCACACTTTCCCAAAATTGGCAAGCAATGCACCGGCAGAGGAAAACTCCCCGGGGCTGAAAATCCCAAAACCGTCAGGAACGTGTGAAAAAAAAGACGAATTCCAGCAAAAACCGTCGTTCACAGTCTGGACATTTCTTTAAACAGGGTGTAGAATAAGACGCAGTATGTGATAGAAGCGCCGGAGTGCGGTCCGCCCCGTCCCAAGCCGAAGGATGGGGCTTTCCCCGCGCGAAAAGCCGCTATCAGGAGTAAAAATGAGGTGAAGACTATGGCACAAGCTTTCTTTGGCGGCGTTCATCCCCACGATATGAAGGCCGCAACCAATGAAAAGGCCATTGAGCAGCTGGCACCCCCGGCTGAGGTGGTCATTCCCATGTCGATGCACTTTGGCGCGCCCTGCACCCCCCTGGTGAAGGCCGGGGACCTGGTGAAGGTGGGCCAGAAGATCGGCGAGTTCCGGGGGCTGGGCGCCCCCATCCACGCCAGCGTCTCCGGCAAGGTGAAGGCCGTGGAGCCCAGGCCCTATTCCATGGGCGGCAACATCACGTCCGTCATCGTTGAAAACGACTTCCAGAACACCCTGAGCGAGGAAGTCCAGGCGCCGGCCAACCCCGACGCCCTGACGCCCGACGAGATGGTGGAGATCGTGAAGAACGCCGGCATCGTGGGCATGGGCGGCGCGACCTTCCCCACCCATGTGAAGATCTCCGGCGGCATCGGCAAGGTGGACACCGTCATCATCAACGGCGCGGAGTGCGAGCCCTACATCACCGGCGACCACCGCACCATGCTGGAGCGGCCGGAGGAGATCATCGGCGGCGCCACGTATCTCGCCAAGATGTTCGGCGTGGACAAGGTCATCATCGGCGTGGAGGACAACAAGCAAAACGGCATCGACGCCATGAACAAGGTCATTGCCGAGAAGAAGGCGCCCGTGGTGGTGGAGTCCCTCCACTGCCGCTACCCCCAGGGCGGTGAGAAACAGCTCTGCCAGGCCATCACCGGCAAGCAGGTGCCCCCGGGAGGCCTGCCCAGCAACATCGGCTGCGCCGTGTTCAACATCAACACCACCTGCTGCATCTTTCGGGCCGTCACCCAGGGCATGCCCGTGGTGAACAAGATCGTCACCGTCTCCGGCTCCGGCATCGTGGAGCCCAAGAACATCGAGTGCCCCATCGGAACCCCTGTCTCCGCCCTGCTGGACGCCTGCGGCGGCGTGAAGGACGGCACCTACAAGCTCATTGCCGGCGGCCCCATGATGGGCATGGCCCAGTACACCGCGGACATCCCCGTGGCCAAGGGCACCGGCGCCATCCTCGCCTTCTGCGAGAAGGAGGAGCAGACCGTCGAGCATCCCCAGTGCATCCGCTGCGGCAAGTGTGTGTCCGTGTGCCCGATGCACCTGGAGCCCCTCTTTATGTACCAGTACGCCTCCAAGGGCATGGTGGATGAGCTGAACGAGGCCCACATCATGGACTGCATGGAGTGCGGCGCCTGCGCCTATGCCTGCCCCGCCCGGATGCACCTGACCCACATGTTCAAAACCGGCAAGCAGCTGGTAAAGGACAAGGCCGCCGCCGACAAAGCGGCTGCCGAGGCGAAAAAGGCCGCGCAAGAGCGGAAGGAGGCGTAAACAACCATGACGGATTACAAAAATCTCAAACTGATCGCCACGTCCAACCCCCACATCCGGGGCAGCGAGACCACCCGGTCCATCATGCTGGACGTGATCATCGCCATGCTGCCGGCCCTGGCCTGGGGCATCTTCAAGTTCGGCGTGGAGGCCCTGATCCTCACCGCGGTATCTGTGGCGGGCTGCATGTTCTTCGAGTGGGGCTATCGCGCCATTATGAAAAAGCCCCAGTCTGTGGGCGACCTCAGCTCCGTGGTTACGGGCATGCTGCTGGCCTTTGTCTGCCCCCCCACCACTCCCCTGTGGATGATTCTCATTGGCGACTTCTTCGCCATCGTTGTGGTCAAGCAGCTCTTCGGCGGCATCGGCAAGAACTTTGTCAACCCCGCCCTGGCGGGCCGCGCCTTTCTGCTGGGCAGCTACGCCGGCGTGATGACTACCTGGGTGGATCCCGCCCGCAGCAAAGCCCCCCTGCTGGGCGGCATCGCGGACGCCGCCACCGCCGCCACTCCCCTGGCCATGATGAAAACCGGCGACATGGCGGGACTGACCTCCGCCCACTCCGTGGCGGATATGTTCCTGGGCAACATCCCCGGCTCCACGGGTGAGATCTCCGCGCTGATGCTGCTGATCGGCGGCGTGTATCTGATTGTCCGCAAGGTCATCAACTGGCATACCCCCGTCAGCTACATCGCCACCGTAGCCGTGCTCACCTTCCTGTTCCCCAAGGCCGGCTCCAGCGTGGACTGGATGCTGTACAGCCTGTTCGGGGGCGGCCTCATGCTGGGTGCATTCTTTATGGCCACCGACTACGCCACCTCCCCCGTCACCAGGAAGGGGCAGGTCATCTTCGGCATCGGCTGCGGCCTGTTCACCGTGTTTATCCGCTACTTCGGCTCCTATAACGAGGGCGTGTGCTATTCCATCATGGTCATGAACCTGTGCGTGGCCCTGATCGACAAGTACACCAAGCCCACCCGTTTCGGCGTCGTGAAATCCGATAAGAAGGAGGGGGCCGCGAAATGAGCACCGAAGTCAAGACCAAGGAAAAGGTCAATATGGACCCCAATTACATCATCAAGCTGACCCTCACGCTGTTTATCACCTGCGTCATCGTGGCGGCGCTCCTGGGCGCCGTGGATAACATCACCCGGGAGAAAATCGCGGCCATCAACTGGGACAACACTGTCAAGGCCATGAAGGCCGTGGTGGCCGACCCCGACGCCACCACCTTCTCCGACGCGCTGGAGAACACCGAGGCCATGAGCGCCGCGGCTCTGTCCGGCGGCGGCACGCTGGACTCCGTGTATGAGGTCCAGGTGGGAGGCGCCTGCGCGGGCTACGCCATCAAGGTGGTGGCCTCCGGCTCCCAGGGCAACATCGAGATGATGGTGGGCGTGGACGGCGAGGGCACCGTCACCGGCGTCTCCATCGTGGACAACTCCGAGACCGCGGGCATCGGCTCCAAGGTCATGGAGAACCAGAACGGCGTCCTGGATCAGTTCATCGGCAAGAGCGCCGCGGACGGCACGCTGGCCGTGGGCACCAATGTGGACGCCATTACCGGCGCCACGGTGTCCAGCCGGGGCGTTACCGCCGGCGTCAACGCCGCGCTGGCCGTGGCCGGCGCCATCGGCTGAGAAAGGGGGAGCTGAACTTATGAATCTCAAGAAGCAGTTTATGGATGGCCTCCTGTATCAAAACCCGGTTCTGGTGCAGGTGCTGGGCATGTGCTCCACCATGGCCATCACCACGTCGTTTTTCAACGGCCTGGGCATGGGCGTGGCCGTGCTGATTATCCTGACGCTTTCCAACGTCATCATCTCCCTGATCCGGAAGATCGTGCCGGACAAGATCCGCATTGCCATGTTCATCGTGGTCATCGCGGGCTTCGTCACCATGGTGGATCTGCTGATCCAGGCTTTCCTGCCGGACCTGGCCAAGTCCCTGGGCGTGTTCATCCCGCTGATCGTGGTGAACTGCATCATCCTGGGCCGGGCGGAGGCCTTCTCCTACAAAAACGGCGTAGGCGCCTCTTTCTTTGACGGCGTGTTCCAGGGCATCGGCTACACGCTGGTGCTGCTGGTGATGTGCGTCATCCGCGAGTTCCTGGGCGCCGGCACCTTTGGCGGCGGTCTCCTGGGCCCCGACGGAAAGGGCATCGCCATTCTGCCCTCTCAGTTCCCCATCGGCATGATGACCATGCCCGTGGGCGGCTTCCTGGTGCTGGGCGCCCTGATTGCCGCCATGCAGTGGGCGCTGAACCGCCCCAAGAAGAATAAGGAGGAGAGCAAATAATGGATCAGATTTTTAACCTCCTGGCGATTACGCTGGGCGCTATTCTGGCGAACAACTTCATCTTCTCCCAGTTCTTAGGCATCTGCCCCTTCCTGGGCGTGTCCAAGAAGGTGGACACCGCCGTGGGCATGGGCATCGCCGTGACCTTTGTCATGGGCCTGGCCTCCGCCATCACCTGGGTGGTCAACACCTTTATCCTGATCAAGTTTGACCTGATGTACATGCAGACGGTGGCCTTTATCCTGGTCATTGCCTCCCTGGTGCAGTTCATCGAGATGTTCCTGCAAAAGTCCATGCCCACCCTGTATACGGCCCTGGGCGTGTACCTGCCCCTGATCACCACCAACTGCGCGGTGCTGGGCGTGGCCCTGCTGAATATTCAGAACAACTACAACTTTATCGAGTCTGTGGTGTACGGCATCACCGGAGGTCTTGGGTTCCTGCTGGCCATCGTGCTGTTTGCCAGCATCCGGGAGCGGCTGGTCTTTGCCGACTATCCCAAGTGCTGGGAGGGCTTCCCCATCGCGCTGGTGACCGCAGGTCTGATGGCCCTGGCTTTCATGGGCTTCTCCGGCCTGAAGGTCTGGTAAGGAGGTACTGGAAATGGGTAATATCATTGCTGCTCTCCTCGTGCTGGGCATCCTGGGCGCCCTGTTCGGGCTGGTTTTGTCCGTGGCGTCCAAGATCTTCGAGGTGAAGAAGGATCCCCGCGAAGAGGAGATTTTAAGCCACCTGGCCGGCGCCAACTGCGGCGGCTGCGGCTTCCCCGGCTGCGGCGGCTGCGCAGCCGCTATCCTGGCCGGCACCGCCCCCGTCACTGCCTGTGCCCCCGCAGGCCCGGAAAATGCCGCCGCCATCGCCAAAATCATGGGCCAGGAGGCCCCCACCGGCGAGCGGCAGGTGGCCTTCGTCCGCTGCAACGGCGGCACCAACGCCGTCAAGCGCTATGAATACCGGGGCGTCAAGGACTGCGTCTCCGCCACCAAGGTGGCCGCCGGCCCCCTGGAGTGCGCCTTCGGCTGCCTGGGCTTTGGCTCCTGCGTCAGCGCCTGCCAGTTCGGCGCCATGTCCATCGGCCCGGGCGGAACCGCCGTGGTGGATCCGGACAAGTGCACCAACTGCGGCGCCTGCATGAACGCCTGCCCCCGGCACCTGATCGTGTCCGTTCCCGTGTCCAAAAAGGTCCATGTGGCCTGCGCCAACCGCGACAAGGGCAAGGCCGCCATGAGCGTTTGCAAGAGCTCCTGCATCGGCTGCGGCCTGTGCCAGAAGGAGTGCAAAAAGGACGCCATCCACGTGGTGGACGGCGTGGCCGTGGTGGACTACGACAAATGTGTCGGCTGCAAGCTGTGCACCAAGGTCTGCCCGCGGGATGCCATCCTTCCCATCGCCACGGCGGAGGAGAAGGAGAAGTACAAGGCCATCAAAAAGGCCCAGGCGGAAAAGGCCAGGGCCGCCGCCGAAGCAAAGGCGGCTGAAACTGCCGAATAACGCCCTTCTCAGGCTGCCGGAAAAGTCCCTAGGGACTTTTCCGGCAGCCTGCTGATGTCTCAATTCTCAAACCGCTGTGCGGTTTGAAAATCTGCCGCCGTGCACTGTCCCGGCCTGCGGCCCCCAGTACTTCCGTCACCGGTTCCATCGGTTCCTCCTTCGGTGCAAACGTCTGCACGGCAGGCGTTTGCAGATACTTCCAACCCGGGGCGGGCGCTGCGCTCCCTTGTGCGCCCCCTCATGATCCCGGCCCGTTTCCGCCTGTCTGCCGGTCTTTTGACAAGCTGAGGCCCATCCCTCTTTGGATGGGCCTTTCCCGTTTTCCCCCGCCGCCAAAATTATGGAAAATACAGCAAAATCCGAAAGTTTAAAATTCGTCCTCCCTTTGTTTACAATTTGTTTATATCCATCCATTGACATTGCAGGGCCGCGGTGGTAAACTCCATTTAGCACTCAGGGAAAAGGAGTGCTAAATGGAGTTTACGACAGGCAAAAGCCGGCAGGAGCGTCTCTTGTGGAACTGACAGACCGGAAAAAACACATACTGAAGGTTGTAGTGGAGGATTACGTCCGTACCGCCGAGCCGGTGGGCTCCAAGGCCATTGCCGCCGAGATGGGCGGCAGCGTCAGCTCCGCCACTATCCGCAACGAACTGGCGGATCTGGTGGAGCTGGGCTATCTGGAGCAGCCCCACACCTCCGCCGGGCGGATTCCCTCCCCCAAGGGCTACCGGCTGTATGTCAACGAACTGATGGAACAGCAGCGCCTCTCTCTGGCGGAGACGGAGGAGATCAACCAGTCCCTCCACGGCAGGCTGGAGGAGTTGGACCGCCTGCTCAGCCAGGCGGGGCGGGCGGTGTCCACCCTTGTGAACTACCCCGCCTATGTGTCCGCCTCCAACCGGAAGGCCCAGACCGCCCTGCGGTTTGACCTGCTGCCCGTGGATGAGCACAGCTGCATTGTGGTCCTGATGGTGAGCGGAAACCGGGTAAAAAGCCATCTTCTGCAATTGCAGCTGAAGGTGGATATGGAGCAGCTGCCCATGCTGGTAAATCTGCTGAACACCCATTTTACCGGCGTATCCATGGACGAGATGAACCAGCGCCTGATGAACGTGGCGGAGCAGATTCCCCCGCAGGCCTTTTTGCTGCTGTCCCAGACCGTATCCTACGCAACAGACGCCCTGGAGGAGGCGGGCCGGCGGGAGATCATCACCGCGGGTGCCAGCCAGATTTTAAAGCTGCCGGAATTCCGGGACGCTGATAAGGCCCATGAACTGATGAGCTTTCTCTCCGACGGCAAGGAAAACCTTCCTGTGCCGGACGACGAGCCCATCAAATTCCTGATTGGCCCGGAAAATGTGACCGATGCCCTGAAGGGCACCAGTGTCGTTGTGACCAGCTATGATATAGGAGACGATATGCGGGGGCTGATCGGCGTGGTCGGCCCCACCCGGATGGATTACGCTGCCGTGGCCGCCCGGCTCACCGGATTTGCCGAGGGACTGACGCGGCTGTTCGGAAAAGAATTACCCCCTAAGGAGGATACGAAGGAATGAGCGAGGAAAACAATAAGCAGCCCACGCCGGAGGAGCCGGAGGAGATCCGGCCCACTGCCGGGGAGGAAACGGCGGAGCCTGCTGCCGGGGAGGAAACGGCGGGAAAAAGCGAAAAATCCGCCAGGGGAAAAAAGAAGAAAGAAAAGGGTTATACCTTTACACGAGAACAGGTGGAGCAGATGGAGCTGGCCGCCAAACAGCTGGAATCTGTGAAGGACCAATTTGTCCGCCTCACCGCCGAGTATGAGAACTACCGCAAGCGCACCGCCAAGGAAAAAGACGGCCTGTACCAGGATGCCCGGGCCGATACCGTCAGGGAATTTCTCGCCGTATACGATAACCTGGAGCGGGCCGCAGCTACAGAGGGCGGCGACGACTCCCCCCACAAAAAGGGCCTTGTGATGATCTTCCACCAGTACCAGGAGATTCTGAAAAAACTGGGCGTGGAGGAGATCGAGGCCCAGAGCCAGCCCTTTGATCCGGAGACCATGGAGGCCGTGATGCACGTGGACGACGAGAACTTCGGCGAGAACGAAGTTGCCCAGGTCTTCCAGGCCGGGTTCCGGCTGGGAGACAAGGTAATCCGGCACGCCATTGTGCAGGTGGCGAATTAATTTGCCGCCTGCAATGGATAATGGACAATTGACAATGGACAATGTTGGTGTCCGGTTCCACCGGACGGATTTTAATTCATTCGCCTTCGGCGAATCCCTTCATTATCCATTATCCATTGTCAATTATCCATTATCCACTGTCCACTGTCCATTATCAATTCAGCACGGATAAATCAGGGTAAAAATTATTTTTACAATAAATTGGAGGCAGTCACTATGTCTAAAGTAATCGGTATCGATTTGGGAACCACCAACTCCTGCGTGGCGGTCATGGAGGGCGGCGAGGCCGTTGTCATCGCCAATGCCGAGGGCAACCGCACCACTCCCTCCGTCGTGGCCTTCTCCAAGACCGGCGAGCGCATGGTGGGCCAGGTGGCCAAGCGCCAGGCCATCACCAACCCCGACCGCACCATCTCCTCCATCAAGCGGGAGATGGGCTCTGACTACAAGGTCAGCGTCGACGGCAAGAACTACACCCCCCAGGAGATCAGCGCCATGATTCTCCAAAAGCTGAAATCCGACGCCGAGGCCTACCTGGGCGGCACCGTCACCGAGGCGGTCATCACCGTGCCCGCCTACTTTACCGACTCCCAGCGCCAGGCCACCAAGGACGCCGGCAAGATCGCCGGCCTGGATGTCAAGCGCATCATCAACGAGCCCACTGCCGCGGCCCTGGCCTACGGCGTGGACAAGGAGCAGACCCAGAAGATCATGGTCTATGACCTGGGCGGCGGCACCTTCGACGTCTCCATCCTGGACATCGACGACGGCGTCATCGAGGTGCTGGCCACCGCCGGCAACAACCGCCTGGGCGGCGACGACTTTGACGAGTGCGTGATGAAGTGGCTGGTGGGCGAGTTCAAGCGCACCGACGGGGTGGACCTCTCCAGCGACAAGGTTGCCATGCAGCGGCTGAAAGAGGCGGCGGAGAAGGCCAAGATCGAGCTCTCCGGCGTCACCACCAGCAACATCAACCTGCCCTATATCACCGCCGATGCCACCGGCCCCAAGCATTTGGACATGACCCTCAGCCGCGCCAAGTTCAACGAGCTCACCGCCCATCTGGTGGAGGCCACCATGGGCCCCGTGCGCCAGGCTATGAGCGACGCGGGCCTCAAGCCCTCCGACCTCAGCAAGGTTCTGCTGGTGGGCGGCTCCAGCCGGATTCCCGCCGTGCAGGAGGCCGTCAAGGGCTTTACCGGCAGCGAGCCCTTCAAGGGCATTAACCCCGACGAGTGCGTGGCCATGGGCGCGGCGCTTCAGGCGGGCGTTCTCACCGGCGACGTGAAGGGGCTCCTCCTGCTGGACGTCACTCCCCTCTCTCTGGGCATCGAGACCCAGGGAGGCGTGATGACCCGGCTTATCGACCGCAACACCACCATCCCTGTGAAGAAGAGCCAGATCTTCTCCACCGCCGCCGACAACCAGACCAGCGTGGAGGTCAACGTCCTCCAGGGCGAGCGGGAGATGGCGGCCGCCAACAAGTCCCTGGGCCGCTTCCACCTGGACGGCATCGCGCCGGCCCGCCGGGGCGTACCCCAGATCGAAGTGACCTTCGACATCGACGCCAACGGCATCGTCAACGTCTCGGCCAAGGATCTGGGCACCGGCCAGGAGCAGCACATCACCATCACCTCCTCCTCCAACATGAGCAAGGACGACATCGAGAAGGCCGTCAAGGAGGCGGAGCAGTACGCCGCCCAGGATAAGAAGCTGAAAGAGGAGGTGGAGACCCGCAACCAGGCCGACCAGATGGTCTATCAGAGCGAGAAGACCCTCTCCGAGATGGGCGATAAAATCCCCGCGGACGACAAGGCCAAGGTGCAGGCCGCCCTGGATAAGCTGAAGGAAACCCTGAAGGGCCAGGATGCCGCCGCTATCAAGGCGGACACCGAGGCCCTGACCCAGGCCTTTTATGCAGTGAGCGAAAAACTCTACCAGCAGGCCAACCCCCAGGGTGCCCAGCCCGGCCCCGACGCCGGAGCTGCCGGCGGTTCCCAGGAGGGCCAGTATTACGATGCCGACTACAAGGTCGTGGATGAGGACGACCAGAAAAAATAAAAATTGGGATCGTGCGGAGCCGCTGAAAAGCGGCTCCGCATCCCCCTGCTATTATTTCCGAATATTTTATTTGGAAATAATACATTTGATCTGAGCCGTTTTGCTCACCGCCGCAAACGGCGGCAACCGCAAAACGTGGCACATATTACTTCCTGCCTTTTCAGTCCGGAAGTAATCATTACCCGGCCCGAAGCCCAGCCTCGGCCCAATTGAACGGGCCTCGGCAGACTCGATGAAATCATATCGAGCCGGCGCAGCGGGTTCGGGACGGAGAGGAGGAGCAAGGGAGCGGGCGGAATTTTCCGCGCCAGCGGGAAATGGAGCTTAGCGGACTTTGCAACGACGAATGGCTGAGCAGAAACGCGACTATTACGAGGTCCTGGGCGTCTCCAAAGGCGCCTCTCAGGATGAGATCAAAAAGGCCTACCGAAAGCTGGCCAAGGCCAATCACCCGGACCTGAACCCCGGCGACAAGGCCGCTGAAGCCCGGTTTAAAGAAGTCAATGAGGCCTATGAGGTGCTGTCCGACAGCGACAAAAAGGCCCGGTACGACCAGTACGGCCACGCCGGAGTGGATCCCAACTTCGGGGCCGGCGGCGGATTTGACGGTGGGTTTGACTTCGGCGACCTGGGGGATATCTTCGGCAGCTTCTTCGGCGGCGGCTTCGGCGGCGGACGGCGGAGCAACCCCAACGCCCCCCAGCGGGGGGAGAGCATCCGCCTCTCTCTCACCGTCTCTTTTGAAGAGGCCGCCTTCGGCTGCGAAAAGGCCGTGACGGTGGAACGTCTGGAGCAGTGCGACACCTGCCACGGCAACGGCTGTGCCCCCGGCGCCACGCCGGAGGTCTGCCCGGACTGCCGCGGTACGGGCCAGGTGCAGGTCCGGCGGCAGACACCTATGGGTGTGTTTGCCACCACCTCCCCCTGTGCAAAGTGCGGCGGCAAGGGCAAGATTATCCACCAGCCCTGCAAGGACTGCCGCGGCACCGGGACCGTCCGCAGGCGCAAGACCATCCAGGCCAGCATCCCCGCCGGCATCGACCACGGGCAGACCATCTCCATCCGGGGCCAGGGCCACGCGGGAGTCAACGGCGGCCCCGCCGGAGACCTGCTGATTACGATTACCGTCCGCCCCCACGACCTGTTCCGCAGGGAGGGGACCTCCGTGCTGTGCGAGGCGCCTATCACCTTTGCCCAGGCGGTGCTGGGCGCGGAGCTGGAGATTCCCACCATTGACGGCAAGGTCAAATACGACCTGCCGGAGGGCACCCAGAGCGGCACCACCTTCCGTCTCAAGGGCAAGGGCATCCCCGCCATCAACGGGCGGGGACGGGGCGACCAATACGTCACAGTCTACATTGAAACCCCGCGGAACCTGAATAAAGAGCAGAAGGAAGCCCTGAAAAAGTTTGCTGAGAGCGTGGGGGACAACAACTACGAGGAGCGGAAAAAATTCTTTAAGAAGTTTAAGAAATGAGGCGAGAGCCATGTATCTGGCTGACTACCATGTCCATTCCCGCATCTCGCCGGACGCCGGCCACTCCATGACAGAGATGGCGGAGGCCGCTGTCCGGGCCGGAATGAGGGAATTGTGCTTCACGGATCATGTGGAGCCTGTGGCCTGGAACGGCCGGGATCCCATTGAATTTTATGACTGGGATGCCCTCTCCCGGGAATTTCAGGAGGCACAGTCGGCTCTGGGAGACCGGATTCAGCTGCGGCTGGGCGTCGAGCTGGGGGAGGCCGTTCTGGATCTGCCCCGCACCGCCGCGCTGCTGGCAGACGCCCCGGAGCTGGACTTCATCATCGGCTCCACCCACATTCTGTCGGAGCGGTTTGACAATGTGGACCTCTACTTCTTCCACCCCAGGGACGAAGAGGAGGCCCTGCTTGGCATCACTGATTACCTGGGACTCGTTAAGCGGACGGCGGAATGGGGCCGGTTCAACGTTTTGGGCCACCTGACCCTGCCGCTGCGCTACCTCAACGAAAATCAGGGCTTCCGCCTGAGCTTTGACTGCTTCGAGGCGGAGGTTGAGGAAATTCTCCGCACCCTGATTTCCAACGGCTGCGGGATTGAACTGAATACCAACCGGGGAAACACCCCTCTGCCGGACAAAAAATGGCTGCAGATGTATCATGATCTGGGCGGTGAGCTGATCACCCTGGGCACCGACGCCCACACACCGGAATTTGTGGGCTGTGCCGTCCGGGAGAGACAGCAGCTGTTGCGGGAGTGCGGGTTCACCAGGTTCTGTACCTTCAAAAAACGGGAACCCATCTGGCACCTGCTCTGAGACGGTTCTCTGTCCAAATCCGATAAAAGGGAATTGATTTTTCACCCAAACCGGGGTACAATAACGAAAAATCCCCCACATCAAAAAGACAGGAGCGTATTGCCATGAAAATTGCGTTGGGCTGTGACCACGGCGGCTATGAGCTGAAACAATATGTCATTCAAATTCTGGAGAAGCTGGGGCATACCTATGAGGACTTTGGCTGCAGCTCTCAGGACAGCTGCGACTACCCCGATTTCGGCGCGGCGGCGGCCCGGGCCGTGGCGGAGGGCAGGTGTGACCGCGGTATCGTCATCTGTACCACCGGTATCGGTATCTCCATCGCCGCCAACAAGATCAGGGGAATCCGCTGCGCCCACTGTGCCGACTGTCTCCAGGCCGAGATGACCCGCCGCCACAACGACGCCAACATGATGGCCATCGGCGCGGGCTTTACCGGCAAAAACATGGCCGAGCGTATGGTGGAGGTATTCCTCTCCACCGAATTTGAGGGGGGCCGCCACGCCCGGCGGGTGGACAAAATCATGGCTCTGGAGGGCTGATCTCATCTCCCTTCCCACGGACTTTTTAAAGAGAGGAGGGAAACTCCGTTGTCCAAAGGATACCGCAGCTACCGGGGCCGGGCATCCAAGGGAAAGATCGCCCTGGCCGTATTGCTGGTACTGATTATTCTGGCCGCACTGAGCGTTCTGGCCATGCAGCGCTATATCGCCTATGACGAAAACGGCGTTCCCTTTCTCCGCCTGCCGGAACGGGATACGCCGGAACCCGGTCCGGCGGAAGAACCGCCGTCAGGCAGCGGAGCCGACGACCTGGAGCTCATTATCCAGGAGCCGGAAGAGCCGGAGGAACCGCCTGTAAAGGCCTTTTCCCTGTCTGCCCTCCCTCTGACCGGCGAGGCCTGGACAACCGCCCGTGCAGAGGCAGGCGTGGAATACAACGCCGTCTCCGTCGTGCTGAAGGATGCGGAGGGAAAGGTCTACTATGCCTCCGAGTCCGCCGTGCGAAAGGCAAAGAAGCCGGGGGAGGACACTATGGAGACCCTGGCGGCTGTCACCGGGGACGAAACGCTCCACACCATTGCCCGGTTCTCCTGCCTGCTGGATCCCACCGCCTCCCGGGTAGACGTGGAGGCCATGGGCCTGAAAAATACCGGCGGCTATATCTTTTATGACGGAAACTACGCGGCCTGGCTGGATCCCGGCAAGGAGGCCGCCCGGCAATATCTCTGCAGCCTCGTCCGGGAGATTGCGGAGCTGGGATTTGACGAAATCCTCCTGACAGAGGTCAGTTACCCCACACAGGGAAAGCTGGACAAAATCAACTACAACTCGGAAGCTCCCATTGAGGAAAACCTCTCCCTGCTGCTGGAGGAGCTGCGGAAGGTTTTGGAGCCCTATGACATCATCCTCTCCATGGAACTGCCGGAGGCCGTTATCATGGAGGGCGCGGATGAGACGGCGGGGCTGCGCCTGTCTCATGCGGCGAGGTGGGCGGACCGGATCTATGCTGTGACGGAGCCGGACCGGGCGGACACCCTGTCTGCCCGTGTGCTTCAAATGGCGTCCTCCGCCGAAAACCGGGTTCAGGGCTTTATCCCGGAATTCGCCGTACCGGTGCCGGAGTGGGAAGGCGGTTTTCTGGTACTCCCGCCTGACGCCTGACCCATCTGATCCCCACCCCTTGTCTCTTCAGCTTGTCAAAAAACTGGCAGGCAGGCGGAAACCGGCCGGGAAGATGCGGGGGAGCACGAGGGCTGCATCCGCAGCGGAGATGCAGCGCCCGCCTCGCGTCGGATCAAACGTCTGCATAGCCGGTATCTGCGCCGAAGGAGGAACCGGTGAAACTGGTGACGGAAATACCGGGAGGCCCGCAGGCCGGGACAGTGCAGGGCGGCAGATGTTCAAATCCCGCAGCGGTTTGGAAGTTGAGACATTTGCAGTTTGAGGAAAAAGCGGGGGCGGACACAGCCGTGTCCGCCCCCGCTTCTTATGTCTCCCGCCCTTCTGCCATTTGGTCCCACGGCACAGGGTGCTCCAGAAAGTAGCGGCGGGTCGTCTCCGCGTCGGCGGCAATACGCTCTTTCAGCGCATCCAGGGAGTCGAAACGCATCTCATCCCGCAGCCGCCGGTAAAACTCCACCCGCAGTGTCTGTCCGTAGAGATCTCCGGCAAAATCCAGAATACACGCCTCCACGGTCACATCCATGCCGTTGTTCAGCGTGGGGCGGGTTCCCACATTGGTCACAGCGGCATAGCTCTCGCCGCCTGGAAGATAGACCCGCGTGACATACACCCCGTGGCTGGGAACCAGCACATGGGGGGGAATCACCAGATTGGCGGTGGGGAACAGCCGGGAGGTGCCCACTCCCCGCCCGTGGCGGACAGCGCCTGTCAGGGTGTGGGGATGGCCCAGGAACTGCGCGGCGCGCTCCGCCTGCCCCAGCTCCAGCAGGCGGCGGATATAGGTAGAACTGACCGTAACGCCCCCGATCTCCACCTTTGGAATAATGTCACATCCCAGCCCCAGCTGGGCGCATTTCTCTGCCAGCAGCTCCGGCGTACCCGCATTTTTATGCCCGAAGCGGTGATCGTGGCCCGCCACCAGATGGACGGCGTGATACCGCCCCACCAGGATCTCCGTGATAAAATCCTCCCAGGAGGTGGTCATCATCTCCCGGTCAAAAGGGGCCATGATCACCTCCCGGATGCCGTACAGCCGAAAGACCAGATCCCGGCGGTCCTCCGGGGAGTTGATAAGCGGGCAGGGCACTCCTGTCACCACCTCCTTGGGAGGGCGGTCAAAGGTAAACACCGCAGGGACAGCGCCCCGCTCCGCCGCGGCCTCTGCGGTTCGCCGCAGCAGGGCCGCATGGCCCAGATGAACCCCGTCAAAAAAGCCCAGGGCAACAGCTCGTTCCTTCATGGACATCGTTACGCTCCAAAAAAGTTTTTCACGGCGGCAACGGTACCGCCCTCCGCCCGGGAGAGGCACAAAAACGCGCCATCCCGCCCGTATACGCGGTATATCCCGTCGGCTGCGGAATCATCCGTAAATGAATTGCCGTTCCGAACCCGCCGTTCCACCCCCGCCGACCGGAGGTTCAGGGCCGGGTACCGGGCAAACAGGCTGTCTGTGGGACGCAGCAGCGCCTCTCCCCGGGACTCCGCATCCGCAATGGTCACGGCGTCTGCCAGGGTAAATCCCGCTGCCATGGTGCGGCGGAGCGTATACAGGCAGCCGCCGCAGCCCAGGGCCTGTCCGATGTCGTGGCAGAGGGTACGGATATACGTACCCTTGGAGCAGACACAGCGGAGACGATAGTCCGCCTCCCCCTCCTGCTCCAGGAGCTCCAGCTCATAGATGCTGACCGGCCGGGGCTTCCGCTCCACCTCCCGGCCCTGCCTGGCCAGGTCGTAGAGCCGCTGCCCGCGGATCTTGACGGCGGAGTACATGGGAGGGATCTGCCGGATATCCCCTCGAAAGCGGTTCAACACGGCCTCTACCTCCGCCCGGGAGACAGAGACGGGGCGCGTCTCCAGCGTCTCCCCGGTGACGTCCTGGGTATCTGTCACCAGGCCCAGATGCAGCCCCGCGTCATACTCCTTCCGGCTGTTCTCCGCAAACTCCACAGCCCGGGTCGCCCGTCCCACAAACACCGGCAGTACGCCGGTGGCCATGGGATCCAGCGTCCCCCCATGCCCCACCCGTCTCTCCCGAAGGATACCCCTCAGCTTGGCACACACGTCCATAGAGGTCCAGCCGGCGGGCTTGTCAATAATCAAAATCCCATCTGCCATCAGGCCACCTCCAGCGGCAAAGGAACCGGGGCAGGCGGCATCGGCCATATCGCCTCACGCCTCATCCTTCACACTCTCTATCGCTCCCAAAATCCTCCGCTTCGCCTCTTCCCAGGGCGCCTCTACGGTGCAGCCCGCCGCCGCCGCATGGCCGCCGCCCCCCAGCAGCCGGCAGGCCGCAGTAGCATTGACCCGGGGGCCGGTACGGAGGGAGATCTTCCACACGCCGGGCCGCAGCTCCCGCATGGTGACGGCGCAGTCCACTCCCTGAATCTGCCCCCCCAGGGCGGACAGATCCTCGGCGTCGCTCTCCGTGGCCTGGAACCTGTCCATCAGGGAGAGGGGAACGGACAGTATCGCCACCCGGTCACGGTCACAGAACTCGCAGCCGGCCAGCATAGCCCCCTCCAGCTGCATCCGTTTGCGGGTTTTGGTACGGAAAAACACCTTATTCACCCTGTGGTAGTCAATGCCGGTCTCCATTAAAGCAGCCGCCACGGCATGGGTGCGGGGGGTCGTGTTGGCATAGGAAAAGCATCCGGTATCCGTCGCCACAGCCACATAGAGGGGCAGGGCCATCTCCGGCGTAAGGGGCCCCAGCTCCCTGAGAATGTCGTATACCAGCTCCCCGCAGGCGGCGGCCTCAGGCCGGACAATATTGGCTCTGCCAAACCGCTCAAAGGACGGGTGGTGATCCACGGCAAGGTCAATGCGGCCTCCATAGGCCCCGGCATTTTCCGGCAGCAGGGAGAGTGCGGCAATATCCGTGGAGACCACTCTGTCCGGCTCAAAGCCCTCCGGGGCCCGGTAGGGGGCAAAATAGGGCGCGGTGGTGTCCGTCAGCCCCGGGTTGGGCAGGAGATACGCCGTCTTCCCCAAGGCCCGCAGGCCGGCACAGAGGGCGGCAGCGCAGCCCACGGTATCCCCGTCGGGGCGGACATGGGTCAAAATCAAAACGCGGTCAAATCCCCGCAGCAGCTGGGCGGCCTCAGAAACGGTCAGCACAGACTCACCCCTCCTTTTCCGGCCCGCCGCGGGCTTCGTCATCCCGCTCCACCTGGCGCAGAACCTCCAGGATGTGGGCGCCGTGCTGGATGGAGTCGTCGCCGATAAACTGCAGTTCCGGGGTGTAGCGCAGCTGGAGCGCATGGCCCAGCTCCCGGCGCAAAAAGCCGGAGGCGGATTTCAGGCCCTTGAGGACATCCTTCTCCTGGGCCTTGTCCAAAACGCTGATATAGACCCGGGCATAGCGCAGGTCTCCGGTGGTGTCCACCCGGGTGACGGAGACCATGCCCACCTGGGAGACCCGGGGGTCCTTCAATCTGCGGAGCTGGTCCGCTAATTCTCTTTGAATTTCTTCGTTGATTCTTCCGATGCGGTTGCTTGGCATAGAGAATGCCTCCTTTTTGTCCCCTGGCGGGGGCGGGAGATTTGTATTCCTAGCGGAATCCGCCCCACGGGGGCGGGACGACGACACGCCGGGGCCGGCGTGTCTTTGGGTTGCACCCCCCATTTTCTCTTTTCTCCGCGTGTGGAGAAAAGAGAAAACGGGCCGTGCACGGTCCAAAAGAGAAAAGAGACGTGGGGCACGAATTTGACCGCAAGGGTCAAATTGTGCCCAAAGTACGGGGGCTGGTCTGAACCGGTGCCCATAAAACCCTGGCAGCCTTCTGCCGGGTGCGTCTGACATCGTACCGCCCGGGGGCGCTCTGCCGCATTTGTGGGTACCAACGAGGGTGTTTTGGTGCGTGGACGCATGGACTTCCTTCTCTTCCCGCGCTTCGCGCCTAGTCGGGCCGAAAGAGAAGTCTGCACTTCTATTGGCTTACCGGAAGATGCCTTTCTATTTAGGTGCATCAGTTACCGAAACCACCAAGGTAGACGCTGAAAGCGTCCTGAACGGAACCGGCCAGGCGCGAAGCGCGGGAAGCGAGGCTGGAGGCCTTGCGTCAAAGATGCAAAACAACCTCGAAGGCAGTCCCAGCTGCGGCGGAGCGCCCCATCGAGGAACGGGGTCAGACGCACTCGGATTGAGGCCTCCAAGTTTCCGGGCACCGTCTGAGAACAGCCCCCGTATTTTTGGCGAAATTTGACCCTTGCGGTCAAATTCTCGCCTAGCGTCTCTTTTTTCTTTGGACCGTGCACGGCCCGTTTCTTTTTTCTCCACAAGCGGAGAAAAAAGAAATGGGGGGTG